>JAABUQ010001465.1_pt1 | contig 50581 bp, 47 predicted proteins | sample 5560001 | NCBI WGS metagenome assembly JAABUQ01 (sample SAMN10711888, study PRJNA513371) | rock metagenome | isolation source: Antarctica rocks | place: Antarctica: Victoria Land, Finger Mt nord | collected 2015-12-18
CTAGTTTTTCCGTGTTTATGGGTTTGATCATGACCGCAGAGTAGGCAGGGCATAACTTTCGGGAACAAAGCTAATTTTCTTCTCTCGTATGATACTCAATCCCACACTTGCCTGACGCACGACCCGCTCTTGGAGGGAGAAGGAGTTTTAATCGACCCGGTGGGGGCAATTCTAGCTGTCGTTGTGCTAGACACGATTCTAAACGGCTATAGCGGCCCTGTCGCAGCAATAAGCGGTTTAATTTTGCGCCTTGGCATTGGTGCTGGCATTGGTGCAGCAGGCGGCTGGTTGCTGAGCTTGGTGTTCAAACATGCCTCTTTTATTTCAGACGAGCTGAAAAACCTGGTGGTTTTAGCTGGACTGTGGGGTTTGTTTGGTCTGGCGCAAATGATTCGCAGCGAGTCTGGACTTTTGGCAACTGTAGTCGCAGGAATGGTGCTGGGAGCATCCTCGGTGTCAGATCACCGATTGTTGCGGCGGTTTAAAGGACAATTAACAATTTTGTGCGTTTCAGTGTTGTTCATTCTGCTGGCGGCGGATTTGTCAATTGCCAGTATGTTTGCACTGGGCTGGGGCAGTCTATTCACCGTCTTAGTACTAATGTTTGTCGTGCGCCCGATAAGTATTGGCTTGTGTACATGGAACAGTGGACTGAACTGGCGGCAGAAGCTTTTTTTGTGCTGGATTGCTCCGAGGGGAATTGTTTCCGCCTCCGTTGCTTCTTTATTTGCGTTTTTGTTGACACAGCGGGGAATAAACGGAGGTGATTCCATCAAGGCTCTCGTCTTCCTGACGATTATCCTGACAGTCGTATTGCAGGGGTTAACAGCTGGCTTGGTTGCCAACTGGCTTCAAATCACCTCAAAAGAAACAACCGGGGCTGTAATTGTCGGCTGTAATCCTTTGAGTCTTTTAATTGCCCGTCTGTTTCAAGAACGGGGAGAACCCGTGGTCATGATTGATACTGACCCGGAAGCGTATAATCAAGCTCAATCAGAAAATTTCCGCGTTTTCTTAAGCAGTGCCTTAGATACAGCGGTTTTAGAAGAGGCGGGACTAGCATCAATGGGCACTTTTCTCGCTATGACCAATAACGGGGAAGTGAATTTTGTATTAGCTCAGCGAGCCGCCGAGGAGTTTCGACCGCCCCGTGTCTTGGCAGTTTTCCCCCGTTACCCAGAAGTAACTACCCCAGCGAATAAAAATAAAATTCACCAGGCTTTTATCCCAGATTTACCAATCAAGACTTGGAATGAGTATCTGAATGATGGGCGAGTGAAGTTGGGGACAACAACGCTCAAGGAGCCGGGATTTTCTTTTCAACAGGCGCACTTACAGGCATTAGTTCGGTCTGGAGAGTTAGTGCCACTACTAATGGAACGGGAAGACCGTTTCCAAGTTGTGCTAGCTACGGAAGATTGGCAATTAGGCGATCGCATTATCTACCTCTTGCATGATCCCAGACCTACGCTCTTGAAGCGTTTATCCGGCGCTACACCGTCAGCTTACCTCACGTTAGAGAAGTTGCCTCAAGTTGAGGAAGTCCCGATTCATTCGCCAGTATTAGAAATTTCTGCCTCAGCTGAACTTTCAACCAGCGAAGCTCAAGGAGTTTGAGCTAACTCATCCTCTGCTTGTGGTTGACCCTGTGCCTCAACTGCTGACGCCATTGCCGCAACTGGCGTGTTCATTTCTTTTTCCTGCCGCAATATACCCCACAGATGGACAACGGCAAGAATTATTGCTCCAACGGCAAATATATAACTATGTAAGGTGTAGAGGTGTTCAACGGTTTCTGTATTAACAGCTCCACCGCCAGTAAGTATGTCTCGTAGTTCGGGGCCGATAAAAGGAATGGCTTCGATTGTTTGTAACTCAATCCGGAAACGCCAGTACCCCAAATCATCCCAGTCCAATATCATCGCTGTCCAACCCAGCCCGATTGCACTGAGTGTGAACAGAATCCCACTAATCCAAGCCGTCAACCAGCTGGCACGAAATTGCCTCCCTAAGAACATCACCACAATTTGAATCAGCGCGATCGCAATTACGGCGTTACCCGTAAGATCGTGAATACTATGAATTAGCAAACCGTTGGGTACCTCAGTATCGATCCATTTCAATGCCTGATACGCCCCGCCTGCTACCGGTTCGTAGTAAAAAGACAGCAAAACTCCTGTGATCGCACTAAGCATGGTTAGTGTGAGGATGGAGGTTGATAAAACCGTCGCCACTCGCCGCAGTATAAAGTCATACTGAATGTTTTTCATAGCTACTTCGTCTCGATGTCGGCTAAATGTGTACTTTTATTACAATCTTAACGAAGCAGCCAGCAACAGGGTTGGACCATAAGGCGTATTTACTGAGCAGAATTGCTAAATTAAGCTAAATACGACACCCAAGCTTGTAAGGGTACTGGTGAGCCATACCAAATTCCATCTGCCCTCGGAGAATGCTTAACCCCTTCTACAATTAGATTTTCTGCTCCCTCTAAGTGAGCGGCTGTAATAGGAGTAATGCCGTCGCCCCAACAATTACCTTGTCCACAGGTCAGTTTATAGCTGCTGTAGGCCAGCCACTTGCCCTGACGTCGCTCCCCGAAGATAGTTCTCCCAGCCACACAAACGTAGCGAACATCTGGGTAGAAGGCTCCAGGGTAATTGTTATTGACAAAATCTAGATTCCAGCGCGTCCAACGCTCCTGACTAACATTAGGAGTTCCCAGCGTCACTAGAGTAGCAACAGAAGAGTGCCCCTGCCACGGACCTACGGGTTCTACGTCACCGCGACCGAAGTAGGGTTTTTCTCCTAGGTAAATTCGAGAGATCCATCCCCCAGCTGAATGACCAATCAGGTTAACTTGAGAAACTTTGTATTTGTGTAATACCTGCTTTACTGTGCGATCAAGTTGCTGCAAAATTGGCGTAACGGCTCTTCCTCCCAGCGTCGGGAACCAGTCCCGGCGACGCAGCATCACAGTTACAGTTGGGAAACCCATCTGCTGTAAGGATTGTGCCAGTTCTTGGTAAGCGATCGCACTTTCCAAATACCCGGGCAAAATGACTGTAGGTAACATTTCGCTATCAGCTATGAGCTATCAGCTATCAGCTTACAACCTAGTCAATTGTGAAAATCGGTACTTTCTACAGAATTAGTGTGGGACCGCTATGTACTACGCCTCCCTAATTAAAAATCTACCTGAAACATTATGTCAGCCACTTAGCTGGGCTACCCTAGCCTCTTTGGGCCTCCACGGGCTACTCTGGGCCGTACTGCCGCTGTTGCCTCTTCACTTCAAATCGGCAGAGCCACAACGAACCGTTGGACTCGTCGCGTTAACCCAAGCTGACCAAAGTCGTCTACCGCAAGTCTCCACGCCGCCAGTTAACCTACCGCCCTTAACCACCCAGTCAAATGTATTACCTCCTTTACCACTAACTCCGTACCCAAAGCTATTACAACCTCCCTTAGTCAACCTGCCGAGTGTATTGCCTCCTTTGCCACCGGCACCATTAGGGAATAACCAGTCAATGACTCAGCTAGTACCTATCCCGGGACAACCTCCTAATGTATTGCCTCCTTTGCCATCGGCACCATTAGGGAATAACCAGTCAATAACTCAGCTAGTACCTATCCCGGGACAACCTCCTAATGTATTGCCTCCTTTGCCATCGGCACCATTAGGGAATAACCAGTCAATAACTCAGCTAGTACCTATTGCTGGAAAACCCCCTTCTGAGCTGAATCAAAGGATAAATTACAATCAACAGAACATGAGTCAACTGGAACATCAACAGATTTCTAGAGCCAGTTCAAAGACAACGCTTTCAACCGCATCCGCCCGACTAGCAAGAAGCCCAAAACACTGGACAAGAAAAAAGCTATTAACAGCACTGCGGGGAGGACAACTTCAGCCCAACAGTAGCTCGACAGCAACGGCAACAAGCGCATCTACCCTACCAGAAAATATTCCAAAACACTGGACAAGAGAAAAGCTATTAACAGCACTGCGGGGAGGACAACCTCAGCTCAACAGTGGCTCGACAGCAACGGCAACAACCGCATCTACCCTACCAGCCAGTACACCACCAAAATACTGGACAGAAGAAAAGTTAGTAGCAGCACTGCAGGAACAACCTCAGCCCGATAGTGGCTCACTATCGGCAGCAACAGCACAAATAATTGCAGAGGTGAACGACTTTAAGGAGTGGTACCAAAAAGTCCACCAAGTTAACCCTAAATTGGCAACAAAAGCTACAATCCGTCAAAAGCTCAAGACATGCAACAAGCAGCTTGATAGTGGCGTTGCTGTATTTGGGGTAGTGGTGAATCCTGAAGGCAAGATTATCTTTGGACCTGATTTTATCCCAAAGAACAGTGCTGCTAACATCCAGCAAGCTGCTAAAGATTATATCAAGAGATATCGGTTCCAAAAAACTGTTAAAGCCACAGTCCAACCGTTTCGCCTAGAGTTTGAATACGGCACTGGCAAATGTTCTGCGCCTTGAAAGTACATCAACCCAAAAATCTTTGTAGCAATGGCCTTAGATGCCTGTTTTGCCGCCCAGCTGCATACCTGCGCTGAGCAATTATTCCAGATGCTAGAACTATTTAGCCAAGCACGGGTGCTGGTGGTAGGGGACTTGACACTGGACGAGTTTCTTACTGGCCAAGTAGAAAGGATTTCTAGGGAAGCACCGGTATTGATTTTGCGCCATGAAACGACCCGGCAGGTACCTGGGGGTGGGGCAAATGCTGTATACAACCTGGCGAAGCTAGGGGCGCAAGTGAAGGTTGTGGGGCTATTAGGTAAGGATGACCAAGGGCGATCGCTGCTTCAACTGTTTGAGTCGGCTGGCATAAATACCGATGGAATTTTGATTGCTCCAGACCGTCCAACCGTAACTAAAACTAGGATTTCTGGTCATTCCCGCCAGTCTGTGACTCAGCAAATTGTCCGGCTAGACCGGAAATCCGATGAGTTGCCAGACCCCGACTTGCAGGAGCAGATAGTTGAGTATATCCGGCAGCAGATAGAGACAGTCGATGCTGTGATTTGCTCTGATTATGGTGATGGCGTTTTCACTCAGTCGGTAATCTTGGCAGCTTTGTCCCATCCCCGCACGATTGTAGATGCTCAAAAGCAGATCCAGCGGTATCAAGGGGCGATGCTATTTACACCAAATTTGCCAGAAGCAGAGCAAGCGGTGGGCTATGCAATTACAAGCCCCGATTCTCTCCGTCAAGCAGGGCAAGACCTGCTTGCCTTGACACAAGCACAACAAATCCTGATCACCCGTGGTGAGGAGGGGATGAGCTTGTTTGACCGCAATGGGACCGAGCATCACATTCCTGCGTTTAACCGCACTAAGGTATTTGATGTCACAGGTGCTGGTGATACGGTGGTAACGGCGCTGACGTTGGGCTTAACAGCTGGGGCATCGTTTTGGGAAGCGGCGGTGTTGGGAAATTTGGCTGCTAGTATTGTGGTGCGCCAGTTTGGCACGTCAACCACGACGCCATCTGAGATGAAGGCAGCTTTGCAGGCGTTATTGGAAGAATAAGATTAGGGAACCCGCTCAAAAAATCTGCTCTAGGCGGCGAAAATCTCTTTCCACTTCAGACCACAGTGTGCGGTTATGGGGGTCTGTCTTCAGGGCTTTTTTAAGGTAAATTCTAGCTTTGTTAAGCTGGTTTTCGTTCATTAGCTGGCGTCCCCAGCGTTGATAAGCGCTCGCTTGCCACTGTCGCACTTCTAGGTCGTGGGGTAAACGTTGAGCTAAGCCTTCAACCAGTGCGATCGCTCTTGGGAACCTTTCAGATTTCAGGAAGTGCTGCAACTGGTAATGGGAACGCCACTTGATCTGATGTTCGAGTTCGGATGGGGGTGTATTTTGAGTTGGCTTCGGGCTTGTTACCTTCGTTGCCGGTGGCTGCCAGCCCTGCGCCCCAACTTCAAGACACATAGCTGGTTCGTCGGGGTAGCAATCTGCAGCCTCTGTTGGTAGTTCTAACCAGTTAAGGACAGATTCTAGTGACGGATGAAGTTCCATTAAAATCTTTACCCTCCAAATACTTGCGGCCACGTTGTAAACAAAAAGACCCCAACCGCCGAGATCGCTAACGCTCCCTGAATTAAATTTCCCACCAGTGAACCCACCACAATTCCTACACCAGCCTTAAACGCTAGCTTGAGATTACGCTGGTAAAAGTATTCTCCCACTACCGCTCCTAGTAGCGGCCCTAGCAGAATCCCTAACAGTGGTCCCCCAAAAGGTAGGGCAGGCAACAAGCCCAAAATCCCCAATACCAAGCCCACTACGGCTCCAATTTGTCCCCACTTACTAGCCCCAGCCTGTTTTGCTCCCCAGTAGCTAGCCATAATATCAATGCCAATATTAAGCACCAAAACCCCAACTCCAACCAGCAGCGGCAAACTGACAGTACTAAGTGAACCCTGAACGGCTCCCCAACTCACGATTGCAATCAAAATCAAGCTGGTTCCTGGAATCCCAGGAACAACAGCTCCAATTACGCCAACGACCATGAGGGCAAAAAGCAGCCAGTAGAGAATCAACATATTCTAAGTCCTAGCTGGTGCAACATCATTTTTACGATCAGGTGCTGAGGGTGACATCTAATTTGTCAGCAATGCCAGCAATCCAGATTTGATCTTGCTTGGTGTAACTGCGCGGAGCATTGGCTCCCAAAATAAGTACACCTTGCTTACCAATCGGCTGACAGATGACAGCTTGAGTATTATCTGGAATGTAATCAAATTCAATCTGTCCTGGGTAGATTTTCAAAGCTACTAGGTAAACCGGCTTTTGTTTTTCCAGCACCCGTTGTAAAATCGGCCCTAATTTTACCTCAGAGTTAGCACCTAAAATTCCCCGCCGCAACAGAGTTTTTCCCTGATACCAAACCACGAGTGATCGCGTCACCGTATTAGTAAGCAACAAATGCGATGCCCAAGCCAGCTCCAGTTTTACTGGCTCTGGTAAAGAAGGCTCCAGCTCAAAACCTTCCTTACCGATTAGATCAACAGTGTCGGGCGATCGCGGTGAAAATTGCTGCCACAATAAACCAGTCAAAATCAATACGGCACTCAGAATCACGCCCAATGCATCTGCACGAGCTTGAGAATCAGTTATCTGCGGCGTCAACAAACGGTTAATCAGCAGTAATACACCCGCTAACCCACCGACAACGATAGGTAGACGCCGCAAGAATCGGTTTGGATCAGGTTTAGCCATTTTTCAGCAAGTCATCCATCATATCATCTCCGTCTAATTACCCTTAGTTACATGGGGAGTAGGGAATGGGCAATGGGGAATGGTGAAAATATAAAGATTATGTTGCTGAAGTTTCTGATCCTACTCCCTACTCCCTACTCCCTACTCCCCGTGTTGATAAGTAATATGGGCATTCAAACGGATTTGATATCATTCCTCCCCCGGCTCAATAATGCGTTGGAACAGATAACCAGTACCTCGCGCTGTAAGGATTAGCTCTGGATTACTCGGGTCGTCTTCCAACTTCGCTCTTAATCGCGAAATGTGAACATCCACCACGCGAGTATCTACGTGACGTTCTGGTGTGTATCCCCACACCTCCTGTAAAATCTCAGAACGGGAAAAGGCTTCTCCAGAGCGACCAACCAATAGTTCTAGAAGACTGAACTCCATCCCCGTCAGCCGGATGCGCTCATCACCTTTATATACTTGCCGCTTGTTGGTATCGATTCTCAGATTTCCGACATGAATGACGCCAGAACTGGGAATGCCCGAGGCTCCCGTTTTGTCCACCCGCCGCAGCACCGAGCGAATCCGGGCTTCTAGCTCTTTGGGGGAAAACGGTTTAACAACATAATCATCGGCACCTAGCTCTAGCCCAGTGATCCGGTCAGCTACGTCTCCCAACGCTGTTAGCATAATAATAGGTACGTCTGATTCCTTTCGCAATTCTTGACAGACGCCGTATCCGTCAAGCTTGGGCATCATGACGTCCAAAACAACCAGGTCAGGACCGGCTTTACGAAATGCATCTAAAGCTTCTTCGCCATCGGCAGCTGTTACAACATCGTAACCGATCATGGAAAGCCGAGTTTCCAGAATCCGACGGATGCTGGCTTCATCGTCTACTACCAGGATTTTTTCTTTATGACTTTCCAAGTTTCTCAACGCTCCTTAAACAAAATTTATGCTCATTAATTTTTAGTACCATTAAATTAAAATCTTAACCTATTCAGTCGGTTAAAAAGGCCGTAATTCTCACCATTGCTGCATTTCAGGCTTCATTAAGATTCGGGCTACATGAATATTCTTTAACAATCAACACATGCCAAAACCTCGAACCTACTATGTTTGTAACGAATGTGGGGCAGAGTCCGCACAATGGTTTGGCAAGTGTCCAGCCTGCGGCACTTACAACTCTTTGGAAGAGCAGATCGAAACATCAGCAGTAGCTCTTCCCAGCCGGGGGAGTTTGCAATCTAATCGGCTTAACGGTAAATCAGCGGGCAAGGCCGCAAAACCAAGATCATCTCTCACCTTTGCCCAAATTACTGATCGGCATCAGGCACGGTGGTTCTCTGGCTATGAAGAACTGGATCGAGTACTGGGTGGTGGCATTGTTCCTGGCTCTTTAGTACTAATTGGCGGTGATCCGGGAATTGGTAAATCGACGCTGCTGCTCCAGGTTTCGAATCGACTGGCACAACAGTATCGCATACTCTACGTCTGTGGGGAAGAATCAGGGCAGCAGGTGAAGCTAAGAGCTTCTCGCTTAGGAGTTGGCACGGAAACCGACCAAACGCAACCAGGAGCGCTAAACGTTGATACCCCAACTGAAACAGAGAAAAGTGTAGGTGCGGATCTCTACATACTACCGGAAACAGATCTAGAAGAAATCATGAGGGAACTGGAATCACTTAAACCCAACGTGGCGGTGATTGACAGTATCCAGACGATTTACTTTCCGTCTCTGACTTCGGCTCCCGGATCTGTGGCTCAAGTGCGGGAATGTACCTCAGCGTTGATGCGGGTGGCGAAGCGGGAAGACATCACGCTGTTAATTGTGGGACACGTTACCAAGGAAGGGGCGATCGCGGGACCAAAGGTATTAGAACACCTAGTCGATACGGTGCTGTATTTTGAGGGCGATCGCTTCGCCAGTCATCGCCTACTGCGCTCAGTAAAAAACCGCTTTGGTGCCACTCATGAAATCGGCGTGTTTGAAATGATAGACCGGGGGTTACGGGAAGTCTCCAACCCCTCGGAGCTATTTTTAGGCAACCGTGAGGAAGTGGCTCCTGGCACTGCTCTTGTGGTAGCCTGTGAAGGCACGCGCCCGATTGTGGTGGAGTTGCAAGCGCTGGTGAGTCCAACCAGCTACGCTTCCCCCCGTCGATCTACTACTGGTATTGACTACAATCGGTTGCTGCAAATTCTGGCGGTGTTGGAAAAACGGGTGGGAATTCCCCTATCTAAGCTAGATACCTATGTTGCCTCAGCTGGGGGTCTGAATGTGGAAGAGCCAGCTGTGGATCTGGGGGTAGCGATCGCAGTGGTTGCCAGTTTCCGCGATCGGGTTGTTGACCCAGGTACCGTCTTAATTGGCGAAGTGGGACTAGGGGGACAAGTGCGAGCAGTTTCCCAGATGGAACTGCGCTTGAAAGAGGCTGCTAAGCTGGGATTCAAACGCGCGATCATTCCCAAGGGTCAAACCTTCCCGGACATGGATTTGGAAATTATTCCAGTGGCAAAGGTGATAGATGCGATTATTGCTGCTATTCCGCCTCAATACCTTCAGGAAACTGAATCGCTAGAGGAAGATTAAGCATGGATTTGAAAAACGATACGTCACGACGGGAGCAACAGCAACGACTCATGATCCTTGCACTGCTCTGCGTTACACTGGTGCAGTGTGCAGGACAGCCGCAGACGCCCAGCAGTGCAGCACCCGTGACGAAAAGTGCTCCGGAGAAGGCTCCTGAAAAGGCCCCTGGAAAGACACTTGAGAAGGCCAAAAGCACCAATAGTTTTGTAGACAGCATCTGCGTTGCCACGCACTTGGGATACACCGATACCTCATATGGCACCAAATATAGCGTCGTCAAGCAAAAACTAGCGGATTTGGGCGTCCGTCATCTCCGCGATAGCGGCAGCAGTGACGAAATTGTTGGGAAAATGAAAGAACTGGCATCAGTTGGCATCAAGACCACCTTCATGCTAGACCCCAACTTAGGCATTGCACCCAATTCTTCGTACTGGGTGAAACCTCCGTCTTACAATATCCATGACTTTGTGCTTAAAAAAGTTGGTACCAATGTCATCGATGCGGTGGAAGCCCTAAATGAAATTGACCTTTTCTACGATAATTACTATTGGCATCCCGGCGATACCGCTAAGGTTAACAACGACCCAAACTCCCCTTTGTACTGGCTTCCCTACGTGCGCAGCATTACAAAGGACACCTGGACAGCGTTGAAGAGCGATCCGGCAACAGCCAAGGTCAAGGTAATTGGCCCATCGCTGGGAGTAACCTACGACTACGGTCACAAATCACCTTTGGGTGACTTAAGCCGCTATGTAGACTGGGGCAACTTCCATCCCTACCCCAATGGGGGCAACCCGTTCAACACCCCCTTCAAATACGACACCATCGAGAAGTACTACTGGCAAGGCAACTTTCCCTCTGTCAATATCGACCAAAGTCCCTTTGCCTTCGACGTCTACGCGCCGCCATTTGGCCCCAAACCGATGGCGGCGACAGAAACGGGCTACTTCACCAACGCGACACCTAAAGGCATCTCTGAGAGGATGCACGGCAAATACATACCTCGATTATTCTTGGAGTACTTCCGTAAAGGCATTGTCCGCACCTGCTCGTACGAATTTGTTGATACGTGGAAAAACCCTAGCGATCCCCAGGCTAACTATGGCATGCTGCTCAATGACCTCAGCCCGAAGCCAGCCTACACGGCGTTGAAGAACCTAATCAGCGTGCTTAAAGATCCCGGCCCCAGTTTCAAGACAGGCTCGCTGAACTACACGCTCAACTTCAAGCCGCCCGCTGGGTATGAGCGAACGGAGTATGTACATAATCTGTTATTGCAAAAGCGGGACGGCACGTTTTACCTAGTGCTGTGGCATGAAATTTCTAATGGCGACATCAGCAGTACCCCAGTTCGCGAAATTACACCGCCAGCAATACCAACTACAGTGAAGTTAACTAAGCCAATCAGCCTTGTCCGCGTCTATTCTCTGGACGACGCTGGTAATATGTCTGAGGCAACCACTACGATCAAAAACAACACGATTAGCCTGAACGTGCCAGACAAGGTAACGATTGTCAAGCTCACACCCCGCAAGTAAGATAATCTGCACTTAAGCTGCATATCTGTGAACTTGGGAGTCAGGAGTCAGGAGTCAGGAGAGGTCAAAATGAATGAAATCATTGTCCATACTGAATTGCAAATCAACATTCTGACTCCTGACTTCTAAAACGACTATTTCTGTATACAACTTGAATGGACAGTAGCTTATCTTTCATTCCGCATTCAAAAACTCCAGGTAAGCGTTACTCAGTTCCTTCACTGCCAACTCATAAAACTGCTTCCCATGTTCAGGTGTTGCCAAAGCCGGGTTAGACCCCATACGCCCATCTGAATAGCGCTGCCGAAAGTCAGCTGCTCCATAGATTTTGTGTCCAGATGCAACTTCAGCTGAGAGAGGGGCTTGCTTGATTGAGTCTGGATAAACATACTGGGTTACAGCGACTTCACTTGGGGTGGCATGGGAACCTTCCTGATTGCCGTATAAATCTTTTGCCAGGTTGTAAACTGAGCCAAACATGAACCAGTTAGCAACTTGGCACTGTACCGACTGGGCATTGGGAATGTTGAGGTCTGCTAGATGAGAGTAAGTCTCGGCAAAAGCCGCCTTGAGCGTGGCAATGTTGCCGCCATGACCATTAATAAACATGAACTTGGTAAACCCAGCCCTAGTTAAACAAGTTACATAGTCTCGAATCAGCTGAATCATCGTGCTGGGTCGGAGACTAATTGTGCCAGGAAAGGCGGTGTGGTGCAATGCCATTCCTACATTGATAGTGGGACCAACTATTGCCCCAGTTGCTTCTCCCACACCACGCGCGATCGCTTCTGCACAAATCGCATCTGTGCCAATTAATCCTGTTGGCCCATGTTGCTCTGTGGAACCGATGGGAAGAATAATGCCCTTAGATTGCTCTAGGTAGGCTTCGACTTCAGGCCATGTACTCAAATGTAGCAACATTTCTAATCAACTTCCTATTTCAAATGATCGCTGCTTCTGGGAGTGCGCCTTGCATTTTACTCAAGGCGTCGATTAAATTGTCCAACTGCTGATTGGCGCTTAACACACCTAAGCCCCGGACTGTTACCTTACCTGGGGAATAAACAAAACGCGATCGCAAGTGTTCTGGCAAATTTGCCACTAGCAGATTCCAAGCGGGTTCTTCCATTGGCGTTTCCAGAATTACGTGCTGCTTGCTTTCTGGTTTGATGCGGCTGAATGCCAGTTTCTTAGCCAGCTGTTTCAGTTCCACCACTCGCAACAGTTGCTGCGCTGCTGTGGGGATTTCACCATAGCGATCGCTCCACTCTGCCGCAATCTGAGTTAATTCCTCATTAGATTTGGCAGCGGCAACAGACCGATAGGCACTCATCTTTTGATCCAAATCCGGGATGTAATCAGCTGGGATGAAAGCGGTGAGATTGAGGTCAATTTGTGTGTCGTCAACTTTGGGAATTTCCTGACCGCGAATTTCACGGATGGCTTCTTCCAGCATTTCCAGATAAAGGTCAAAGCCAATAGTATCCATCTGACCCGACTGTTCTGCTCCCAAAAGGTTACCGACGCCGCGAATTTCCATATCTCGCATCGCTAGCTGATATCCAGAACCCAAAGTAGTGAATTCTTGAATCGCCCTTAGACGCTGCCGCGCCACATCTGATAGCGTCCGCTGATTGGGGTAAAACAGCCACGCATGGGCTTGAATCCCGGCACGACCGACTCGACCCCGCAACTGATACAGCTGAGATAGGCCAAATCGCTGAGAATCTTCAATCAAGATGGTGTTGACTCGCGGAATATCCAGACCAGATTCAATAATAGTAGTACAAAGGAGGATTTCAGCGTCTCCATTGCCGAAGGTAAGCATGGTTGATTCTAGCTCTCCTTCATCCATCTGACCGTGAGCGATCGCGAGTCTCCCCCCAGGCACCATTTCCCGCAGCGAAGCCGCCGTCTCTTCAATTCCATCGACTCGGGGCACGACATAAAACACTTGACCCCCTCGGTCGAGTTCCTGGCGAATCGCACTGCGTACCGTTTCTGATTCATAGGGAGCTAGATGAGTTTTAATCGGACGCCGTGACGGGGGCGGTGTAGTAATCAAACTCATCTCTCGAATCCCTGAGAGTGACATATAAAGAGTGCGGGGAATTGGAGTAGCGCTGAGCGTAAGCACATCCACCTGGGTTCTGAGGGATTTAATTTTCTCTTTTTGGTTGACGCCAAAGCGCTGTTCTTCATCTACCACCAGCAGTCCCAAATCGCGGAAAGTGACTCCTTTGCCCAACAACTGGTGCGTCCCCACAACAACATCCAGTTCCCCCGTTGCCAGACGCCGTTGAATATCACGGCGTTCCTCAGCACTGCGGAATCGGTTAAGTAAGCCAACTTGGATCGGGTAGGGGGCAAAGCGTTCTTTCAGAGTGTGGTAGTGCTGCTGAGTGAGGATAGTAGTAGGGGCGAGGAGAGCAACTTGTTTACCAGCGGTGACGGCTTTAAATATCGCTCGAATTGCCACTTCAGTTTTACCAAAACCAACATCACCACAGACAAGGCGATCCATTGGGCGATCGCTTTGCATATCCCGCTTCACATCTTGTACTGCCTTCAGCTGGTCGGTTGTTGGCTGGTAGGGGAAGGAGTCTTCGAGTTCCTCCTGCCATGGCATATCCGATGGGTAGGCATACCCTTTTTGCTGTGAACGCTGGGCATACAGTTTCAGCAAGTCAACCGCCAATTTCTTGATGGCTTTGCGGGCTCTGTTCTTTGTATTTTCCCAAGCCTTACCAGACATTTTGTTGAGTTCTAGGGCTTGAGCACCGGTACTGCGAAGCCGGGATAAAGACCCTAGTTGGTCAGCTGCCACTCGCAATGTGCCATCGGCATACTGCACGACCAAATATTCCCGGGTTTCTTTATTAATGCTTAGGCTTTCCAGCTTGAGAAATTTGCCAACGCCATGGTTTCTATGAACGACATAATCGCCTGGACGCAGCTTGTTGGGGTCAACTTGCTTAGAGCTAGCGCTACGACGCTTGCGGATATAGCTAGGGGTTGCCAGGGAGTGCTGACCGAAGAACTCGCGGTCAGTTACGACCACAAGTCGGAACGTGGGTAAGATAAATCCTTCCAGTTCTGCCAGCCCTGAATATTTCAGCGCTACCGGCGTATGCTGGATCTGCAGACGGTCAATGGCTTGGTAGTCGCGGGGATTAGGGATAAACTGGGCGGGACAGTCGTGCTCTTGCAATAGCGACACAGAGCGACTGGGCTGGGCTGAAATCAACCAGATCGAGAGACCGCGATCTCGCTCTTGTCGCAGTGTCTGCGCGAGTTTGGCAAACTGATGGGGTATTGCTGGTACTGGGCGACTAGCCAGATTCAATCCTTCGTTTTCTTCTGCCAGTTCCGATAAGTATAGTTGCTTAAACTCAGCAGCTGTTGCTAGGGAGTCGTCAAAAGAACGGTGAATTTTAGGTAGGGAGTAGTGAGTACTGCCTAACTGCTGCCACTGTTCTTCGGCATGTTCTAGCCAGCGCCTACTGTGAGCGTCACACTGCTCTGGTTCATCAATGGCAATTAGCGTATTCTCGCTGAGGTAGTCTAGAAGGGAAGCTGGTTGGTCAAAGGCCAAACCTAAGAAGCGGCGACTACCCTCTGGGGGTTGACCCGCATCAAACTGCTCTTGTTCTTCTGGTGAAAGATGGATTTTGACCTGTGCCTTCTCACCGCTTAGGGCTGACATCACTATGGGGGCGAAATTGGTGGGAGTAAGCACTAATTGGTCAATGCGGTCAAGTGCTGGGCCACCACCACTGCGTGCAAGCGTTGCGTTTGTCTTTGTGCTTCGCTGGGTGGCTGGGTCAAATTCCCGTATTTGCTCTAGTTCATCACCGAACCATTCTAGTCGTACTGGCAATTCTGATGATACTGGAAATAGATCGACAATATCGCCGCGCCGACTCCACTGGCCTTCCGTTTCTACCAGGGGAATTCGCTCGTATCCCAGAGTCGCTAGCTTATTGCTGAAGGTGTCCAAGTCCAATTCCATTCCCCGCTTGAGGGTCAGGCAGTAGGGCTTGAAGGCGTCCACTGGTGGCAGGTGGGGTTGAAGTGATACTTGAGTCGCTACAACCGCAATCTTAAGTGAGGAGTGAGGGGTTTTCTCTTCACTCCTTACTCCTCTCTCCTCTCTCCTCTCTCGGATGAGATCCGCCAGTACCTGCATTTGTCCCCATGTCATCTCAGTTTCAGGGTCAAATTGCTCGTAGGGCGAGGCTTCGGAGGTGGGATAAAAATGTACGGTCTGCCAACCCATGGCCTCTAACTGAGCCGCCCATCGCCCAGCTTCCTCCAAGGTGGCACACACCACTAACAAATTTCTTTGTTCGGTTTGAGCTAAGGCAGAAGCCACTAAGCCTTTGGGAATACGAGCGATGCCATTCAGACGGCATATCTGTTGCCGATTTAGTTTAGATAGCAGTTCTGTTGTGAGCGGTGATCGCCCCAATGCACGAACAATGGAAGAAAAGGCCATAGTTTCCCAAAGAGGTGGAAGTCGTTATAAATAGTTATCGCAGGCGGATATCTGCTCTCCTTTACATTTTAAAAGCGCTCAACAGGGTGAGGGGGAGCTCCCCCTCAGCCCCCAACCCCAGAGGGGACCCCTAGCCCCCTCTTAATTTTGGAGCCTTTTATGAGAACACCTCCGATACTAGATATTAGAGGTTAAGCATAGGATAGCTGTTACTCCACCGGCAATTTTAGGAATGTCACCAACTATCGAAATTCTGATTATTCTCCTACTGCCCATCGCCAACGCCGTTTTTGTCATGTCAGAAATGGCAGTCGTCTCAGCTCGAAAGGTACGGCTGCAACAGATGGCCAACCAGGGTGACACACGGGCTCGTGCTGCCTTGGAACTGGCTAATGCTCCGAATCAGTTTCTGGCTATCGTTCAAGTGGGGATAACACTTATTATCATTGTGTCCGGTGCTTTCGGTGAAGGAGTGATAAGTAAGAGACTAACGCCTGTCTTAAGTCTTGTCCCCTTGCTAGCACCCTATAGTGAAGCGATCGCATCCGGCACCGCGATTTTGTCCGTCACTTATCTGACGCTGGTTGTTGGCGAATTGGTACCTAAGCGCTTGGCGCTAAACAACCCGGAACAAATTGCTGCCGCCGTGGCCTTGCCAATGCAGATGTTCGCTAGAATTGCCTCCCCCATTGTTTATTTATTGAGCGCTTCGACTGATACATTGGTACGCCTCATAGGTATTAGACCGTCCACAGCTCCACAAGTGACAGAAGAAGAGATCAAGGTCTTGATTGAGCAAGGCACTGAAGCGGGAACCTTTGAGGAAGCGGAACAAGACATGGTCGAGCGAGTGTTTCGCCTAGGGGACCGACCGGTTAGTGCATTAATGACGCCACGACCCGATATCGTCTGGCTTGACTTAGAGGACTCAGCGTTAGAGAACCGACAGAAGATGATGGATAGTGGCCATTCTCGGTTTCCAGTTTGCCAAGGCGGTCTTGATAATGTCCTTGGAGTTATGCATGTCACCGATTTGTTAGCCCGCAGTTTATCCGGTCAACCGCTTGACCTAACGGTATCGTTGCGACAGCCCGTATTTGTGCCAGAAAGCACCCGTGGGTTGAAAATTCTGGAGTTGTTTAAGCAAACCGGCACACACATCGCGCTGGTGGTAGATGAATATGGTGTGATTCAAGGATTGGTCACTCTCAACGACATCTTAGTAGAGATTGTTGGGGATGTTCCCTCAGATGACGAGCCGGAAGACCCGCAAGCTGTGCAACGTGAAGATGGTTCGTGGTTGTTGGATGGAATGTTGCCGGTGGATGAGTTCTTTGAACTTTTTGAGATCAAGAATTTGCCACCAGAGCAGCGGGGCAGCTATCAAACCTTGGGAGGTTTCATAATCACCAATTTAGGGCGTATTCCAGCTGCCACGGATCATTTTGAATGGGAGGGCATGCACTTTGAAGTGTTAGATATGGATGGCAACCGGGTCGATAAGGTGCTGGTGATACCAGTGCCTACTGACCGAAAAGACGGGGGGGTGTGAGATAGCATATTTTATTTTTTTGGTCTTGTAAGATAGTAATCCTAAATAACAGTTGCGAATCCTAAGCAGCGATTATGACTAACGAAGCTCTACCTGCGGTTCTGGAAAACATTCTGGTAACCAATAGTACACCTGAAACTGTCTTCGCAGCGTTGCTGCCAGCTTTGTGTGAGGTATTGCAGTGCGATCGCTGCTTCCTCTACCTGCGTAATCCCCAAACTAACATTGGCAAAACAGCTTACTGCTGGCTTCGTAGTCCTCAGTATCCCGATGTCACCGATCAGGACTGGAATAAAGAACCAGAATCTTTGCCAAAGGAAGATCCACTCTTTGCGGCAGCATTGCGTACCGAAAAGTCTATCTTTGTCGAGGATGTCGAGACAGCCAGCCCAGAGGTAGTTAACTTAGCTTTCGAGCAAAAACACTTTGGTCATAGAGCATTGGTTCATGCTCACCTTTGCCAAGATCGTCTTTTATGGGGAGTTTTACAACCTTGTGTCTTCGGTCAGCCAAGGGTGTGGACTGAGTTTGACCGCTCTGTCATAGCTCAGGTAGAGAAAAAGATTGCACCGCTTGCTGTTGCCTATGTGAAGGCGGCTGATATTTAAATATATCTCATACGATGTCAAGAGTTTCTACTTCGTATGAGATATAAATAGCATTTTTCTAGATAAGAACCGACAGTTTCAGTATTGAAGTTCGCCAGCGGGAAAATGCTGATATCAGGTCTAGAGCTATTGAGTTTATAGCTCGAAACTAGTAGTATATCCTTGTCTAATTGTGTTATAAGTTTACTTGTCTTTTCAAGGAGTTCTTTGGAATCTATCTTTTTATTTTCTTTGTTCCATATTATAAAGCTACCAAATCTATCGACGTTTGGATAATAAATCTTTTTATCGAGGTAGCCACTTAGAGTAGATGCTGCATAATCATTAGTTCCAGCAATTAGCATATTATCCATGTGCCGAGTCTGAATGAATCTGGCAGCTCTTTTACTTACAGAAAAGGGTTCGTATAAGTCCACAACAAATGCAAAGGTTCCAGCAACGACATGAGTGCATAGAAGTAATGTAATAAACTTATTCCTATACTTCTTGTAAAAATCACTTGCAATCACGCTAATTCTGAAAAAACTCGTAAATATACTTCTTGCAGTCCGGCTCGACACCGATTGAGAGTAATAACTTGAAATCCATAAACATGCAATAAGTAAGATGAATAAGTGTCCGTAATGTCTCATCCAACCAATGAATTTGAAATATTCAAATAAAAGAATGCCAATAGTACCAGAAAAATATAAGAATAACGCAACTGGCTTTTTGATAAATAGCCCCAGAAAAAATACAAATAATCCTAATGAAGAAACTACACCTATCAAAGTGGATGTGTCATCGCCTGGTATAAGTATATTAGTGTTCCAAAAACCGTGGTTTGAAAAATTTGGTATTGGAATGTAACTTATCCATATGGTTAAAATTGAATCTTGAAGCCGTTGTATATTTAATCCCGTCGTCCAACCTACTGCTAAACCATTAGTTTCAAAACTACTATCTGCAGGGGGAATGATTTGGATTACCGAGTTCACAACGCCAGAAATAGCTATGATTATACTAATAACTGTATCCACTTTTCTTGCAGATAAGGCCCAAAGCGCTTTTCTATTTATAATGCAATCAAACAACAATGTTAGACTTAAAGCAATAGTAATAATCAAAGCATAAATATTAGTATTTGCAAGTAAAAATAGAACAGACGCAAGCAGAAAATAACTTTGTTTTCGTGTTTGAAATAACGCACAAAAAGAAAAAATAAGTAGTACGCCAATCCCATAATTTCTACTTATAAGAGAATATTCGTAAAATGGGAAATAACCAAAAGAAAATAAGACTTTTTGAAGTTTTGTGAAAGGCGAACATTTTACGAATATATAAATAACGCTTGTAGCCAGTAGTAAATGAAAAAGTTGCATCGCAATTGGATTATGCGTGAGCCTAGTAATTAAATAGAGACACGCATGCCACAGTCCAGGATGGCTTTCGTATCTCAAGTTCTTGAAGAGTTCACTAATGGAAGAACTATCTCTGGCAATAAGCCATGCCTGTATTTCGTCTCCCCACATTTCATGGTTTAGAATTCCAATGAAACCAAAAACTAGGAAAGCTAAAGTCAAAAGAAACGTAAAGGCTTTATTACTCTTTCTAAGTAAAGTGAGAAAACTATTATTATCTTCTTTCATGGGTACTGCCTTTGTTTCTTGACATGGCTAGACCCATTCAGAAATCGAATAGCACTGTAGCCATATAATGCTCCGCCCATTCAGCGCCAAAGGCTTTCTCCAATACGCGACGGGTTTTATCGTTTTCTTGCTGTTTGGTGCAATAATAGCGTTGACCGGCTAAAACCTGAGCTTGTTGCTCAGCTGATACAGGTTGGGCGGAGGTTGCCTGCTGACAGTGAATTTCTAGAAACGCCGCTACTTGTGAGAGAAACATTGCTTCTTCTTCGGGGGAGCTAGGTCGAACAAACAGGCAAAATTCCGAAAATATATCTCCCCATGCTGGAAGCTGACGCGGCTGGGAAAAATTCAGCGTAGGTAGCATCTTGAGTGCTAGATAATAGGCATCTGTTAAGGTTCGCTCAGGGTTAACAGGAGATAAGTCTGCGATCGCGGCACTAATCTGTCCTCGCCCCCCAACCAAATCTGCACCAAATATCGGTAGGGCGTATTCAGAACGGGGAAACATGACGCAATGCAGAATATCCAGTGTTGTGCCGACTTTTGCCAGTTCCAAATGCAGCTTACGGAACTGGGGCGTCTGATAGCAGCGGTTTTCAATCGTCAATTTTTCTCCCTCTAGTCGCCCTTCTACATACCCCAACTCCGAAGGCATTGGGTACGGTTGAAGTTCTAAGTACTGGTGCCAAACGGCCTCAATCAGATCAGCAAGCTGGCGAATCAGAGGATGTTGCTGCGATCGCATGGAGGATGTAGAAGTGGGTGACATGGGTAGACGTTTGGTGAACTGATATCAACTAGGTTACAGCTATCTGCATGAGCCTGATCCAGTCTCTAGAAGCTATCTCATAGCACTTATCAGTTGGATGCACTACGACTTGACGGGGAATGGGCAGTGGAGAATGGGGTAAGAAGCTTGTCACCACTCGTTTTAAGTCTTTACCCTACTCCCTACTCCCCACCTCACTAAGCAAACTAAATGTCTTTCAGCTTATTACTTATAGTCTGGCATTGACACAACTAGGCAGCTTTGCTCCAGGTGACATCTACCCAACGCTAAACGCGAAGCGCGTTATAGCGTGGGCTTGTCCTCGATTGCTCCTGAAATTTCCGCAGGTTGACGATTCTTAACTAGTGCAGCCTGATGACTTACACCCCGCGCCTTCCATCTCCTGATCGCATTTTAGAGTTTTACAACTAACGGCGTGCCCCGTCGTCAGTTGGTTATGTAGCGAAAAGACAAATCTTTTCTATGTGTCGTTTGTTTCCTTCTTAGATGCCGTGCTGGCGATGCGCGCATTCCGGACACGGTCTGGGGCGAGAACTCCCTTTAATATCTAGAGCGTATTCCGCTGTGTATACAATATCGCTCTATTCGTGGGAAGTCAATGATCCTGTCCGCGATTCACTCGCTGTGTTTCCGGTGTGGTGAGACGGCGCTGCAGGAGGGGAGCCACCCCCGTGCGGGGGTTCCCCCCGTTGAGGGGAGTGGCGTTTTCCCTCCGTAGGCGACCGCGAAAGAAAGAGGGCTTTGCCTAGAGCGAAAACTCGCGTCCCCACACTGAATGCCTCGCTCTGAAAGCATGTTCGGGCTACGCCCTCCATACTTTCTTGCCGCTCGTCATTTCAGTGTGGGCCTTCTCGCGGTTGAAAGGTAAAGTTAAAAAACATTTGCTTGCTGAAAAAGAGATTTTTCTGTAACAATGGTTACAGAATCATTTTTGGATTAGCCCATTGGCTAAGGTGCTTGGAGGCGGAGCCGAGAAGTCAAACTTAGTGCTGTGCTATCTATCGGGAGGAAAAACAAAAATATGAAGCTCAATTCCCATCAGCCAAACGTTTCTGTCCAACCCCCGAGTTTTGCGGTTTTTCCAGCTACACCGCAAACTCGCTCCAAAACGCAGAATCTGGACTGGTCAAACAAGTCTTACCTCAAAGCATCGCCACCGGAGTTTCAGGCCGATACCTGGGTACGCCTTTTGGAACTTCCCAGTACTTTCAGTTATGACGAAGCACTGCTACTATGTCAGATTTCAGAAGATGAGTGGGTAGCTTGGATTCCAGGCCATGGTGAAGCAGTGCTACACACTCGTCAGTTTTGCTAAGGCGTTTCTACGAGCAAGCAGGAAGTTGCCAGAAATCAGTAACATCGTATCCCAGTTGCTCTAGAAGCAGGTGCAGTAGGGATAGGCTAAGGCCAATCACATTAGTATGGCAACCTTCGAGTTTCTCAACAAACAGACCTCCTCGACCTTCAAGGGCAAAGCACCCAGCACACTTTAGGGGTTCGCCGGTGGCAACGTAGGATTCAATCTGGCGATCGCTTACTTGGGCAAAGTGGACCCGTGTCATGCGGGTGCTTACCAGGCTACGGCGTTGGGATAGGTCGATTAAGGCATGACCAGTGTATAACTCACCAACAGTCCCTCGCATCTTTTGCCAACGTGCGATCGCCTCATTTGAATCAGACGGTTTGCCATAAATCTCACCATTGACAAACAAAACTGAATCACAACCAAGTATAAGACCTGATTCAAACTGAGTGGCAACAGCCTCAGCTTTGTGCAAAGCCAGAGTCTGCACCAGGGACTCTGGCTCACTTAAATTGATTTGGGATTCATCAAAGTCACTCGGGCAAACCACTGGTTCAATCCCAGCGCTTTGCAACAGACGGCGTCGAGCTGGGGAAGCGGAGGCTAGAACAAAGGGGGGCATGCCCATAGGAGTCCGCTCTAATAAACTGAGAAAGAATTAACCACTTGCTCAAATACTGGCCGCACTTTGGACCAGCGCTTTTCGGGAACTGAGGCATTGAAGGTGAACAGCTTCCCCCGACTGACGGCAACACTAGTTAAGTTGTGCCGTTCTTGCTGATTGGGGAGTTTAACGGCGTACTCCAGGCGATAGTAAGCCTTTGCACCTGATTCCCGTGCCTCGGCATTGACTAATTCGGCTGCCCGCCCTGAACCAGGGGGCGCAAGCGCGTTTTTTCCCAATTTATACCCCACCTCTCCGGGCGTTCCCAGCTCCGCCAGGGTTTTCCCTTCGGATACTGGACTAATCACCACTGACACATTCTCAGTTGTTTCAATTAGATCGTGGAACACCACATCCGGACCACTTGAAACTTTTACTGGGAGCCAGCCATTAGGATACAAAAACTGATAACCATCAGTGCTATCCACATAGCTGTTCAGTCCAGCACCAGCTGAAATACAACCAGTCAAGCTTAGAGCTACCAACACCACTAACAGGATCGCCGCAATCTGTTTCAACATTTCTACTATCCCCTTCGGGCTGCATGCTCGACTAAGTAGAGCCATCGACGAGCGTGTTTTAATTGTCCCATCTTGAGTAGAGAAAGGGGAGTGGTGAATTGTCTATCCGGTCACACTCTTTCAAGCAACACGATGCCGCCGCAGATCTCGAAGAGATTTTTCGTAGGGAAGCGAGCAGTCAGCCGCGATATCCACACTAGCGGCACTTCTCGCTTCAGGCGGTAAGCTTCTTCTAAGTATGGACGAACATCAACAACCCTCCAACCGTGCGGGAGGAAAAATTCACTGACCTCTTCTGGCGCAAATTGTAATCTGGCATTGGCGACTGCTAAATATTTATTCCACCTCATTTGGAGCAACTTTAAGCTAAGTGGCGACGGCAGATCAATCAGCCACCAACGAAAGTTAGACTGAGCGTGCAGGTCAGCGGCAAGAGAGCCCACCTGCATAGGAGTCAGATAGACGAGGAGTCCTTCAGTTACTACAAGCACTTGTTTTGCTCCAGTATTAACCTGAAGAAACAGTTCATTCCTTGAAGTGCGCTCACACAGATCAAGCTTGACCAGTTCAAGCGCGCACACGGGTTGCTCACTCGTAAGTTTTTGTTCTTTGTAAGAAAGAATTTCTGGGAGGTCGACTTCAAGCCACTGAAGTGATACAGAGAGCGGCATTCGATATGGCCGAGTATCGAGTCCAGCTGCTAAGTTGAGCACTGTGTCAACATCTTCTTTCTTGATAGCTTGCAAGATGAACTCGTCCAATACGCGAGTACGTACCGCCATCAACCGTGCGTCAGATTCTCCACTGCACACCGCTCGGAAAATTTCCTGACCACGCTCTCCAGCTAAAAGCCGAGCAAATGGGTCCTGAAAGAGAGCGTCTGGACGCTCGGACTCCAACGCACGATAAGCGGCTACCCAACGGGCAGTATCGGAAATGTTTTTAATTGGGGAAAAGGACGTGTTCAAATCGAAGTCCCCTGGCATGTTGTTTGAGCTGTTGTGTAAAGCAATATAACAGAATGCTAAATTATGTAAACAATATTAATGGATTTGGTCCGAATTTCTGCTAAAGGGTAGAGGCAACCCCTTAAACGTCGAGCTAGTGCGTGGATTATTATCTCTTGACTCTATTCCACTGTTGTAAAGATGCCCTCACCGTAAGCTCATTGACCGATTCTGAGAGAAAATTGTAAAACTTTACAAAATTTGTTACATTGTTTTCTAGTTGACAAAAAAACGATGAAATCTACCAGACAAACTAGATTGATTAACTTTTTACAGGAAGATTTGGCGATTCCTGCTGCTTGGATTGAGTTCGCTCAAAAACAGGATAAGCAAGACTCAAGTCAACTGCCCATGGTTCTTTGGCAGTATGGACTGATAACGTTGTCTCAGTTAGAGCGGGTATTTGATTGGGGGGAAACTGTATAATTTACTACTTTAATCCTTTTGGCTTATTCCCAGTTGCTGACAGACAAGTAATCACAGAAGAAACTAATTTAAATTAAAGCATTACAAAAACCATGCCCATTAAAGACCAGCCTCGCCCCCCTCGCTCTCAACTGATTGGCAACATTTTGTTGTCGGTGTCGGGATTGTTTCTGCTAGCCAACCTGCTTTTGCCGCGTTTGCTTGGCCCAACGATTCCTCAAGTACCCTACAGCTTATTTATCCACCAGGTGGAACAACAGGAGGTTGCAGGTGCTTCCGTTGGTCAAAACCAGATCCGATACCAGCTCAAAGGGTCGGACGGTAAGCTCGGTCAAGTACTTGCTACCACACCGATTTTTGATTTAGAACTGCCAAAACTGCTGGAAGAAAAAGGAGTTGAATTCGCCGCTACCCCACCGCCTAAGAATGGCTGGTTCACCAGTTTACTCGGCTGGGTTATCCCCCCGTTAATCTTTGTCGCCATCTGGCAGTTTTTCATCGCACGTGGAGGCGGTGGTTCTCAAGGTGTACTCTCGATTGGTAAGAGCAAGGCCAAAGTTTACGTAGAAGGAGAGTCAGCCAAAACCACCTTTGCCGATGTCGCTGGAGTCGAAGAGGCTAAGACTGAACTGGTAGAGATTGTTGACTTCCTCAAAACCCCAGGTCGCTTTACCCAAATTGGTGCGCGTATCCCTAAGGGGGTGCTGCTGATAGGGCCGCCCGGTACTGGTAAGACTCTCCTGGCCAAAGCAGTAGCAGGAGAAGCAGGGGTACCGTTCTTCAGTATCTCTGGGTCTGAGTTTGTAGAAATGTTCGTAGGCGTAGGCTCCTCACGAGTGCGCGACCTGTTTGAGCAGGCCAAAAAACAAGCTCCCTGCATTATTTTCATTGATGAACTGGATGCAATTGGTAAGTCTCGCAGTAGCGGTGGTTTTTATGGCGGCAACGACGAGCGGGAGCAGACGCTCAACCAGTTGCTAACTGAGATGGATGGTTTTGCGGCCGGAGACGCTACGGTAATCGTTCTAGCAGCAACCAACCGTCCTGAAAGCTTAGATCCAGCGTTATTACGTCCTGGGCGTTTTGACCGACAGGTGTTGGTAGACCGTCCTGATTTATCGGGTCGCGAGGAAATTCTCAAGATCCACGCGCAAAAGGTCAAGCTTGGTGATGATGTAAATCTGCGGGCGATCGCTACTCGAACCCCTGGCTTTGCCGGTGCAGACTTAGCAAATCTAGTGAATGAAGCCGCGCTGTTGGCCGCGAGGAACCAGCGACAGACTGTGGCTCAGTCAGACTTTGCTGAAGCTATCGAGCGAGTGGTTGCAGGTTTAGAGAAGAAAAGCCGCGTGCTTAACGACAAAGAGAAAAAGATTGTCGCTTACCACGAAGTCGGACATGCGCTTGTCGGCTATTCGATGCCAGGTAGTAGTCGAGTTGAGAAGATATCAATCGTACCCCGTGGTATGGCAGCTTTAGGATACACGCTACAGTTACCGACTGAAGACCGCTTCTTAATGGATGAAGCTGAACTTCGGGGTCAAATTGCCACGTTGTTAGGTGGGCGTTCAGCAGAGGAAGTTGTATTTGGCAGCATCACGACGGGTGCATCCAACGACTTGCAGAGAGCGACTGACTTGGCAGAACGGATGGTAACAACCTACGGTATGAGTAAGATTTTGGGGCCATTGGCTTATCAGCAGGGCCAGCAAGCTATGTTCCTGGGTAACGAAGGCGCTAATCCCCGCCGGATGGTGAGTGACCAGACCGCTCAAGCTATCGACCGCGAGGTGAAAGAAATTGTAGAAATTGCCCATCAGCAAGCTCTGGATATCCTTGAAAACAACCGAGACTTGTTGGAAAAGATTTCTACTCAACTATTGGAGACAGAGGTCGTTGAGGGAGAGGAATTGCAAAGTATGCTGCACCAAGTTCGCCCCGCAGGTAAAATGACTGCTGCGGTCTAGTTAGCACAAGACTGATCTGATATGTACAGCAAGCCGCTGCCAAGACAAATGACTTGAGTAGCGGCTCATAGTATCCTTGGGTAGCCAGCTTATAGGCAAATCGTAAATTTCAGTAAAGTTACGTAAGTTATTTTTTTATTAGTCATAAATACAGGCGTATGACCTTGTTTGAAGTTGTAATAAAATTCTGGCTTTAAAAACATGAATTTATCGCAAACGAGGCTAATTCTTCAGCAACTAAGTTTAGATTAGTTTTAGGACAAGACGACAACATTTTCCTTGACTGAACTGCTTTACTTTAGGGTGATATTTATGAATTTGTCAGAATTTGAAACCCAATCACGAGATACGCTAGAACAAACGCTCAACCAACTCCAAACAGCAGTTCTATTAGTAGCGCAATTAGAAGCTAGAATTGTCACTATCGGCCAAGATGTGCAGAATCTTAGCCAGACAGTAGAAGATTACGTTGCCCAACAAAGAGGAGAATAAATGTTACCAATTACAATAGAATTTAGGCCTTGTGACCATTTAATTCATCTTGGATGACCTGTCTTAGATTATTGAGATTTACTGGCTTAACCAAGTAACGACGTATCCCCAAATTTCGAGCTCGTTCCTGGTCTGCTCGGAAAGACAATGCGGAAACGACAATCACAGGTATGTGCCGCCAGTCAGGTTCTTGCTGGATTTGTTCGAGTAAGGTATAACCATCAATGTCTGGTAACCTTAGATCTAGTAAAATCAAGGAAGGCTGGAAGTCAACTAACACCTGAAAAAAGCCAGAACCTCCAGTCAGACTGAGAACCTCGTATCCAAAGCCGACCAAATACTCATCCAACAACTGCCGATTTAGATCGTTGCCTTCGACCAGCAAGATTCGCTTAGAGGCGGTGTCTGCTGTTCGACTTTCTGGAACACTGCTCACGGTTTTTTCACAGTAAAGTAAGCCTTTCTAGTCGCAAGTTAAATAAACGACGGCTTACCTGGATCAAACCACAACGATTTTTGGTTGAACAGCTAGAAAATGTCTGTTCTGCAGTCAGAAAAAGTTAGGTTGAAATATGTTGAGGAGACAGGAGTCAATCACGTTAAAATTGCACCGCCCATCAAGCGCTGATACCGATACTCCAACTCAGCCTGCAATAAAGGCCAGCGTGATAGCGTTTCATCCCTGGCAATTACCTTCTCGGCTGCCTCCCGCGCTATTTCCAAAACCTCTTGGTCTTCCACTAAACTTGCCAAGGTAAGGTCTGGTAGCCCAGATTGACGAGTGCCCATCACTTCACCTGGGCCACGAAAGCGCATATCCATCTCTGAGATGAAAAAACCATCTTGCGACTGTTCCAATACCTTCAAGCGTTGACGAGCGGTTTCAGCTTTGGAACCACTCATCAGAAGACAGTAGGATTTCGCTCCTCCTCGACCGACACGACCTCGGAGTTGGTGTAGTTGGGATAAGCCAAAACGTTCGGCATTTTCTATCAGCATAACTGTTGCATTGGGCACATCCACACCAACTTCAATTACCGTGGTGGAAACAAGGACTTGAGTCTGGTTATCACGGAATTTATTAATTGCTTCATCCTTCTGCCCTGAGGTCATACGACCGTGGAGCAGTCCTACCTGAAACTGAGGGAAGATGCTTTCCTGAAGCCGCTGATGCTCCTGAACAGCTGAACGAACATCCAGCTTTTCCGATTCTTCTACTAGGGGCAAGACGATATAGGCTTGACGTCCCTGAGCAATTTCGCGGCGGATGAGGTCATACGCTTGTGTACGTTCTTTCCCCGTTAACATCGTTGTCTGAATTGCTTGACGCCCTGGTGGCATTTCATCAATCTGACTTACATCCAAATCGCCATGCAGCGTCAGCGCCAGGGTTCGAGGAATCGGGGTTGCCGTCATCGTCAAAACATGAGGAGATTCGCCTTTTTGCTGTAAGCGGGCGCGCTGTCCCACCCCAAACCGATGCTGCTCATCAATCACTACCAACCCTAGTCGCTGGAAATTCACTCCTTCTTGAATCAGAGCATGAGTTCCCACTAGCAGCGGTAGTTCACCCGTTTCTAACTGGGCATGAATTTGCCGGCGTTTTGGGGTTTTGGTCGAACCAGTTAGCAATTCTACTGGCAGATGTAGGAGATTGAACCAGCTCACTAACTTGCGGTAGTGCTGTTCCGCCAAGACTTCTGTGGGAGTCATCAGTGCGGCTTGATAGCCTGATTGGATGGCAGCTAAGATAGCAAGCACAGCCACGACGGTTTTACCAGAGCCAACATCCCCTTGAACTAGACGATTCATCGGCACGGGTTTTTGTAAATCGTTGAGGATGTCATTAATTACCCTAGTTTGAGCGCCTGTCAGTTTAAAGGGCAACAGTTGGTGAAACTGGTCAATCAACTGACCAGTGCGAGCGAGGACAGCGCTTGTCTGCGTTTGTCGCGCTTTGTGCTGCCGTTGGAGCAATCCCAGTTGGAGGTAGAAAAACTCATCAAAGACAAGGCGACGACGAGAGACTTCTAAGGCGGCGCTGTCAGCAGGGAAGTGGATGTTTGCGATCGCCTCCGACAACTCCATTAACTCATACTTGTCCCGCAAAGCACTTGGCATCGGATCTTTGAGCTGGGCAGTTGCGGGAAGCGCGGCAATCACAGCCTGTCTCACCATATCTGCCCCGACTCCGTCCGTCAAAGAATAAACTGGCACCACCCGCCCGATAGTGAGCGAATCAATCTGATCTCCTGAGTGTGACAAAACTTCCAGTTCTGCGTCTTCCAGCGTTAGGCCGTATTTACTTTCTTTAACCAAGCCCGAAGCTGCCACCGTTGCGCCGACTGGATATTGACGCTTTTGTTGTTCCTGCCAACCGCGATTAGAGTAGCGATTACCGGCGAAAAAGCGGCTGAAACGAATTTGACCTGTGTTGTCTTTCAACACCAGTTCTAAAATAGTCAATTTAGAGTTACGTGGGCTATTAAAGCAGCTGCAGCGCTTTACCGTTCCTACCAATGTCACTGTCTCGCCAGCCTCCAGTTGCCGGATATTCACTTGACGAGCATAGTCAATATGGTCGCGGGGGTAGTAGAAAAGGATGTCTCTGACTGTGGACAGTCCCAGGCGTGCTAGATACCCACCCCTCTTTGCCCCTACCTCCCCTAAACTAGCCAGCGGTTGGTCAAGCCTTGGGGCGAGCCGCCGATTCACCTCAACTCGGTTGGACTGAATCAGGGGAGTTGTGAGTGGAGTTTTTGTTTTAGACGTGTTGGATTGAGGTAGTTCCTCACTTGCTTGTTGCAGCTGGTGGAGATATCGGCGAGTTTCAGCTAACAGATGTTGTCGCTCTTCGAGTGTCAACTGAGGATAAGTAGCAAATTGAGCCGCCGTTTCTTGCCACCGACGACGCTCAGTTGGCGGCAGGGCAGATGGGGGTTTACCAAAACTCAGGCTAAGAAACTCACTAAAACGGTATTGTTTCCCTATCAGGTCTGTGAAGCCCCGTTCTGCCTCCACTGCTAAGGCTTTCTGCAATCGCACCCAATCTGGTGATTCAGTAATCGACATTTAAGCCATTATGCAGCTTGCAAAAATCATGCTTCAAACCAACTGGCGCGCCATGCAGCTTCCGCCTGGGCAACAGCCCACTCTCGCTGTTTTTTGTGATAATCCCGCCCTTGCGAACTCGCTTTTAATAACAGGCTTCGAATTTGGTTACGCCTAGCCCTAACCGTCGCATCAGCAAACTCGATTTCGGATAGCCGTAGGTGAATAGCAATGATGTGTGTCATGGACGAACCTTCCGACTCCTGCTCATTACTTGCAGTCTCAAGCAACAAATTTAGTAAATTGGGTGGTCCAGGCATTGCCTCGGAAGCAGCTTCTGCTTTTGCGGCAGCTTCTAAAAGCGGTTCTGGCAAATTCTTTGGTAATATTTCGCCTTGCTGTAATAACCGATTAGTGTCGCGAGAGAGGGTTTTCAAGGTGTGAGCGATCGCCATCTCCAGGTTCTGTTGCCACTGAGCCAGCTCTATAGGGTTAGATTTAGGAGCTTCGCCTAGTGTGGGATATAGGTTGCCAACGGCTATGCTGTCGACGGACACTTTTCTTAAGTCCGGAAACCCATTCTGGTTCGCAGAGCTGGCACTAGGAGCCAGAGAAAGAGAAGGATGATTTGCCTCCGCAGGGGATTGGGGCATCTCACCGCCCATGCCAGTGTCCTCTAAAGAACTGGCATTGTGGGACCAGTCTCGGACGGGGGGGGCTCCAGAGGGGCAGAAGGACTCAGGGAGAAGGTTCTCTTCAGGGTTTTCGGAGTCCCCTTTGGGGATAGAGGATAGGGGGGGAGAGAGAGAAAAATCATCCTCCCTCTCTCCCTCTTGAGCGAAGCGCTCTTCTTTTGGCTTAATATGAGCTAGAAGAAGCTCAGCTGCACATTGACCCAACTTCCAGATGGCTTGCTGCAGTTGTTGCCGCTGGCTAAAAGACAAACTGAGAAATCGTTCGGGATACCCTTGGGTACACAGGTGATAACTCGCTAAAATCAGCTGCTGCCGCGTGGCTTGTCCCAAGGCAGTTAGATAACCCGCGTAAGCACTACGGAGGTCTGTCGCGTTAGCGCTTATCGCCTCTTCCAACGCGGCAATATCCCGCTCAATTTGCTCAATTGCTCTCGCCATGGTCTCTTTGACTTTGCCCAGTTAGATTCTATCAGAGTACATTTGTACTATTGTACTTCAAAATAGCGACTTCCCAAGAGAGCTGTCGGCTAGTCTTGCTTTTCTATCCCTTCACCCAACACAAAGCGGACAAAGCGACGAACTTGGATGTTTTCACCGAGTTGCGTGATTGCTTGCTTCACAAGTTCTTCAACCGTGATGTTTTGATCACGAATGTAAGCTTGGTTCATCAAAGCCATATCTTTTAGGCGTTTGTCAATTCGGCCTTGGACAATTTTTTCTTTAATATTCTCTGGCTTGCCTGCTAGGTCATCTTTCCCCATTTCAATTGCCTTTTCCTTCTCGACAATTTCGGCTGGGACATCGCTGACGTTCACGTATTCCACGTTAGGACAAGCCGTAATCTGCTTCGCGATATTTTGCACTAGGGTTTTAAACAAATCGTTACGGGCGACAAAGTCAGTTTCGCAGTTCACTTCTACGAGAACGCCAATCCGACCACCAGTATGGATGTAGCTATCTACTAACCCCTCTGCTGCCACACGTCCTGCTTTTTTACCAGCAGAGGCGAGGCCCTTTTGTCGCAGCCATTCGATTGCTTTGTCCTTATCACCGCTGGTTTCTTGGAGCGCCTTTTTGCAATCCATCATGCCAGCGCCAGTCCTTTCGCGTAGCTCTTTAACCTCTTTTGCAGCTATTTCCGCCATCTTGCTTTAATTCCTACTTGACTGACATTTCTAATCGCCGTTATTGCTGCGTCTTGAGTATTTCTATCTTACTCAAGACTTAAGCAGGCAGGCAGAATGCCTGCCCTACTTGCATTACTGACTATTACTCGGTTTCCTCCTCTTCCTCGTCAGGAATCACTGCATCGGTATAGTCACTCCCCTCGTAATCTAGGTCTTCTTCAGACTCATAATCTTCGTAGTCTTCTTCAGCGTCTAGCTGACCGTGACGGCCTTCGTAAATAGCGTCAGCCAATTTGCCCACTATTAGCTTAATTGACCGGATAGCGTCGTCATTTGCTGGGATGGGAATATCAACTAAATCCGGGTCGCAGTTTGTATCCAACATGGACACAATCTCAACATCCAGTTTTTGGCATTCTTGAACCGCGTTATACTCCCGCCTTTGGTCTACAATTATCACCACATCGGGGACTTTCCGCATTGATTTAATGCCGCCCAGATATTTTTGTAGTTTCCCCATCTCCCGACGCAGCATAGAGGCTTCTTTTTTCGGCAACAAATCAAGTGCTCCGCTTTCTTCCCGGCGCTCCAAGTCTTTCAGTCGGTCTACCCGCGTTTTGATGGTTGCCCAGTTGGTGAGCATCCCGCCCAACCAGCGTTGGTTAATGTAATAGGCACCGCAACGAGCCGCTTCTTGCGCCACAATACCCGCTGCTTGCCGCTTGGTGCCGACAAAGAGGAATTTCTTTCCCTGCTCCGCTGCTGAGCGCATATAGTTATAGGCATCATCCATTAACTGGGCGGTCTGCACCAAATCAATGATATGAACCCCGTTGCGAGAAGTGTAGATATAAGGAGCCATCTTAGGATTCCACCGACGGGTTTGGTGGCCAAAATGAACTCCTGACTCCATCATTTGAGCCAATGAAACAACTGGCATAATTTGAACTCCTGATTCGGGTTAATCCTCCATCCAGGCGTATTTCTACGGATTTCCATCCCCTAGAAACACCCGAACTCCTAGATGTGCGAATTTAGACAACTCTACTAGTGTAGCATGTTTATGCTTGAAGTGGAGAGTGCTTCACCGCTGCCTACTCCCCACTCCCTACTCCCTCTCCTCTAATCTGAGCATACGCAGCATAAACCCCCTGAACGTTGTACCAGTTGAGGAAAATCCGGGCAATTTCTAGAGCTAGTTGGGGTTTGCCTTGATCAATTAGCCATTGCAGAAGGGGAGCCATTGTGCGTTCGTTGAGGCGTCCGCCCAGCGAGAGGAATCCCCAAAGTAGCCAGTGGAGCCAGCTCATCTGAATCATCATCTTGACTTCCCAGCTAGGATGTTTTTGATAGAACATCACACCCATATGGCCTCGTTGAATTTCTTTGTCAATCAGATTGGGAATTTGCTTTAAGGCAAAGGGTGGATGCCAGTGGTAGCCAACAGCTGCTGGACACTTAATCAGTTTCAAGCCTAGCTGTTTCAGCCTAACCCCTAGTTCTAGGTCTTCCCAGCCGTAGAGTTGAAAGCGAGTGTCAAACAGTCCAGCTTTCTCGAGCCAGTGACGAGCGATCGCAACGTTTCCCGTCGCAAAATAAGCAGCTGAAAAATCTGTCAGCTTGTACGGTTCAGCTGTTGGATTGTCAAAATTGCAGGTGTTAATCACAAGACCGTAGGTAAAGATGCGGTCGTTCCCCCACTTAAGCTGACCCTGCATCAGTCCATCAGCGTGTGCTTGAAGGAAATGCTCTGTTACCACTAAATCACTATCAATAAAGATAATGGTGTCCCCAATAGAGCTGGTGACGCCTAAATTCCGGGCAGCAGCTGGCCCTTGGTGGTCTTGAGCGAGCGATCGCACGTGGGGGAACTCAGCTGCATTTTCCTGCAACCATTCCAACGTGCCATCCGTTGAACCGTCATCTACCAGAACAATTTCATAGTCAGTAACTTTGCTGCCATCAACCAAATCCTGGCGTTCTAGCGCTTTGAGGCATTTTTCCAGAATTGGCTGGCGATTATAAGTTGGAACGACAACGCTGAAGAACACCGCTTCCCTGATAAAACCATTTTTTAAGTATCTCTCAGATGCCGACTGCTGACTCGAACTGAGTAGCTATGACACAAAGCAATACAAATCTGTGCCATTCATGACAAGAATGGGCCTAGATTCGTTGCATAATGGTGGACTGGTTTTTCCATAGGTACTTTGGTGCCTGTGTTACGTTTCCTCCCCACGCTATAGAGGGATGGGGTTTCTACGCTCCCGTGAGGTTTTTGATGGAAGTTCAGGATTTGAAAGGAAAAACTATTGCATTTGCTGGCTCCGGTGGTCTTGACAGTTGCACCATAACCCGTTGGCTTACAGATAAAGGGGTACGGGTCGTTTGTTTTACAGCCGATCTGGGGCAACCTGATGAAGAGGATATCGCAGCAATTCGTGAGCGAATGCTCAAGTGCGGAGCAGCAGATTTTGTCTTGTTACCTGCACAAGAAGCCCTGGCGGAAGCTGGTCTCAGCGTTATTCAATCTCAAGCTTGCTATGAGGGACGCTACTGGAACACAACAGGAATCGCTAGATGTGTACTCGTGCAAGCTGCGGTTCTAGAAATGCAAAAAAGGGGGCTGTCTATCTTCAGCCACGGAGCAACAGGACGTGGTAACGACCAAATCCGTTTTCAGCTGATAACTAATATGCTGGCTCCAGATTTTGATGTGTACGCTCCCTGGCGTGACGAGGAATTTATCAAGCGTTTTCCTGGTCGGAGCGAAATGATCGACTTTTGTAAAGAAAACGGATTACCAATCACTGCTACGAAAGAGAAACCTTACTCCACAGATGCAAATCTGCTTGGCCTAACCCACGAATCGGGACTGCTGGAATCGCTGATGACTCCTGCTTATTTTGTTAAGCCGGTTATGGGTTGCTACCCCTTTGACGCCCCTGCCGAACCGGAGGAGTTCATTATACGCTTTGAGCAGGGACGTCCAGTCACGCTCAACAACAGTCCTGTAAGTCTACTTGATGCAATTGTTCAAGCAAATGCCATTGGCGGACGGCATGGAATCGGTATCGGCACTCATTTAGTAGAAAATCGGTTTGTGGGAGTCAAATCACGGGGTGTGTATGAAAGCCCAGGTATAGAACTGCTTGGCACCTGTTATGGGCTGTTGCTGCAACTTATTTTGGATCGGCGTACACGCGAGTTTTTTGAACAGCTATCCCTGTTAATTAGCAAGCAGATTTATCAGGGTTATTGGTTTGACCTAGCTACTCAAATGGCAAAAAAAGCAATTCAGTGTACAGCAGAGTTGGCGACAGGAACAATTGCCGTGTCTATTTACAAAGGAAATATCTCGTTTGCCTCCATAAGTGATGTACCTCATTCCCTCTATTCCGAAGAGAATGCCTCTATGGAAGGTGTCGGTGACTATAATCATGCCGACTCGGAGGGATTGCTACGTGTGCTTGGTGTGAGTGCGCGTGTACTAGCTACAAGCGGTCAAATTAAGGGATAGGACGATATTACTCTTCCCGTGCTGACCGCTTAACCTGGCGGGACTCCAACCAAAGAGGTACGACAATCCAAGCAATCACGATAAGCAGCGCCGCAACGCCGAATTGAGCCAATCCAGCCACTAATTGCTCTAAAGGCACAACGCGTCCTACAAAGAAAGCCAAAGTAACCATTACGGAGGCCCAAACGGTTGCCCCCGCCAGGTTAAATAGAAAGAATTTTCCGTAGGACATCTCGACTACACCAGCTAGTGGTGCGGCAAAAACTCGCAGCAGCGCAATAAAACGACCAACAAATACTGCCTTAGCCGCGTTTTGACTAAATTGGTTCTTTACCTCTAATAGTCTCTCTTCGGGTATGCGGAAGAAACGACCGACTTGGAGCAGGAACGGCAAGCCAGCATATCTGCCAATCCAATAGCCGCAGGTTCCGCCTAGTACGGCACCAAGAATGGCGCTACTGAGAACTAGCCAATAATTTAATTCACCACTGCCAGCTAGAAACCCCGCTATCACCGTCACGGTTTCACCAGGTAGGGGAATACCAAGATTCTCTAGCAAAATCCCCCCAAAAACTGCCCAGTAACCGTATTGATGGGCAAATTCCTGGAGCGTTTCTAGTGATATAAAGTCAAGAGACATCTAAGACAGCCTTTACAAAATTTCACCTTTTCTCCATCTTGGCGCGATTTTGGGAAGGGTGTCAAATCAGAGAGGGGGAGAGGGGGCTCGGGAGCCAGGCTGCGGAGGGCTGTGCCGTCCGCAGAACTGGCGTGGTCCCCTTTGGGGTTGGGGGCGGAGGGGGAGAAAAAAGTGCGGCTTTACAAAAACTTCATAAAAAGGGATTGGTAATAAAGATTTAGTAAAGGCATCGGAAACTACTGAAATTGCGCCAACGGTCTGCTTATATTAAGTTAATTAAACAGGACACTTGCTGAACTAATACATATTTTGACCTACATGATTGATATATGACTGTTGTCGTACATAGCCTCGTTTCCGTAGATTGCAGTCTGGAAATTGAAATGCTACAACTAGCAAGGTTTCCCTCACTCCTGTTACATGTCTCAACTACCCGGTAAAAAATATGACTCTCACACAAGAATGTCAACTGATTGTGATTGAGCCTCAGGGACGATTAGACTTGCAGGGTGGTAAGGCATTGGGGCAACAGCTGAACAACTTGATGCCCCATCGCCACGACCTCTGGGTAATTGATTTAGCCCAAGTAGATTTCATGGATAGTTCTGGTCTGGTTGCCCTGGTAACGGGCCTGAAGGCAGCGCGTCAAAGTGGCTGTCGCCTAGTACTTTGCAACGTGCAAGCTCCTGTCCGTTTAATCTTTGAACTGACCCAGTTGGATTCAGTATTTGAAATTTTTGAGAGTTACGATGCCGTCCTGACAACGGTTAATGCAATTGCTTAACTGTCCCTAGTTTATAAGGATAGTCAGTCGGCAACAGATGGGATGATGGTAAGGTCTAGAACCGGCAACCTGTTTAGGCAGTACCAATGGCAAGTGAACAAATCTGGCTCTTGGACACCTAAGCTAGCGATCGCTGGCGGTGCAGGAAAAGGCCAGAGCCGGTCAAAACAAATCTCTGAATCTTGAAAAGCAAACTGCATTAGGTAAGTAGCCGGTGGCGCTGATAGCAATTGCAGTAAGCAATGCCCCATTTGGTAAAGTTGTTGCTTTGTAGCGTCTGATAAATGAAAAGGTTGATAGTAACTCAAGTTACAAAGTGATCTATCCTCTGGCATTTTTGCCGCAGCCAGGCTAATCACCTCTCCGTAGAGTGGACCTTTTGCTGTCATTACTACTGGCAACCAGAAGCAACCATCAGCAATTCCTACTCTAAGCTGTTGAGCTAGACGCTGGCGCAAGCCAGGAACGTCTCGGCAAGTTTGGTATATCCTCTTGGCTGGAAACGGCAAAGGCAAGGGATCAGGCAAACTCAGCGTCAAAGGGCAGAGAAGAACTTCCCTTAACGCTAATTGGACCTTACTGGACTCTGAATCTAAATTGACGTCACCTATTTGCTCAAGTGTATCTGCCTTGACCACTTGCACAGTGACGTGTGGGTAGGTAGAAGTGGTAATTACCTGTGTAAGTACAGATACCATGCGAACCAGCGTCGGGGAATCATCAATTCCATCGCCACTCGACTCAACTACAATCAAAACCTTGGACATGGTTGAAGCCCCGAGGAAGAGAGCAGGGGAGGCAGGGGAGCGGGGGGAGAAATGCCGGTGGATAAATCTAGGGCTTGATTTCAGAATTATTCCTAAACTGCAAGTAAGCAGTCTTGATGCCAATTTTTCTGGTTCAACCGGATTAAATTCAGGAGTATCAGACTGTTTAGCTAGCGTTACATTAACTCTTTCTCCCCCTGCTCCCCCTCTCCTTACTCCTCTGCCTCCTCCTCTGACGCTGTTTCTTCTGGAACTTCCTGCTTGATTGTCAAGTAGCGAATCACCTCGTCGCTCAATCGCATCGCTCGTTCTAAAGGTGCTATTAGGGTTCCAGGACCTTGGTAGTTCATTTGGATATATACACCGTCCCGCTGCCTGTTAATTTCATAGGCGAGACGACGCTTGCCACGATGCTGAACCTCGATCTGTTCGGCTCCTTGTTCCCGAATGAGGTTCTGATATTTGTTAATTGCCTGTTCTACCTGTTCTTCTCCCAGATCAGGACGCAAGATGTACATTGTTTCGTAAACGAGCTGCATGGTTCTAGTCTCCTTATGGACAAAATGGCTGCTTTATGCTTGATTGCACAACACGGTTTAGGTTGAACAACAGTTGAGGCAACAAGGAACTACAATTCTACCAGTCTGCTATCTTACTTAGTTGACACAACCGACGGAAGACAGCCGTGGAATTCCAGGTATCCGCTAACTTATGGCTCAGCGCTACGTCCGAGTTCAAAATCAAGAGGGACTGATTTACTACGGTTTACTGCAACCTAGCCAAGGCGTTCAGCTACTAGATGCCCCACCTTGGTTGCAAGGGCAACCTACAGATTTGCAGTTAGAACCAGACAGCTACCACCTCCTCGCCCCCTGTGCTCCCTCTAAAATCGTGGCTGTGGGGAAAAATTATCCAGATCATGCTGCTGAAATGGGAACGCCAGTGCCTCAAGAGCCGTTACTATTTCTGAAGCCACCTACATCTGTTATTGCCAGTGGAAAAGAAATTCGTTATCCTCCTCAATCCCGGCGAGTGGACTACGAGGGCGAGCTAGCATTGGTGATTGGCGAGCGTGCCTCTGAATGTCAGCCAGCTCAAGCCCAGGCTAAGATCTGGGGATACACAATCGCCAATGATGTTACAGCGAGGGATCTACAACAACGAGATAGTCAATGGACACGAGCCAAGGGGTTTGATACCTTCTGTCCCTTAGGACCGTGGATTGTACGAGAATTAAATCCGGGAGCGCGGTTGCAGACTTTCATGAATGATAATACCCAGCCAGTACAATCTGCCTGTATCGATGAAATGGTGTTTCCACCTGATTTTCTAGTATCTTATATCAGTCAGATTATGACGCTGCTTCCAGGAGATGTGGTACTGACGGGGACTCCGTCAGGGATAGGGCCACTGCAGTTCGGCGATCGCGTAGTAGTTGAAATTGAAGGTATTGGTCGCCTTGAAAACACAATCACGGAAAGGCAACCAGTAGGGCTCGTTACTGGCGATTAACGCACTTGCGTATACACTGCCTCAGAAATCGCTGGGATCTCGGCATAACGCCCCATCAACGACTGAACAACGGCATAAATAACCGCTGCCATAATGCCCAGAAAGATTGTACTGCTTAGTGTTTCGATCGCAAAGCCGCTACCAGGGATAGGGCTCAAAATTTCTAAAATTATGCTGCCTAGAAACATAACGATATCTAAAAGGATGGCTTGCATCGTGTTGAAACGAATAAAATGATTGATTTTTTCGTTTCTGACCACCAGCAGAAACAAGGCAAAGAAAACAATCAGTCCGGCAAACGGGACGGTATTGTAAATTCGCACCAAGGGTAAAAGTGGCACAAAAAGTACCCCTATAGCTGGAAACTGCCTAGACAAAAAGGTACCGAAGACTAGCCCCTCAATTAGGGGAAGCAAATAAGGTAGGCAAGCAAAAACCCGGTCTGAAACTGTCGTAGACCCCCGCCAACTCATCGTGCGCTCTCCCAATAGTTGTGAAAATTGTTTTCTCCTATGCTCAGGATAACGCAGTTACTTAGGGGTCAGGTGAGCCTTTTCTGGTAGCAGCTTATTCAATGTAGGCAATGCGGAAGCCCATTTGACACTGATACTGCTCTGGGTGTGCAGGGGTAAGTTTGCGAATAGCTTGACCACAGCGCAGCTGACCTTGACGCCAGCGAGGTTGACCACTTTGATCTGCAAGTAAACACGATTGGCAAACGTGTTGAGGGGCAAGGAGCTGCTCATCCATTAAAATAACTAACATCCAATCCCTCCGGTACATATTAAGTTCCCTTGAGTTAATTTTAGGTTAAGCATTAATTTTTCTAAGGATAGCTAGTGAATCGAACTAACTCAGACTTTCTCACCTCCAGTGACCCCGTGGTTGCTAATCTCATCCAGGAAGAACTCCAGCGCCAACGCGATCACTTGGAATTGATCGCGAGTGAAAACTTTACCTCTGCTGCAGTATTAGCCGCCCAAGGCTCAGTGCTGACTAATAAGTATGCCGAGGGATTACCAGGCAAACGCTACTATGGTGGCTGCGAGTCTGTAGATAAAATTGAGCAACTGGCGATTGACCGCGCCAATCAACTCTTTGGTGCTGCTCATACGAATGTGCAACCTCATTCGGGAGCACAGGCAAATTTTGCAGTGTTTCTGGCGCTACTAGAACCTGGTGACACAATTATGGGTATGGATTTGTCCCATGGTGGACACCTGACTCATGGGTCACCAGTGAATGTGTCGGGGAAGTGGTTCAAGGTTCATCACTATGGTGTCAGTCCCGAAACAGAACAGCTCGACTATGATCAGATTCGCGAGTTGGCGCTGCAACACCGTCCTAAACTGCTAATCTGCGGTTATTCTGCTTATCCGCGCGTCATAGATTTTGCCAAATTCCGCAGCATAGCAGATGAAATTGGTGCCTATTTGTTGGCAGACATTGCCCACATTGCTGGTCTAGTTGCCACAGATCTTCATCCCAGCCCTATCCCTTACTGCGACGTGGTGACGACGACTACACACAAAACGCTACGCGGTCCTAGGGGAGGGTTAATTATGACTCGCGACCCGGAACTCGGCAAGAAGCTAGACAAAGCTGTTTTCCCTGGCTCTCAAGGTGGACCACTGGAACATGTCATCGCTGGGAAAGCTGTAGCTTTTGGTGAAGCCTTAAAGCCAGAGTTTAAAACTTATTCTGCTCAAGTCATTGAAAATGCCCGCGCACTGGCCGCTCAGCTACAAAAAAGAAACTTCAAAATTGTTTCTAATGGCACTGACAATCATTTACTACTTGTCGACCTACGCTGCATCGGTATGACAGGCAAGCAGGCGGATCAGCTAGTAAGTGGTGTCAAAATTACTGCCAACAAAAATACAGTTCCCTTCGATCCGGAGTCGCCGTTTGTCACTAGCGGTCTAAGGCTGGGTTCACCGGCAATGACCACGCGGGGAATGGGTGGGGTTGAGTTTACGGAAATTGCCAATATAATTGCTGATCGCCTACTGAATCCGGAAGATGAGGCAGTGGCTCAAGATTGTCGGCGACGAGTAGCGGCATTGTGCGATCGCTTCCCCTTGTACCCTCACCTGACTGTTTCGGTACCAGCCCTAGTCTGATGCCCCCCTGCCCCTCCTTGCTGAGTTCAGCCTAAAGTGAGTAAATGTAGGTAACCTTTGCTTGACACATTTTTCGTCTTGCAACCTACTTACTTTTCAGATGCCTGCTGAGCTGTATCATCTGATTGCCTTTCTTGTCTCTGCCGTCGTCGTCCTCTGGACTACGCCCGTTGTCAAAACCATTGGCATCAAGAGCGGTCGCGTAGATCGACCTGGCGGAAGGAAAGTCCACCAGCGCCCAATGGTCCGCCTGGGAGGGGTTTCGATCTTCGCAGGCACTTTGATAGCCCTGCTAATTGTCTGGTGGTCAGGCGGATTTGGAATTTTGCCGCCCCAGAAAGAGTGGGAGGTGTGGGGTGTCACTGTGGGCGGTCTTGCCTTCTTCTTGATTGGCTTAGCAGACGACCTGTTCAACCTGTCCCCATTCGTTCGCCTGCTGATGCAAGTGGTCGTTGCCGCTCTAGCTTGGTGGGTGGGCGTGCGTATTGACTTTCTCAGCGTTCCCACAGGTGGGCTGGTTGATATTGTTGATTGGCTGAGCTTACCAGTCACAGTCGTCTGGCTGGTAGGTATGGCGAATGCCATTAACTGGCTTGACGGTTTGGATGGTTTGGCTGCTGGGGTGTCTGGAATTGCCGCAGTCGTCATGCTAATTGTGGCTTTGTTTATGCACCAACCAGCGGCAGCGTTGATTGCGGCAGCCATGGCTGGTGGGGCACTGGGATTTCTCCGCTACAACTTCAACCCTGCTCAAATCTTTATGGGAGACGGCGGGGCTTATTTTATGGGATTCACCCTGGCTGCAGTCGGGGTAATTGGCTTGGTAAAAAGCACAGCAGTCACAGCAGTACTGCTGCCTTACTTAATTCTGGCTGTGCCGATTTTAGATATGTCTATGGTAATTCTGGTACGACTACGCCACGGCAAATTGCCTTGGGTCGCGGATAGACGCCATCTGCATCACCGACTGCTACGGGCCGGTCTATCACAAAGATTGGCAGTCTTGTTTATTTACTCTTTAACTCTGTGGGTCGGGAGCTTGGCACTGGCTTTTGCGAAGATACCCGGCGGCATGGCTTACGCCTTTGGTGCAACCTCGCTGCTAAGCTATACCAGTTGGCAAGTTTGGCGGAGTTCTCGACAGTCTTAAATAAGTTCAAAAAATGAGTGCTGAAATTATTTGTGTCGGTACCGAATTGCTGCTGGGAGATATTCTGAATCGGAATGCTCAATTTCTGGCCCAGCAGTTAGCCCAATTAGGTATTCCTCATTACTATCAAACTGTGGTAGGGGATAACCCAACTCGACTCAAGCAGATCATCGACATTGCCAGTGAGCGCTCTCAAATTATTATTTTCACCGGCGGTCTTGGTCCGACGCCTGATGACCTCACGACTGAAACCTTGGCTGACTTTTTTGGTGTGCCCCTAATAGAACGCCCCGAAATCCTGGAAGACATCACTCGTAAACATGCCCAACGGGGTCGCGAAATGACGCCCAGCAATCGCAAACAAGCCTTGATGCCGCAGGGAGCAGAAGTTTTACCCAATCCATCTGGAACAGCGCCCGGCATTATTTGGCAACCCCTTGCTGGATTAAGGATTCTTACCTTTCCCGGTGTACCTGCGGAAATGCAGCGGATGTGGCAGGAAACAGCAGTACCTTATCTGAGAAGCCAAGGCTTTGGCAAAGAAATCATTTATAGCCGGGTGTTAAAGTTCTGGGGGATTGCTGAATCTGCTCTAGCTGAAAAGGTAACTCCCTTTCTCGATCAACCAAACCCAACAGTAGGGACTTACGCCAGCCAGGGGGAAGTAAAGCTGCGAATCTCCGCAAGAGCTGAATCACAAGTAGAAGCACAACAGCTGATCAAGCCGGTAGAGGAAGAGCTAAAACAAATTGGGGGACTAGACTATTTCGGTGCTGACAACGACACCCTAGCCTCAGTAGTAGGGCAGCTGTTACTTTGCTCAGGCGGAACTCTGAGTGTTGCTGAATCCTGTACCGGTGGTGGACTTGGGCAAATGTTGACCGCTGTTGCTGGTAGTTCGAATTACTTTCTAGGTGGGGTGATTTCTTATGACAACCAAGTCAAAGTTTCTCTTTTGGGCGTCAATCAGGAAGACTTAACTAAACTAGGTGCGGTCAGCCCTACTGTGGCAGAGCAAATGGCCGCTGGGGTGCAAACACGGCTCTCCACTATATGGGGACTAAGTATCACTGGTATTGCTGGACCAGATGGTGGCACTGATACTAAGCCGGTAGGTCTAGTTTATATCGGTCTGGCTCAGGCCAATCATCCAGTAGAAAGTTTTGAGCATCGGTTTGGTCAAGCACGAGGCCGAGCTTTAATTCGCCATGTCAGCGCTTGTACAGCTCTCGACCACCTGCGGCGAAAATTGTTGCTCAGAGCCAGCTCGCTTCTACAGTAGCACACCCCTCTTTGGTAGGATAGGCTTAATATAAACTGATGTGATAGGCTTAACATTAATAGAAATTACAGGTCAGACTTTGGCAGGTAGTGTCAGCACTGCTCAATGGTGCTACCCCTCTTTCTCAGTTGACATTAGAAAACAAAGATCGTATTTGTAGGAGCCATCGTTGCAATGGACTATGTAGAAAAGGTACTGGAGAAGCTAAAGGAATGGGCTCGCAAGCTGATTGAAGCCTTGCTAGGGCCGGAAGCTGAGCCGGAACCAGAACTGATTCCCATACCCGTTAATGAGCGCTCGCGCCGCCGCTAGTAGTATACAAATAGTGGTCTAAAACCCGTTGAGTTTACTTAGTATTCTAGTACTGCACGGGCCAAACCTGAATTTACTGGGACGAAGAGAGACCGGAATTTATGGCTTGGCAACGTTGGACAAGATTAACTGCCTGTTAGAAGAGGAAGGAGAAAGATTACAGGCGGCTATCTCGCATATGCAGTCGAATCACGAAGGTGCTTTAGTCGATGCCATTCATGGAGCGATTGGGCAACACCAGGGGATTTTAATCAACCCTGGGGCCTACACCCATACAAGCGTGGCAATTCGAGATGCGATCGCGGCTGTTGCAGATTTTAAGATTCCCACTGTGGAAGTCCATCTTAGCAACATCTACCAGCGCGAACCTTTTCGGCATCATTCTTTCATTGCACCGGTTGCTGTCGGCCAGATTAGTGGCTTTCGTGAAGAGAGCTACCGCCTGGGGTTACAAGCGTTAATCGCTTATTTGAGAAAAAATCTGCTTAGCGAATAGTCTGAAAAATTTATGCGCTACTCCCTCTTAAGTCGATTCCGAGGCTGCTTGCTAGGGGCAGCGGTAGGAGAAGCTTTTGGTGGTATTAACAAACAGCATCACCTCCCAACAGAGTGGGGCAGGGTAATGATTTTGGGTGCAGAGAGCTTAATCAGACACGGCGGGTTTAATGCGGAAGATTGGCACCAGGCGTTACTTCTCTTTGCCGAGTCTTGTCAGTGCCTAAGTAGTAGGGACCCTCTAGGAGTAATTGTTGGGACACTACCTCTATTCCTATTCTACCACGAAAATGAAATTAAACTGCGACAAAACTTCCTAACTCTTGTAGATATATGGCACGATGACCTAGTGAGTCGAGATGGAGCTTTAGCAGTGGGGTACGCTACGCTTCAGTCCCTCACTGAAAAGCTCAACCGAGCTACTTTGATTCCTCTAACGATTAACTTTCTTGGAGCACCAAGTCCGCTGGCACAGCAGCTAGCACAAGTTCAAACACTGTTAGAGCAAGATGCTGGGTTAGAAAGGGTTGTAACCCACCTTAGTCGGGATACTCAGCCTAGTACCCCTATCGCCTTAGCGTTTTACTGCTTCTTAAGTACCATTGAAGACTTACGCCTTTCAATTTCCCGTGCGGCTCGGACGGGATACCAGTCACAACTTACCAGTGCTATTACTGGTGCTTTGTCAGGAACTTACAACAGCACAGTTGGGATTCCTGCTACTCTGCGGATGGCACTATCCCGACCAGACGTCAGACCTTTGGCAGCATGGGGAATGAAAACCGAAGCAGATGTGCTAGAGTTATCAGATTACCTACTCGCAGCTTGGTCAGGGGTTTATGACAATGAGACCCACCCAAACGGATTTATGCCTCTAGCTGCCATCGCTGCACCTGGTATCATCCGATAGTTTTCCTCTTTCAAAAGTGGAAGCACAAACGAACATACCTAATCTTCCAAAAGAGGTAGGTAGACTCACTAACAAGTTGTAATGTTGATAAAAAGTGAGAAGTGAGGAGCGAAGGACTTTAGGTGACAAAAACGCTTTTGTCCTTTCGACCCTTGAAGCAGCAGCTCAATCACTGGCGGCGACGGCACTAGCCGCTAAACCGCCTCTTCTCAAAACCTTCGGTTTTGGGTGTTCATTCAACCGTCTCAGCGGTTCGTTCCGAGCCGGAAGGGCAAAGCTCGATGACTAGGTTGCCGCTATTACCGAGTTCCGAGCCGCAGGCATCGCGAAGTCGCGTTTGTGCAAAAGAATTGCGCCGGATTCGCAAAGATCGTTCCCCAGCTATTTTCGTCCTAGCCGTAGTAGTTCTCACAGGAGTCATGGGACAGCGCTTCTACAATCAGCCCAAGCTGGATGTAGGCACTATTGCCCCGCAGACAATTAAAGCTCCCTCTGACGCTAGTGTCGAAGACACCAAAAGTACAGAAGCCAACCGGAAAGCAGCTCGTAGAGGTTCCATATCAGTGTTGATGCTTGATCTCGCAAGCAATCAACAAATTTACCAAGACCTGCAACAAAAATTAGCTCTAGACAACGAACTGCGTCAACTTGTGGGACCTCTGCCCTTTGTTGAGACTTCCATTCTTTCTACTTCCACCCAGCTGGATCTGCGCGGCTGTCCGGAGTCAGAATGGCAAGCAATCTTAGCCGCGGTGGAAGCTGCACAGGATTCAGGAGGAGCTAGGATTTACAAGAATGCAGTGGTGGAACTACAAGCCTACCGCTCAAAGACTTCACCCCAAAAATTCTCTATCCTTATCGCCACTGTCGCCAAAATTCGGCAGCAATACACCCGAGCCCTAAAGAAAATTTCTGACACTGAGATTTTAAAAGCTGAAACCCTTAACAAACCCTCCGTACTGGAATTGCCGGACGCCGATTGGCGCTTAACGCAGATAGGAATCCGCGAGAGTGCCAAGCGCATTCTCACTCAAGGCATTGCACCCGGACTACCATCCAACATTTTGCAGCAGGCAGTAAGCCTACAGGTAAAAACACTGGTGCCCAGAGCTGCAGAAACCATGGCAGCCCAGCTGTTGCTGAGTGTGTTGCAGCCGAATTTGAAGGCTGATGTGGAACAAACGAAACAACAGTCAGAACAGGCAGCCGCTGCAATCCAACCTGTAATGCTGAATGTGCCTAAAGGTCAGGTTATTGTCCGGGCAGGGGAGGTCATTACTCAACAGCAGTTCTTGGAACTCGATTATTTCCACTTGAGTCGCCGGGAGATTAACTGGCTGGGTTTGATTCAGCTGGGGGGTAATGTAATCGCGATTATTGGCGTTTTTGGGCTAGTAGAACAACGATTTCATTCCAAAACACGACAACGCGATCGCCTGTTGGTGTTGCTGCTAGCCTTGAGTACCCCACTACTGGTGCAGGTAGGTGTGCCTTATACAAACCTACCGGCAGTTGGTCTATTATTGGGTAACTTCTACGGCTCCCCATTGGGCATAACAGTTGTAGGGCTGTTAACGGTGTTGCTGCAGTGGAGTTTGCCAATCAGGTGGGACTATCTGCTGCCCGGTGCTGCCGGGGGACTCTTGGGCAGTTGGATGGCAGGGCGACTGCGTTCGCGTGAGGAACTGGCTTTGTTGGGTGGTGCGGTCAGCTTAACTCAGGGATTTGTCTACCTGCTGGTGAATCTTATCCTCAGTGGCGGGTTCTCAGGTTCGCTCTGGTATTTGGTAGTTCAGGAAGCTGTATTAGTCGGTCTTTCAGGATTAGCTTGGAGTATTGTAGCGCTGGGGCTGAGTCCTTATCTCGAACACCTATTTGACCTGGTGACCTCAAGCCGTCTAGCAGAACTGGCGAACCCAAATCGACCTTTGCTAAAGCGACTAGCCGCTGAAGCGCCCGGTACTTTCCAACACACTATGTTTGTTGCCACTCTAGCAGAAGCTGCTGCAAAAACACTGGAATGCAATGTTGAACTGGTTAGAGCCGGTACTCTTTACCACGATATTGGAAAAATGCATGATCCTCTGGCCTTTATTGAAAATCAGATGGGTGGTCCGAATAAACATGATGAATTTAATGACCCATGGAAGAGTGCGGCAGTTATTAAAAAGCATGTTGCTGAAGGACTGGTTATGGCGCGTAAGCACCGATTGCCTACAGCGATTCAAGCGTTTATCCCGGAACATCAGGGCACAATGTCAATTGCCTATTTCTATCACCAAGCCCAACAGTTGGCTCAGCAAGACCCTAGTGTAAAAGTGCAAGAATTTGATTTTCGCTACGATGGTCCAATTCCACAGTCACGGGAAACCGCAATTGTGATGTTGGCAGATTCGTGTGAGGCAGCGCTGCGATCGCTCAAGGACGCCGGCCCAGAACAAGCATTAGAAATGATCAACAAAATTCTCCGAGGGCGTTGGCAAGACAACCAGCTGGTTGATTGTGGTTTAAGAAGAGACGAAATGCCCAGAATTGCCGAAACCTTTGTTGCGGTTTGGCAACAATTCAACCACAAACGCATTGCTTATCCCAAAAAGCTTGGCTAAGCTGCCATGCATTTAAGCTGCGTATTTATTGTGTGGGCAGGGAGTGGGCAGTGGGGTAAGGAGCTTGTTTTGCTGGCTTGTTTTAAGTCTTTTCCTACTCCCTATTCCCTATTCCCTATTCCCCACTCCCCACCTCAACAGTTTTTCAGTAACGCAACCAGGATACTGCCGCAGGGTGTTTTATAGTCATACGTCAAGCAGTTGGGATGCCAGTTGCAGCGCCTCAGCAGGTGTGGAGATTTTGCCTTCAACTTGTGCTATGGCAATCTCTATAAGCAGTTTACCGACTTGTGGCCCAGATGGTAATTGCAAAGCTTGCATTAAGTCTTTGCCATTTACAAGTGGGATGGGATGGGCTACTGGATCATCTAGGGTAAGATAGCGGTTGATTAAAGGTGTGATCGCTTCTACTGGTGTCCCAATTGCCACTGCCAGCACCGCTAGGACTGGAAAGACTGTTCCGGCTGCGCGAAAGAAAAAATATTGCTTGGTCAGAGACGTTTGAGCTGAGATAAATTTTCCTGGCTGCAGCTGAGGTAAAAGTTTGATCGCGGTAGTGACTACTCTGATTTCAGCCCGGCTGTAAGTTAGCAGCAGCAACTCCGTCTCAGCTAGCTCAGGCTCTGGGGCGACTAGACAGCTGAGTTTAGCAATCATTAACCGAGAAGTTTTAACTGGTCGAACCAATTGATAAAGTTCCATCCCTAACCGAGGCCAAGTTTCTGCCAGTGCCACCGCTGCTGAATCAACTGCTGCAACTTGAGCTAGCTGCGATCGCTTCGTGCTCTTAAACCAGTTTGCTAATAAACCATCCTCCCAAGCAGCGCGTAGCCACAGGGTTCCTTCGGAGCTACTCAGGAGATAACCTAGTTCTACCCGTACCCGCTCTGCTGCAACTTGGCTCAGCTGAGGTGCCAGATTACGAATGACTGACTGGGTATCTGGATCGATAATAAAACCCAGTTGGGCAGCTTGCCGGTAGGCTCGTAATAGACGCAATGGGTCGGATTGCAGGTTGGCGGGTGAAACCATCCTAAGTACACCCTGTTGCAAATCAGCACAACCTTGCAGGGGGTCAATAAATTCGCCCGTGTGGGGGTTGTAGGCGATCGCGTTCACCGTAAAGTCCCGGCGTCTCAAATCGGTTTCCAGTGTGGAACCCTCCTGCTGGGCAAAGTCAGCGGTTGCTTGCTCGAATACTACTCTGGCAATCTGCCGCTCGGCATCGAGCAATACAAACCCAGCTTTATAGTGAGCAGCGATCGCACGGGCTATCTTCACCGCTCCGGTGGGCAAGACAAAATCCAGATCCAGATACTCAGAGCAGCGCTCTAGCAATGCATCCCGCACCGCACCGCCTACTAGATAAGCAGGTTGTGGCAACCATTCCAGGCTAAAAGGCCAGTTTTCAGGTAACACAGAGAGAAACTGAGTGCACATTGCAACAAAAATCAACCTAGCAGCTAATTAACAAATGTCTTGCCTGAGCTACATTAACAGATAAGCCTCTGGAGTCAGCGCCATGTGTATTTGCGTGAACTGCCACTATGTAGACCGCTGCATCACTTACAACGCGGTCGAAACGCAGCATCAACAGCCTCACCTAACGGAAACACCAAACTTTGAGCCGAATGAACCCAGCATCAATGTCAATATTCGTCCTATGGGGGATGTGATTGAGATGGAATGGGATGTGGTGGGTTGCCTTAGCTTTAAGCAAGAAAGTGGTAAGTGGGCGAAGCTACGCCCTGGTGAGCTAGTGCCAACTTAACCATTGATGCCAACTTGCCTGGAGCCAACAAAATACGCCTTGGCGCTGCACACCAGTAGCCCAGAACTGGGGCTGGCGCTGAGTAACTTTGCGGACAAGTCACGGTACCAAACCTGGGATTTGGGGCGATCGCTCTCTACGCATCTGCACCAACATCTGGCGGAGTTTATTCAACCTCAGATTTGGGCAGACCTGGCTTTTATCGCCGTGTCAAAAGGCCCTGGCAGCTTCACTGGAACCCGAATTGGTGTCGTTACTGCTCGCACACTAGCGCAACAACTAGATATTCCCCTGTTTGCCATCTCAAGCTTGGCAGCTGTGGCTTGGTCGCAATACATAAATGTGGTAGCTGGTTCTGAAGCGGGTGTGATGGCTTGGAACAAGGCCTACGCGGTTCAGATGCCTGCCCAGCGCGGTGAAGTCTCTGCTGCCATTTATCAGGTAACGGCTATAGGACTAACCCAACTCTTGCCAGATACCGTGCTAACGCTTACAGCATGGCAACAAACTTTAGCCAGTTGGTCTACACCCTACCAGTTGATTCAAGCTGAAGGTGGACTAGGTGCATCGGTTTCGAGCTTGTTAAAACTCGCCTACCTGGATTGGCAACAGGGTAAGTGTCCTCACTGGTCAGAGACACTGCCGTTCTATGGCCAGCATCCGGTCGCTACTAAGAGTTTGCCAGATGGTTAGCGAACAGTGCCCCACTCCAGCTAGGTCAACTGTGTAGCGTGGACTTAAAGCTTAGCTTAACTTGCCCTACTCGTCTAACAACCCCTGAATGACTTGAGACAACTCCTGCCGACCTGACTCCCGCAGTAAGTAGCGACTAATGAACCATACTGAATAGCCAATTCCTACTAACTCCAAGGTCGTTGCCCTGGCAGGGCGACAATCTAACCTGAAGCAGTTGCAGGATAAGGGTTTAAGCTAGTAAAGATAAAAAAAGATAGGTCTAGCTTTGTCAACAAGACCTAGCTAATGATAATGTTGCCTCTATTT
>JAABUQ010001466.1_pt1 | contig 50546 bp, 44 predicted proteins | sample 5560001 | NCBI WGS metagenome assembly JAABUQ01 (sample SAMN10711888, study PRJNA513371) | rock metagenome | isolation source: Antarctica rocks | place: Antarctica: Victoria Land, Finger Mt nord | collected 2015-12-18
TAAGTACTTCATACCTACCCTTTGACCCGGCCCGAATACTTGGGCCAAGATTTCTGACCCGAATCGGGTCTTGGCGGGCCGGGAACCCGGCTCGAACTCGATGACCCGGCTCGACGCGGCCAGTCTAATAATATCTTCTTATTGCGTAACGAAGACGCTTATTATTAAGTTAAACAAAAGCTTTAATTTTCTTCTAATAAATAACAATTGCAAGTTATCTTTGTATTATTAATATTACTTGCGCAAACAATCTACATACAATTATAAATGTTAAACTAGACAAGTTTCTTATTAATTAATATTATAACTACAAACAAAAATTTAAGAAGACAAAGACATATTTATCGATAAAGCTTTGTAATATATTTATATTTCGTAATCTTATTATCTAGATAACATTGTTTGTATTAAAGACAATAAACGCGCAATTTAAATATTTTAAGAGCGAGTCTATTGTTATTGTTTCTTGCATCGACATATTTACGAAGACAATAAAATTATTGTGCGTTTATAAAATACAAAAGCGATAATACAATCAAACAAGCGACAATATGTTAAAATTAAAGAATGTATACTTTTATTAAAGATTTACAAAGCTATTGCAAACAAGACAAACAACAATAAAATAAAAGAATTATACGAAAGACAATAAAGACATAACAAAAGTGCAAGAAATATTATTAAAAATCTTGTTGTTATCGTTTAAGAATAGAATTCTTTCAAATAATATACTACGCATATAGAAGTTTGCTATCGTCAAGTTAAAAGATTGTTCGCAAAACTTATTAAACAAGATATAAATTAAGTCTTCGCAATTATAATATCGACGTTAAATAGTCTTTGCAAACTCTATTTAGCAAACGTTGTTTATCTTTAAATTAATTTCGAATCTATTCTTTAGCTAGATATTTAACAATCAATTGTTTATACAAAGTTAGCAAGATAAACAAAAAAATAGTTAACAAGATAAGTAAGAAGATGCAAGAGAGACAACAACAAAGAGAAAAATTTCAAATATTTTGATCTTCTATATAAGTAGTTTTCAAATATAATTAGAGATGCAAATAGAGATTAATTCTAAGTATGCAAAAGATATATTTTAGATTTAAATTTGCATTGAAAGATCGATAAGAAAATATATTAAATTTGATAATAAGAAGATGCAAAATCAAGTATCTTTTATAGACTTTCTTAACTTGTTGATTTAATTTGTTTAAGAGATTGTCAAATTACTCGATTAGACTTAGTGCGAGAAGATAATGTGCGAGCAAAGTAAAGATAATATGCGAGAAAAGTAGAATAATGTGCGACTAGTAATTATCTTTATTAGCGATTTTATGTCTATCCGAAATCCTTGACACTCAAAAATCGAATTTTCCCTCTCTTATTATATATATATTATCATTGAAAACGAAGTTTAATCTTAGAAAATTGATAAGTATATATTATAGATAACAATCTATCTAATTTTTGAATTTAAGATGCTCTTAGAGAATATTAAAGACTCTATATTGTGTTTGAGTAATTTGTCAATTGTGCTTAGTGTAATCGTCGAATTGGATCGAACACTTTTTTCTTAATTCGACTTATTCTCTTGAGTCTAGTAAAATTGAGTTAGAGTCAAGACGCGAATCTAATTTTAGAATCAAGTTTCGTCGAGTTAATGTCAAGAACTTAAACTAACTTTGTCGCGTTAGCATTTGCTTATCTTATCTTATCTTATCTATATGCTAACTCGATTAAACTAGCGCAAGATCTACGCTAATTACATATAATTAGCACGTTACATAACGTTATGTAATCGAATAAGTCGAGTTGAACACTCGACGCGCATTCTTCGCTCGTCTTATTTTGTTGAACTAGGAAATTTGCTTGACCTTAGAATCAGAATTGAACGAGTTAATCTAATTGGATTGAAACTCGATCCGACGATTACGCTAATTGTGTTTAACTACTTTTTTATTAATTCTAGCATAATTGAAGCTTGCTTAAACTCGCTCAAATTTGAGCACTAACTATCTTGTTATATATAATTTCTTTTAGACTCTTTAGAATTCTTCTATCGCTTAATTGATAAGAATGTATATATAATAAGAGCGAGAGAAAGTTAATTTTTGAGCGTCAAGAATTTTGGATAGACATAAAATTGTTATTAGCGCTTTTATATATATTTGCAAAGCTTAACATTAGAAAAAGACTTAATCTCTTATTATTGACATATATATATTACAAGTTATCTTCTTAATTATTGTTATTGTATCTATTAATCTAATTAGCAAACTAAAGCTTTTGTTTATATAACTTATCAAATTTATACAATTTTTAGATCTGCAATATATCTTCTCAACGTCGCAATTAAGATCTTGCTTCTTCTTACTAGTTTACATCGTCTTGTGTCTCTAATAGACAAAGATAGTCTATTGCTTGTGTTGCTATTGCTATTGCTATTTCTAGAGACAAAGATCAAGACGTTGTAGACAACGATCAAACTTCTTTCTTATCTTTATTAAACAAAATTTTTGTTATCGATAACGACAATCGCGATATTGCAGAACTTTCTATCTCTTCTCTATCAACTATATAATCTTGTTATGTAGAATCTATATCGACAATATCAAAAAAAAGTAACAAGAGCGTTAAATAGAGAATTGCATTATTAATAAAACGAAATCTATTATTTATAATTTACGAAGTGTTGTCGTCAAAGAGAGACTCTTTAACGCTATCGTTCGCAATTTTGTCAATAATGTTGCTCGCAAACACTAATACAAGATTGACAAGAAAATATTAGAGACTTGCGCACAAGTAAAAGTACGACAAGAGAAAGAGTAACGCAAATAAACAAAAAATGTTAAAAAATATAACGAAATCGAGACTCTTTATTGTCTTTGTAAGAAGCGTAAGACTCAAAAGAAGCTAGATCAATTATCTAGCTCTAAACTTAAGAAGTTAAGAATAGAGAAGTAAACTAATTGTTAATTCGATATTCGATTTTAACTTTGAAATCGAATTGAATTGTTAAGAAATCGAATAGAATCGAATCGCTTAAAGAAGCTAGCTTATTACTATAATAAATTTAGCTTAGTCGAAAAGTTATTATTTTAAGCAATTCGATTTTAAAAAAAAATCGAGAAATCGAATCTTAACGCTCTTACGTAATATTTTCGGTTTCTCGCGATCAGTCTATAGAGAATAAACATAACAATTCTAAGATAAAAATAAAGATCGATCTTTGTATTAATAAACCTCTAGAGTAAGTTTATATTGCAATTATATAAACAATTAGCAAATTCAATATTTGAACTTTCGAACAATTGTTTAATAACAAGTTCGATAAATGCGACGTTAACAAAAGTTAGATTTTGCAAAATATTATAGTAATTGTTAGATCGAAGCATACAAGAGTCGTGCAAATTTATTAATCTATTAATAACTTTTTAATATCTTAATAAAGCAAGATTGTTAACATAATTAGAGTTTAGACAACAAAGTTCTATCTTAATTTAATAATCAAAATCGAGACTATTGTTATTGTCGATAAGAATTTAATTAATTCTTTTATTTTTATTTTACGAAAACAATTACGCATTAATTTATTCTTAAATTCTTTAATTAATAATATTATATCGAAGACTAGATTTACTAGAATAAATCAACTATTAGAACAATCGAGAAGTAAAGCAAACGTTGCAAAGAATATAAGCAATATTAATTGTTAACTTATTGTCTACAAACAATGTTACAACAAATACTATATCATTTAAAACGATTATTGCTTTGTTAATTATATCGACAAGCATTATAATATAAAGACTTCGAAACAAACGCAACAATTTAAAGTTATTACTAATAAGAAAGCAAACGTATTTATATACAAGCTATCGCGAGAGCTATATCTATTGTAAACAAATTAGAGAAATAAGATAATTTCTACAACTTGTATTTTTAAAGCAAAGCAAATACGTAATAATAATTGTAAGAAAAAGAGCAACTTTAATAGTAATCTAAAGATTTATATGCAATTTTAATAAAATAAGAAGAATATATAACATCGTCGAGAATCAAGAGTAGACAATAGATAATCTAAAGTTAATAACAAATCTTTTCTCTACATTGTATTGTATTGTTATCGAAAAAAGCATATCTAATAAAGTTGCGCATAAATTTAAGACAATATTAGTTTTATTTAACTCTTATTATCGAGTTACAAAGAGATTGTTAATAATTGCTTAAGACAATAAATTTATCGATAGAAATAATAATAACGCAAGTAATAACAATAAGACAAAAGATAAAAAGAAGAAGAACAAGAAGAACAAGAATAAGAACAAGAATAAGATAATCTAAAGTTAGAAGAAATAGATTTATTTTACATTAAAAACAAGATATTTTTTATATATATAATATTATTTTTAAAGATCTTAATTAGTTTAATTTGTAAACTTCGATAAATGTTAATTTGCAAGTTTCGATAATTTTTTATTTAATTATGCAATTAATGCAAAGATATATAACAATATATATTTATTTAACTTTGCATTTAATGCAATTCAATATAACTCTTATAAATATTTTCAATCTATTGCTTAATCTCGAAATTGATTTATATATATTTTAAATTTAATTCTTTCGAACAATCTTTTTAAGACACATGAACTTTTATTTCTATATCTAAATTTTCTTCTTTTTCTTCTTTAAATTTATCTCGATTTTGTACTTCGCAAGTCTTCTATTTAACTCTTATATATTTGTCTCGAATATATATTGTTTATTAACGCTATGCTTAAAGTGTTTATGCGCAAAACAATTATATCGACTCTTTCCAATTGCGTATCGCAAATATATATCGAAAATACTAGAAAACGCGAGTTAAATAATATTTTGATGTTGTCTAATTTACGTCTTTAATATATTGAAACTTAATTTAATTAAATTGAAGTTTAACAAATACGAAGACAAATATCGAATCTCGCAATTATAAATCTTAATAATTTCTTTAATACGCAAATTAACGTGCATACTAATATTGTTTATAACAATAATACTTTGCGAAGTTAAAAAGACGTATTACACTAATACTTTCGTAAGAGATATTAGAGAGAGTTATGTTATTGAAGAGATTTGTAAACGTCTTCAAGCAATGCAAGCAATTACTTGATAACAAAAGTTGCAAAAGTTGCAACTATAAACAATCTTATATTCAATAAATCTTCACAAGTAATTCAATAAATTAAAGTAATAATAAATAAAGACTTAAGATAAGTTGAACACAATTTATAAGAAAGTCGCGTTTCTATTTTCTATATATTAAGAAAATATAGATTGCTCGTCTTGCTCGTTTGTTAAGTATAACAAACATAATTGTTCGCAATGTTCGCTTATTAAACATGTTGAACATTATGTTCAAAATGTTCGTTTCTTAAATACGTCGAACATAATAATAAATGCGTTCGTAATATATAGAATCTAAATTACTAATACAACTTAAATAAGCTCGTAAAACTATTTCTCTTCTTTAAAGTTTTCGTTTTAAAAATTCAATTTCTCTTTATTATATCTTCAAGAAAGATTAATATTAAAAATTCTTTTTTTCGTAAAAAAAATCTTTTTGACGCTTTAGATTTTTTAAGTTTAGCGATACGTTCTTGTCGCAATTGTGCGATGTCTAATAAAACTTATTGTGTAAGCGATAATTTTAAAAAGTATGTAAAATGTGTGCGATTAAATCGTAATTATAATTTGACAATTTTGTTTACTTCGATAAAACGAATTTATAAAAAAAGATTACGCTTAAAAAAAGAAATGCGCGAAGCGCATACTAAGCTAAATCGTTTAAAAAGACAATTAAATTTTTTAAAAAATAAAGAGAAAAATATGATCGTAATAAAGTGAAAGAACATTAACAATCTAAAAATAAATAAAACACTTTTTACTAAATCTATTGCAAAGACTTTTGAGCTATTGTTTAATATGTCGTTCAAACAATTTTAACTTTCAATTAATTAGAATTGAGCTATCGTCTTTTTGTTTAATTTTGATAAAACTTTCTTAAAAAGTCTTAACAACAATTAAGATTTTTCTTTAACTCTTATATATTTTTCAAGATAAAATATTTTTAATTTTTTTGTTGTAGAATTTTTCAACTTTATATTGTTTTTCTTTCTATAAATAAAAATAAAACGTATTCTATAAAGACGTAATTGAATTTGCTAGTTTTAACAATAAAATATAAAATACTAGAAATACTTTAACGTTTCTAGGCAAGTCGAATTCGTAATTGACTAATTTCTTTGTCTTTTTAACGAGAAACGATTCGACTTTGACATAATTTAATTTCTTGCTTAACTTTCTTGTCTTAAAATTTCTTATAAAAAGATATATTTTATTTTTTTTCTTTAATTAAGATGTCGTTTTTCGTTTTTTGTTCTAATATTCGATCAACTTTTCTTGCATTTTTAAGATGTTATCGTATATCTTTTTTAATGTTGCTATTCTTTCGATAACTAATTAAGTTAACAAATACTTTCGCTCTTTTTAAAGAGATTGAGTTTCTTGTTATAGTTAACGAAGAATAAAGTTATTTTAATAATATTTAAAATCTTTGTATTTAATGTTAATTGTGTTATAGATAAAAGTAATATTTAATTGCTATAAGTATTGTTAACGTAATATCTTAAATATTGCTTTAGATTCTAGTTTATTCGCTTTATTTAATTATTTGTAATCAAGTAATAGACAATAAACATTCTAAGTTTTGTCTCTAACATTGATAGAAGCGTCTTTTAATAATTAAACGTAAAGAGCTTGTCTCTATTACTAATTAATTCTTTAAATATATTATAATATTGTATAAGTCAATTTAATACAATGTATCTTAATTGTTCTACTATAAACTTCTTTTTGCATGCGATAATATATAAGTACTTAATAAGTTTGTTAATTTTTACTAGTATTAAATTATATTTGTCTTTAATTGCTAAATTCGTCAATTTAAACAACTTAATAATAAAGTTTATCGTAACTTTATTTTATAATAATTTAAATAATTTTTAATATTAGATTTTGTTATAGTTCGCATATGTATTATGTTTGTTTTACTAATAGCTAAAACATTGTTTAATGTAGGTCTTAACAACTTGTCTTATTTGAAAAAACTAATAATGCTAATGTAAAAGCTAAAGAATTTTAATTACTCTTAAATGTTTTTGCAATAATTTATTATAATGTTTCTTTATATATTCGTCAATTTTGTCAATAAATATTTGAAGTTTTTCTTTTTTTATCGAAAACTCTTTCTTATTGTCTTTAAATATTTATAAAATAGCATTTAGCTCGTACTTATTTGCAAATAATAATTTATTTTTGTTGATCTTAAGTATGTTATAATTAAACGATTTCTTTGTTTTTATATAATTATTTCTTCTATTAAGTACGTTTGCTTTATCGTTATCTTTGTCTAATATATACTGTATTTTGAACTTGTATTATTTAAGTTACTCTAATTATTGCATTTATCTTTTGTTAAGCTATTTAATAATAGTGAAATACAAAAGATTTTTGTAATCTATAAGAATTGTAAATTTTAATAATTCTTCGATATATACTTTTTATAATTTTAGAAATGCTACAATAGCGAGTAGCTTCTTGTCGTAAATATTATAATTCTATTCGACTAACAAAAGTTTTTTTAAGAGATATATTACTAAGTGTTATATGTTTTTATACTTTTAACTAAAGCATGCATCGATAATTAAATCTAATGCGTTAATTTTTTTTCAATTTTGCTTAACAATTGTGAGTTGTACATCTTTAACACTAATTTCTTTAAGCATTTTAGTTTAAGATTCTAAGATAATTTCTTTTTATCAATTTTTATATTTATAACGTCTTTTTCTTCGTAAGATTTGTCAATAATATTGCGCTAATAAAATAGTTCTTAATAAATTTCTTGTTGTAATTTACAAAATCTAAAAAGAATTAAACTTTCTTAACGTTAATAAATAATTTTTATTCTTTAATTGCTCGTAGCTTTTCGAAATTTATGCGTACTTTATGTCGTTTAACGACAAATTTAAGAAAGTTAACTTCTTTCTAATAAAATTCGTATTTTTTTAACTTAAGATGTAGATTTCTTCGATTCAAACATTTTAATATTTTGGAAATATAATTTACATATTTTTTCAAAATATTTAAGTAAATTATAATATTGTTCAAGTATACTATAACAAATTAATTCAAATATTGTCGTAATATATTATTAATTATTTCTTAATACATTATTAAGACGTTCGTAAATTCGAACAACATTATTGTGTATTTGTATAATTTATATTGTATGCAAAAAATTATTTCTTATTTCTTTTTTGTTTTTATTCTAATTTAATTATACGCTTCTTGTAAGTTCAATTTAATAAAGTACTTTACTTCGAACAATCAATTTTAAAGCTTGCTAATATTGAATAATAAATATTGATTTTTTATCGTAATATTGTTTAGCTTTCGATAATCGATACATAGACAAAAAGTTTCGTTCTTCTTAAATACAAAAAGAATCAAATATTCTATTTATAATTAAAAAATTTTAATAAATTCTTTTTTTTCGTTTTTTGCTAAATGTTCGCGAAGTGTTTCTAGCTTCTTTTTGAATAAAATATATATAAATTTAAACGTAAATTGTTTGTTTAATTCAAGTTTAATCTCGTAATTTTATAATTAATGTTTAAATAAAATCTTAGTTGTTTTCTTTTTCTAAAATAGATGCTTTTAATTGTTATATATTTATAATACGTGCTTTAGCAATTCTCTCGTTATATTAAATAGTTTAAAGCTTTTAAAAGATTCGCAATTTTCTTTATTTATTTTAACTTTGTAATTTAATTAATCTTTGTCGATATTTATTAAGTTGAACTTTATTAAATCGTTTTTTTGCGAAAATGCAAATTCGTTATTTGTAATCGAACTTCAACTTAATCTTTTATCTATTATTGAACGTTATTAATGCGTAAATTAAATGTAAATTGCGTAATTACATTGCGCGAATCTAAGTACTTGTGTATTTTAATTAATTTCTAAATTGTGCTACTTTAATCAAGACATTTCTAAAACAATATTATAAATTATTATTTTTATTATATTAAAGATTAGTTTCTTGTAATGTTGTTAAATAGTTATCGATAATAATTATCTTTCTTTGTTTATTTTTTTATTTCTTGCAAATAACGAATTTTTATTTACAATTATTAGATTGTAAACGTTAGACTTTTTTTAAGTAAAATATTCTTTTCTCTTGACAAGAGCTCTAGTTATAAAATTATCTATCGCACTAAAATCGATTATTGTTGTAAATCGATAATCGTTGATCTTAACTAATATAATAAAACATTGTGCGTACGTTGTTAAGTTTAATTGTTATTATTAAATTAATATATTGCATTTCTCTAATATGCTTTTTATTAAAAAATTCGAACTTTTTTTTACTTCTATGTTACAACTTCTACTTTAAACGTTTGTTTGCGCTAAACTTCTTTTTGTTGCTAAATTGCTAACTTTAACTTTTTAGAAAATCAATTAATTTTGTTCTTTTTTTTTAAATAAGTTTAACATAAGTTGTTGTAATAAGTTATTCAACTAAGACTTGCGTATGCTATAAGATTTAATTGTTTTATAATAGTATTAAGTATATTCTTTTTTATAATAACATTGCTTTCTAGTTTCTTTTCGCATTCGTTTATAACTTTTAATAAATTAACTAAAGTCTTGAAATAATTCGTAATGTCTTTTATGCATTCGTAAAAAAAAATTTAATTATATTTTTATTTAAGTCAATAATTAAATTATAAGATTTAATAATTTTTTAGAGTACTTAATTAACTTCTTGCGTAAATGCGAATGTCTTGTTTAATAATGTTTTATCTAGAACTTTCTATAATTAATCTAAATTCTCTACTAAATAATAATCGTCGTTTAATTTAATTTCGAGAGTATTCGTCTTTGTGTCGATTTGCTTTCTAATATTGTTTTAACTATCAAATATCTCTCTTAACATAATATTGATTTATCGACAATTTATTAAGTTTTGTAATCGACAATCTCTTGCGAAGTAACTCAATTTATTATATAAATAGCACGTTTTTTAAGATTTGTTATTTTGCTTTTTTCTAAAAAAATTCTCTTTGCGTCGATAAATAAAATTTAATTTTATAAATGCAAATTTACAATAGTCTAAGTTACTATACTTTTAATTAAAACGAAATTCTCTCTATTAATATTCGATTGTTAATTTAAAGAAGATTCTTGCTCTTTTATAAAGTTAATCGTATCGCTTTTTTATAGCTCTCTTATATAGTTTGTCGTCGAAATCGATAATTACTTCGATAAAATCGAACATATTGTTAATAAATTTGTTATTGCGCATAATTTTGTTCTTAAGATTATTTTTAAAATCTTGTCGAAACATTGTTATAAGTGCGACATCGTTTCATTCGATAAAATTAACATATTTTTAAAATTTTGTTACGTAATTTGCTACAAAGATTTATTAAGCTATATGCTAAATTATTCTTTTCGCAATTTGTTTTTCATTAAATGTTTCGAAGATTCTTCGAAGCTCTCTTTTAAAATTATCGAAATTCGTAAACATTGTACAAAGATTTTCGTTATAATTTTTCAAATATTTGCGTAAGTTTGACTTGAGTCAATGCTAAACTCTTTCTCTAAAAAATGTAAATACGAAAATTGTCTTTTTATTCGCTAGAACAAGATAAAAGATAAAATAAATATTTACTTGCATAAATTAGTTTTTAAGATCGATTTGATCTTTATAATAAACGTCAAGTTTGTTAATTTTTATCTTGTCGTCTTTATTAACAAAGAATCAACGTAATATTGTTAAGCTAATGCTTGAAATAGAGACGCGTTAATCTAATACAAATATTCTTAAAATGTTCAAAGTGTTACGCTAGTACTTTCGTAAAGAGTATTAAAGAGAATTATATTATTAAAGAAGTTTATAGACGTTTTCAAACAATATAAGCAATTACTTAATAACAAAAGTTGCAACTATAAACAATCTTATATTTAATAAATTTTTATAGATAATTTAATAAATCAAAGTAACAATAAATAAAGACTTAAGATAAGTTGAACACAATTTATAAAAAAGTCGCGTTTCTAGTTTTTATATATTAAGAAAATATAGATTGTTCGTTTTGCTTGTTTGTTAAGTATAGCGAGCATAATTGTTCGCGATGTTCTCTTATTAAACATGTCGAACATTATGTTCGAAATGCTCGCTTCTTGAGCACGTCGAACATAATAATAGATGCGTTCGTAGTATGTAGAACCTAAATTACTAGTATAGCTTGGATAAGCTCGTAACAAGATGTTGCAATAAAACAATAGATTGTTTAATATCTATCGCAAAATAATCTTTATATTAAATTAATCTTCGCAAATTATTATACAAGATAGATATTTGTTTACAATATAAATTAAAAGTACGCTTTAATAACAATCTCTAGTTGAATCTATATTATATTTATTGTTTTTGTTAATAAAAATATATATTAAATGTCTTTATCTTATTGTTTTGTTAAATATAGTTTCGTCAATAAAGACAAGTTGCTTCGCAATAATATAAAGAAAGTTTATCAATTAAATTTTGCGAAGCTCTTTGTTCTAACAATATTCGACTTGTTGTGCTTGTTTTTTACTTAATTGCAATCTCTTTACAATTCTACTTATTGTCGATATTAATACATATATATCTTATTCTTTTTATAAGAATTAAATTATCTCTTTTTGCATTACTTACGATTGTTTCTCTAGATAGATAATTAATAACTTCTTAATAACGCAATAAACTTTGCGAAAATTCTTTATAATTCTTCTACGAGACTTGAACGCCAATTTATATATAAATAGATTTTCTTGTATTTTATAGATCGTTCGAATCTTACAATAAATCTTGTTAACGATAAATTGTAATTGTTAATGCAGTAGAAGATAGCGAACGATGCAAAATCGTAAGACAGAAGAGAGAGCTGCGAGCATGTCGACAACAATAAGGAGGGAATGCTAATTATTCGAAATGCGATAAACAAGATATATAGAAGCTTCAATTTGCTAACTAGATCAATAGATGCAATGGCGATGGTTGGGGAGGTGACTTGTGATATATATGTGCCGGTGGTGGGGGATTAAGTCTTTCCCTAATGCCAAGCTTTGCAGACACACATGAAAGCGCTAATAATATCCGAAAGGTTGTTGTAGAGTAGAAATAGCCGCATACTCCGTACCTGCTTTGGACATACTGATCATATCTCTCTAGCCGTAAAGGTGCCCCTTCAAGATGACTGCAGGATCCACGCCTCTCGAAGGTGTCCGAGTAGTTGAGCTAGCTGGTCTCGCTCCCGGTATCTCCCTTTGAACTGCAAGCCAGGATCGGACGTTCAACTGAGACTGCTCAAAAGGTCCATTCACTGGCCTTCTCCTGGCCGACTATGGCGCCTCAGTGCTACGTATCGACCGCAGCCACCCTGATGCCCACAACGCTGGTCACCCCGGACCCATACCTGATCTCCTGACGCGACGCAAGTCCTCCGTCGCAATCGATCTAAAGGCGCCTGCCGGTTCATCACTGCTCAGAAGCCTTCTGAGACACGTGGACGTCCTAATCGACCCTTTTCGACCGGGAACGCTTGAGTTGCTGGGTCTTGCTCCAGAGGAGCTTGTGGAAATGAACCCAAGGCTGATCATTGCCAGGTTGACGGGGTTCAGAAGGGATGGCATATACAAGGATATGGCAGGGCACGACATCAACTATCTTGCAGTATCCGGCGTGTTGAGCCAATTGGGAAGAAAGGGTGGCCCGCCATACCCGCCGGCCAACATTCTCGCTGACTTTGCCGGCGGAGGCTTGATGTGTGCATTCGGAATACTCATGGCATTACTCAGCCGCGGAGAGACTGGTAAGGGACAAGTTGTGGAGAGCAACATGGTCGATGGCGCTGCGTACCTGGCTACATTTCTTCGCTATGGCCTGAAGACACCAGTATGGGACAAGCCAAGGGGCGAGAACCTGCTGGATGGCGGCTGCCCCTTCTACGATGTTTACGAATGTAAAGATGCAGGTTACATGGCTGTTGGAGCACTGGAGCCAAAGTTCTATCGCGAGCTTGTCCGTGGCCTGGATCTCGAACAGACTCTTCCACTCGACAAGCAATACGATCGTGAGACATGGGCCTCGATGAAGGCAATATTCCTGCAGCGCTTCTTGCAGAAGACGAGAAAAGAGTGGGAGCGTGTCTTTAATAGCACCGACGCTTGCTGTACTCCTGTGCTTGAACAAATTGAGCTTGAAAGCAGGGGATACGAGCAGAGACCTGCTGTCTCTTTGTCCGACACCCCAAGCCTGGATGTCTCCCAACAAGACGCGTGGGAAAGCAGAGGCTTAGCACCCGGACATGGTGGGGAAGAGCTGTTATTCTCCTGGTTGGGTTGGAAGCTAGGCAGAGACTACAAGTTCGATAGCGGAGGCCTTGTGCAAATTGACGGCCCGAAGCTCTGATAAGCCCGAGACTTCTAAAGCTTGCTAGAACATGATCCATTCTCCCACGTCCATGAAGAAAACATTATCATAACCTTTCTTTACCGATAGATTTCGCCTATCCTTAACGGTATCGTGGTCACTGTCTTGCGCGGGCTGGACCGACCACGAGATGGAAAAGTTATGTGTACTCATAGCGCGTGATGGGGGCGAGAAGAGAAGGATTCGCGAAGCCACACAGATGGTCACGATTGCCTCAGCTTCGCTTTGGATCCGGGTTGTTTCGCAATCTCGCCGTTGGATTCTTGAGGGGTGACGACAATCTCCTGCTGGCTTACCGTTCCAGGTCGCGATGCGGTGCTTTTACTCGACATTAAGGTTACAGTATCTAGTATCTACAAGAGGTGAATTGGACTTTGTCAAAAGTTCAACGTGTTGAGACTGCCTAAGGTCTTCTCCGCGCAGTCATCACCTTACCCACTAACGTTCCTTGCACCCTTCAACCCCTTGACATTCGTGCAGTTTCTGGGATTTGTTCGTCACTGATAGTACACTGCACTTTATCTATATGGAGCCACTTACCGGCAGTCTTCGCAGTCCTCACAATCGGCACAACTACCGTGTCATGTAAGTGAACCCCAGAAGCCCCAGTCTGCCAGGCACGGGTGCCTACTTTTTGCAGGATTCGCATCCCACGCAATCGGAGCAATTTGAACAATTACTATTCACGTGTGTCAGCAAAGTCGTGCTCCTGAATACTCCGATCTTAATTTAGAGCGTTTCGTGTTTGCGGATTCAAGGGGAATTTTCATTGATCGCGGATGGCTGCTTACTGGCAATCGATACAGCCACTGCAGTTCCTGTTCCCATCTCCTATCGTTTTCACGCAATTACGATTCTCTCGGCGTTCGGAGAGACGACCGAAGCAGCCGAACAGCGTCTGCGAGAGCGAGGATAGCATGGTGGTCAATTCGGCTTGTGACTTTGATCTATGAAGCTAATCGGTGACGGCTAGCTCAGCGATTATCACAAAGCAGAGATCATCGGGGTAGATGCTTCTGCAAGCTTGAAAAGGCTGAGAAATTGGTTGATACGATGTGCTTTGCAGCATCTGACCCCGCGCGCCATGACCCTCCAATGGCAAAACGTCTCCTTCACGGTCGCACAACACCGATGAGACATCTACTCTGACTTGTGGTCTTAATCGGTCAACCTTGAAACCAAGGCCTGGTACTTTGGACTCACCAATTGCCTAGTATAGGCGTTTACTTTTGAAGCGAAGTTGGTATATCTACCAATCCCAATCCTATCTCCAGACCGCTTGCCCAGCGTATCACTGGGATTGAATGTGATCTCAGCAAAGCTTCAATCTATGAACGGTTCCGCGGCCACAAACAGCTCCGAGCCAAAACCTGCTTTCAACACTGTTCCATCGCAGACTGCAGATCAATATCGTCAAGGAAGATCTCCAGGAAGTCCATGAAGTCCACATTGATAAATAGGATCGACCTTACGCGTGAGGACTACGGGATCTGCAATTGGATCCACAGCTTCTTGCAAGCAAACATGTCTAAAAAAATATTCCAATAAGTTTGTAAGGAACAGATGCCGTTGTCTTACGCGTAGAATGAGACTTCTCACTACTACTCAATGACACTTTCCCTACAGCATTAGCCCATCACCGCTCCATGTCGACTCGATTTAACCATCAGTTCAATCTACCTTACTCTTACGGCGCCCTCTTCATCTCATCTCTCGACGGCGTTCCAGCTTAGGAACCATCGGTCTAACCGACCATATTTCTCGCGCCCTTCATTCCCTTGATACCTACGCAATTGCTACAATCGTTTGTCAGTGATCATATGTTTGAAGAACCTCTACAACAAAGGCCTCGGAGACGAGAGGAAGACTCACTGGCAATCCACGCAGTCTTGACAATCCGTACAACTTCGCGTTGAATTAGCCGAATCCATGCGGAGCAGAGGAATGATATTGAGGCCTACTTTTCGCACGAATCGCAATCCTTCCAATCTGTATACTGCTTGCAGTTGCTAGTCAAACTTCGTCAGTGAATTCGCGATTGAGAAAGAGTAGGTCTGGATCCATAGCCATCAATAGCTTGCTTGCCCGAGCCTCAAGAAGTGCGTACCGGCAGTTTACACAGTCAACGCAGTTCTGGTTCCCGCCTCCAGTTGTGTCGACGCAATTAATGTTGCCGGTGTCTGCGGTCATCCTCCGAACCCCCTTCACTCCTCTTTTACTATTTCCCTTTCGCGGTACTGGGTGTTCTACCCTCGAACCTTGCGGAGGAAGATGCGAATCCGGGCAGCGGCCCCAACTGAGCGTCGTGCGCGATGTCTGCTCGGTCGTGATACTCTCGTACGTGCCGTCGTTTGTGTTTGGTTCCCTCCGACCGATTATTATTCGAGAGATATGGGTTCCTGACGATCCTGACGAGATAATGGTCTTTCGACTGCCCCATAGACGAAAGATCGATGTGATCGACCGAAGGTTCGTCATAATTCGATTGTTGACTTGAGAATATAGAAAAGCGGTGCTGGCACTGAGAACCTCAATGGACTCATGCAAGGGATTCAGGCGCTTACTGCCCTGCACATTCTACTCCATCGCTTGCCTGTCCGAGATTGAGCGTTTTATCTAGTCCTTCTCTGCAGTTAATCATCTCTTTCAATGTCAGCAATGAGTTCAACCACCTCTTCTTTACTTACCCTCCCCCTTAGAATAAGCACAGCAATCTACAGCCGCCTCCTAACTGCTCGCACCCAATCTGTTTTACTGTATCAGAATCAGCCCACCAAACCCCAGTCTAATTTACCATTCAACTACTCCATCATTCTGGTCTCCAAGCAAATCTACTACGAAGCGGTTCCGGTCCTCTACTCACAACCCCAAAACATACAAATCGGAACTGTACGTTCACAAGCACAGTGTTTCACGTCAGACCTCGGCCCCTTTGCCCTGGAAATCCGACGGAACGTGAGCGCAGACTCAATGTTCTATATCGCATGGCCCACATCACATTGGAAGTCTGGCACACTTCTAACCGGTGCTACGAAGATGCAACGATCTCCTTCGATGCCTTTGGAAACTACTGCTTGCGTTGCTGCGCGCGTTGAGTGGCAGAGTGCACGCGGAAGGGGCTGGAAAGTAGTAGTTTCCGAGGAAAGAAAACGCTGAGGGTTCTTCTGCGCACTGTTGATGCAACCAACACTCTTGGTATCATTCGCTCGGTGTTGCAGGATCCTGGCTATCGAAGAGGGCTAAGAGCTTTCACAAGCTGCTGGGACAAGGTGATAGAGAACAGAGAGGTCTGCGTCTTGGAATGGAGATGCCGAGTGGAGTACGAGGATGGGAAGATGATAGTGATAGGAGGGTCGGAGAATGTAACGGATGGGACTTTGGGCCTATTGCGAGATCTTGGTTGAGTAGCTTCTCAATTAGACTGATTCGGTCGTTCTCTTCGAAGCTTCCCACTTCACAGCCTGCAAGAGGTGACTATCTGCTAAGGGAAGGCTCAAGCGATTTGCTCAACTACCTGTGTCCAAATTATACAAAACGCCTGAGATTTAGAAGCACCCGTGTCGACTATCTACAACCGCCTTTCCCCGTACGCAAATGGCAACCCAAGACCCACAGTTCGCCCAACTCATAAATTATCCCATCTCTACCTCTCCCATCCCGCCCAACCTCAAATCACGCAACACTCCACCATACACGCACGCGCCGCCTCCCTCCTCTCCCTCTCTACTAGCAGAGCTCCGCCTCCCGATCTTCACCAACATCCTCACCTGAGCCTGTCACCCATATCCATCCCGTAGTCCTCCGCATGCGTCAAGGGCCCTCATGCCTCGGCCCTCCCACCTCCCCTTTTCCCCCCGTGCCCCACCTCCCCTCAGCTAAGCCCATCCTCCGTCCCTCTCTTCATCCAAACATATCTATCATCATCTTCGCCATCGTAAGACCCGCAAGAAGCGGGATACTTTAAGAAATGGGATAGATGGGCTGGAGAGATTGCGAGATGAAGTATTTGGAGGGTCGAATGGTGTGCGATGGTGTTTTGGAGGAGAAGGGAGGGGAGGGGGGTTTGGTGGGTGAGATTTTGAGGAGAAGGGGGTTGTTGGCGAGGAGAAGGGGGAGGGGGGAGTGAGGAGCGGGATGGAGAGCGGGATGGGTCAGGTTGAGGGAGAGATTAGGAATTCGAAGTGTGTTGAAGCTGGGGCTGTGGAGTGGGGGCATGAGGGCGGGTGTGAAGTACGGGGAGATGGGGAATAGTGGATGGGAGGGAGGAGATGGCTGCGAAGTGGGGGTCTGAGGTGCTGAAGGGTTAGGAGTATCGCGCTATTGGAGGACAGGATATGAAAGGGATGCTTTACTGTTCTATACGCCACAAGGAGGCGTAAGGCAAAAGCGCCACGACAATGCGTGACGCAAGATGCCTTGCTCTAGGACTGACGAGGCAGCCACAAACAAGCGGCTTCTTCCCAGTGGCAGGCATCGAAGCAAAGCAGTTCAATGACTTAAGGAGAAGGTGATAAGCCGACTTACAGATAGCCAGACAGGCAAATTATCGACCCTGCAGCTCCACTCAAACATCATCCTCCACCCCCACCATCCTACAGCTATCCGCCCACAACCTCTTCTCCCCCTCCTCATCATACGCCCACTTCGCATAGCCTTCCGCCCCCCCTTGATGCATCCCCGCCTCCTGACAATCCTCCAAATACCTCCCACCCTTCCCCTCCCACTCCCTCCCCACAGCCGCCCACACGCTCGTCGCCGCCCCCTGCGCCGTACTCTTCAGAGACTTCCTAATCGTCTCATCCTTGCCAAATCGCTCGAGCGTCTCCTTCGGCATATGGATCTGCAAACCCGTCATGATGCCCCCGGGGTGCACACTCAGTGCATGCAGTCCTTTGCTGCCGTAGCGCCGGTCGATTTCATTAGCGAGATAGATGTTTGCGGTTTTGGACTGTCCGTACGCGGTCCAAGGGCTGTAGCCGCCGTTCTCGAAGTTGTAGTTCCCGAACTGGATGCCTGCAGAGCGGTGACCCATGGAGGAGAGCGCCACGACACGGGAGTTGAAGTCTGCGGTTGAAGAGGCGAGGAGGGTGGGTTTAAGAAGCTGGAAGAGCAGGAAATGCGCGAGGTGGTTGGTGCCGAACTGGCCTTCGAAGCCGTCGGCGGTATGTTCGAGGGCGGGCGTTGCCATGATGCCGGCGTTGTTGATCAGGATGTTGAGTTTCTGGCTTTTGGATAGGAAGTCCTTGGCGCAGGCGCGGACGCTGGCGAGGGAGTTAAGGTCGAGGGTGAGGAGCTCGACGCGGCCGGGGGAGAGGATGTCGGCGAGGGCGGCGGAGCCTTTGGCGGGGTTGCGCACGCAGCAGTAGACTTTGGCGCCGGTGGCGGAGAGGGCGCGGGCGGTGTCGATGCCGATGCCGGAGGAGCAGCCGGTAATGAGGGCGACTTTGGAGGTGAGTTTGTTCTCGAGACCTTCGTCTTTGATGATTTGGAGGGCGGAGGGGCGGGCGTCGTCGGGCCCGTTGGGGGAGGCGTGGGCTTCGGCGTAGCGGGAAGGCATCTTGGAGGATGTAGAGTATAGCAAAGCTGTTTGACGCCTGATGAAAGGTATCTGCTTTGGAGTCGAACGCTGTCTGCACGAAATGACCAAGAAAGTAGAATGGATGGACGAAGGTACTATACGCAGAGGGCTTTGAAGACGATACGAAGTGCAGACAGCAGGCCGCCTTCTTATAGACAATGCTCTCAGCATCTACATGTAGATGAAAACTCTCGATATACTTTCGATACTAAATTGAAGAGAAACACACAGTACCTACAAGCGATCCGTTGTCTCAGACCTGGACTCTTTCCATGATTAGAAAAAGAAAATCGGAGCTATCGGACTTTCGAGCCGTAAGGAAATCGTGGGGTCCAAAACATGAACTGGCCCCAAGGAGGAAGACATTACTTCTCCACGCTTTTGCACTGGCAAAGTACTAGAAGCGGTGCCTGAAAAAAAGTCAATTCATTGAATTTCTGACCCAACAATCATTGCTGCATTGCACTCATGGACACAGTATTGCTCCAATTAGCCGAGGCACTCGTTTATCGATAAGGTGATCCGGTGCTCAAGCTAGCGTCTTGGCGTATGTTGAAGTAAACAGTCGCGTCCCCCAGCCTCAACTCCTATACAATCATCTTACTCTAAATCAGCGATTGATGACCAGACTCATGAACCACTTTGAATCACAGTAAAGTATTCACGTGATCACGATGCCAGGATACGCCAACCTTGACAATTACTCATTCGACCTGGGAAAGCTGGAAGAGAGCAGCGACCTCATCATCAAGAACCGTAAGCGCGAGGCCGAGCAACTCGACAGCGAAGATGACGGGCCAGAGGATTTCACGCTGAACATGGAGAAATGGATGAGGGGTACTGGACCCTACAAGCAGGGCGAGGGACCCGCCAAAGATGAGAAGAACGAGGATCATGATGCCCAAGAGGAAAGCGAATTTCTACCTCAAGATTCTTCGACACCCACGCCAGCACGCTCCAAGAGCGCCTCTGTCGAAAAGACAGCAGCTACACCGATCCGTACGTGGAATGCTACAGTGGAAGACGCAACCGATGTCGAAACCCCAATGCGCCTTCCAACGCCAAAATTGCAACGCCTCAATACCGAGACCAAGCAGGAGCGAGCCGCGGAGGAAGTGTTCGACCGGATTGCTGCACTGCAAGCCGAGGTCGAGCGATTGCGTGATGAGAGCGAGAAGCAGTTAGCTGCGAGCAAGCATCTTGAGGCGAAAAACGCACAGATGCAGTCCGACAACCAAAAGCTGTACACTCGTCTGCACGACACAGACGGTATGATGCAAGACCTGCGTGTAGAGAGCGAGGAACGATCAGCTGCGAACAAGCGACTTCTGGAAGACAAGGCGAAAGCACAAACGGACAAACAGAAGCTGCATGATCGACTGCAGGACGCGAATGGCCTGGTCAAAGAGCTGCAAACCGAGAATGAGGAGCGGATTGCTTCTGGCAAAGAACTTGAAGAGGAGAATGCGCAGATGCAAGCAGATAACCAGAAGCTGTATGACCGGTTACAGCAAACGAACGAGGAGGTGGACGACTTACGTAGCGAGAAAGAGAAGTATTCCGCAGCAAGCAAGCGCCTCCAAGAGGAGAATGCTCGTCTGCGCGGAGACAGTCAACAGAGGTCTGAAAGTCGACGGTACGTAATTCGGGAGCTAGAGGCTGGATGAACCGTCTATATCCTATTTCCTTCTCCTTTATGGATACAAATCGCTGACATCCAGTCATTTACAGCCGCGCTAGTGTCTCCTTACAAGCGGAGAATCAAAGCGTACGAGCTGACAATGAAGGCCTTCGGGCCGAGAACGAGGATCTACGCCAGCAACTGCAGGTCGCACTTTCCTCAAGCGAACACCTCCGCAAAGACCTCGCCGCGTCAAGAAAAGCAAGCACAGAACACGAGGCAGCCTTCAAAGCCCATCTTTCTGATCTCGAAACCCAGCACAACACTGCTATCGCCAGTATACAAGCATCACATACCACCGATATCTCATCCATCAAAAATCTTCACGAAACAGCCATAGCCACATTACAAACCTCCAACGCAACCGAGATGAAAGAACTCAAACAGACCATCGACCGGGCGAGCAAAGCGATGCAAAAACGCGACGACAAGGTCAACAAGGAGACTTTGACCCGCATTGTTGCCCTCCAAAAGGACGTTAGCACCATCAAGGGCAATGACCCGCGAGAACTACGTGCCAAGGCGAGCGCTCTGGCCAAAGAACTCCGCTCTACGAAAGCCGCTCTGGTGGACTCAAAGACGGAAGTCAGAACACTACGAAAGCAGTTGGAAGAGCAAAAGACCGTCCTCGACACCGCCCAGCAAGAAGTCCAATCCGTGCAGCAGCGACTTACCGAGCAACGAACTGCCCAAGAAGCCACGCAAAAGCAGAACGCCACGACGACCGAAGAGAGAGAAGCAGAATGGCGGCGTCGCATAGGTGTTCTACTCGAGGAGCGGGACACGATGGTCGAAGAGCGGAAGACGCTTATCAGCGAGCGCAAGACGTGGAAGAAGGAGCGGGAGACGATGAAGAAAGAGCGTGAGACGATGAGCAAGGTGTTGATGCAGCAATGGGGAAAGGAGGAATGTGGCCAACAAGGGGAGAAGGAAGGCAAGCAGGCGTATCGGTACAAATACGTCAAGAAGGATCAAAAGCCTTGAGGGGCTGGGGGAGGAAAGAGGACCGGCTTTGACTACCTGAGGGTTACGTTGGCTGGAAAGATTCAAGGGAAGGGAGAGAAGCAGCTTTGACTACCGCAAGGTTACTTTGGCTGTGGACTTTTGCTTTCTGGCTTCGACTACCGCAAGGTTACGTTGGCTGGGAAGCTTGGGCTTTTGCTGCGCTTTCGGCTGGCTGAGTTTTTCTTGCGTTGACTACCCTCCGGGGTTACGTTCGTGAGGAAGGATGCGGCTTTTGCGGCTTCACGGTTTCTAAGGGTTTCCAATGGGTATACGGTCATGGGGTTTTCAACTCTTGTAGATACAGGTTTTACTGCCGTTGCAATTGAAAACCTCGGTTGTCTCTATTGAGTCTTGCCTCCTCGGCCATTGCAGTGGGTACTGCGCCGGGTCAACATCATTTATACTCTACTTCCACAGATCCCAAACCACAATCAGCTTCATGGACACCCATGGACCTCGCAGATGAGAGCATTTTCACACTTGAAGCCTCGTGCCCACCGTTCCTACTCTGCCGAACTTCACTTACGAAGGAGAAGCATGGCGAGGTGAAACGCAAAGCTCGACTTGGGTTGACGAGCAGATAGGCTTCTCCAATCGGAGCAGGTGTGGGAGCGTAGAGTCGATCGAATTATCGTCTAGGCCTTCATCGAGATTTAGCGCTTTCAGAACTGCTGTCAATGCTTGGCTTCATTCTAGATCCCACGCCTCGACTGTCGTCAAGCTGACTCTGATCAATTTTCGTTTCTAGCTATCTGAACATATAAAGTAAGTAGATTTTGTCAATCACAATGTTTTAATCAGCGTTGAATCTGAATCTGAAGTACACCTGCATAGATCCCGCACAATCGATGCATGAGGCGCTCACCACCTTCGTACTTGCAGCCCTTCCAATTCGCTCGATACATCCAATGTGGCTGCATACTGCAACTACCAATTATTAACAGCAGCGAAGCATCTGCAGCCGGGCGCGTAGCTATGCTCCCAAAGATAAAACTCAGGTGGTACAGAGGCGGGGCACAGCGAGTTCAGCTAAAGCAAGGCAACATGGCTCAGACCTCAGCCTCAAATCGTTAGAAAACAATTTCGCACGCTCAATTTCTGTTGCTCTTCGCGTTCTGGCTCATCATTGCCCCAGCATTCACTTCATGTATTTACGTCCATATCGCTTGAACCTTACTTCGACGAGTTGGTAGGCACTTTCTGCACGGCTACTGACAGAATGATCAAGGAAGGCCTCCTGCGATAATGTCCGATGGTGGAGTATACCGCGTCCCAGTTCACGACAATATGGAATACGTCAATTACCTCATGTCCATCGAGGACCGATGGCCTGAGTACACATATTTCCGGGAGTATCTGGAAGCCAATTCTAAGGGCGATCTATGGTATCAAGAGGATGGCGTAAATGGTCATGTTCAATTGCACGACACCCTATCAGATAACAGTATCCTCCTTCCCTTAAGCTTCAAAACCGATGAGAACTCGGACATCCAGGAGATGGAGAATATTATCTCTAATCCTCCGGCATCGTTGAGGTCACGGCTCATCATTGTTGTTGGCCTCGACCATGGTAAGATTGTGAATCAGGGAGTGCTGGATCTTCTTCGCTTGAGCTTCGATATCGAGCCAGCATTCTTCTGGTCATTGTTGAGTACCAGGGAATCTCAAGTAATAATACCTCGCCTTCGAGGATTCTTGAGGATGGACTATATGACATTGAAGATACTGAGGAATTGCCCAAGTGCTTCCGGAGACGTATCTGTTGGTAGGTCTCCTTTCGAAAACTGATTGCACAATAGAGCAGTTGTTGACAACCTAGCTGTCATCGCCATTGATGAGTGGAGTTTACGTTGGCAACTCAAGACTGGTTTTCGAAAACTAGACCCCTTCTTGTTCACCCTTCATGAACAGCCTGGCTTGAACGACCGTGAAAACCCAAGAATCAAACTCAATTCTCGCAAGGACTTTGACCTATTCCAGACCTTTAGCAGCCTATTAGGTATACAACAGACCGTCTCGTCCGAGGAAGATCTACTCCAGTGCTTGTTGCTCGTGGCGAGAATTCATCTCGCAACTTTCCGTCAAGTGACTGCTGAAAAAGCAAACTACGAAGCGGACAGGGTAGAACGGGAACGATGGTATGACTTTCGCGAAGAACTCGTTCATTTCCAGGACGATCTCAGGGCCTTCTCTCGCTACGTAAAGCGGGAGTTTGATATGTCCGTGCTCCCAGAACCACTGCAAAAGACTTTGGAAGATCAAGAAGATTTGCTTGCGGAAGCACAAGCATTGGAGACCCTACTCCGAGATCTTATGCAAGCCAATGTCGGCGTCCAATCACTAAAAGAGTCTCGCATGTCAATAGAGGAAGGAAAACGTAACAAACTGCGTAAGACCGAAGCATACTGCAACATGTAAGAGCAAGCGTGTCTGCTTACAGTGTCTCCACAGTCACCATTCTAGCCTTCATCTTCATTCCCACCACTCTTGCTTCTTCGGTATTTGGAATGAACGTGCAGGAAATCAACAACACTGGGAAAAGCATCTGGACTTTCGCTGTGACGGCTTTATCATTGACAGGTGTGGCCGTTACCGCTTGGTTTCTGTCTGGTCTCGCTCGAGCTAAATGGCATAGCAGAGCTGAAAGAATTGGTTGCCCTCGGAAGGTGCGCTTTAGTTACGTAATGTGGCTTCTCAGAAACCCCAACCCCTGGAATCACATGCCATGGGGCACCTTGTTGGGAGTGGTGACGGACGGTCGTCTTGGTTATCGCCGTGCAATTTTGGGTGTACATTCCAACAGCCGCCCATAGTCCGCTTAAGTCCTCGATACTGTTATGTGGCGCGGCGAGGCAATGCACATTGGGAGGGGCTTTGAAGGGGAGTATACTTTAGGGGAACGATACTTTAGTCAATGCGTGTCTTTTGACGAGTGCCGTACGTTACTTTAGCAGCAGAGGCTGTTGAGTTGAGATCAGGAGAGGTTACCCTTTTCGTTGAGGACGAAGATGATATGCGCGCTGCCCTGGCCGGGGGCATCTATAAGGGTATGGCTAAAGCTGGTGGCGAGGCGAACCATGATGGGGGGTGGGAGGTAGAGTGATGGAGGTGTGTTTGCTGGGGATTAAGCTATGGGAGATATGTGGCTTAGTTGGGGATAGATGGGGCTTGTGGGTTAAGGGATGCAATGGGCGCAGGAAACGGAGAAGATAGAGATGCGGGTTTAGGTGGTAATGCATTGGAGTTGTGCGAGGTTTATGCTGACGGAAGGCTCATCATGGGGACTTGGATGTACGTTGGGAACGCTAGTGACGATATGAGAGGTCCAATAATAACTTCGTAGAAAATTGTGCACCCCAGAGATACCGGAAGTAATGAGGTGAGTATATCGAAGCCGCGAAATCAAAATGATCTACTACCCAACACCCTCCCAACTACGCCTTTATTATCGAATGGCTACGGGCCCAGCTGCTTAAACGCCGCCCAAGTCTGCGCAATCCCCACCGCCAGCGCGCACGTCGCCAGAAACACACTACAAGTCCCAAAAATCGTCACAAACCAAAACGTATAATAAGTATTACTATTCCTTCTATCCTTCCACAACGCCCTCAACCCCGTCGGCTGCTGCGAATCCATAAACGTTCGCAGCTCCCTAAGACGGTCCGCATAAATCGGGAATTGGGCGTAGGAGATACGCTCGTGGGGGAGTTTGCCATCCTGCGACCAGCGGAGGAGGAGGTGGTCGGAGGTTTCGAAGCAGTAGTCTTGCAGGGGCGTGAAGGCGGAGAGGAGGGGGCCGGCGTCGGGGGATGAGTTGGTGGTTTGTTCGGCGGTCCAGGTGTGGAGGCGGGTGTGCCCGAGGAGGCTGAGCCAGCGGGGGGCGGTGAGGGATTTGTAGCGGGAGAGGGAGGTGCGGGGGGTGGTTTTGGAGGTGAAGATTAGGCACCAGGTTCGGTAGATTTCGTCTTCGCGGCGGGTGAGTTCGGCGGAGGTGGTGTAGGTGCAGAGATGGCTGTAGATTGGTTAGAGAGTGGTTGCTGGCTTTAAGGTGATTGTGGGGCATGGGTACTTCTCTACGAGGTAGCGGCCAAGTTTGGGCTGGAACCAGAAGATTTTGATGATGTTTGCTGTGGAACTGGTTTCGAGCTGCAGGTGTTCGTCCCAGTAGGATGTCCAGTGGATCTGGAGATGACCAAGGGTCTGTAGGTCTCGGAGGTTGAAGTCGTCGATCCGAAGGAATACTTCGGGTGCTTCTCTCAGCTCCGATGTTCTGTGAGTCAACTGTGTCGCAGCAGCGGGCGCTTCGACATCTGGAAGCGGCATGTCCCATACGTCCTGGGCGTCCTTGAGGTCTGCGATCGGTACGTATGTCGCGATGAAATGCTTTTTAAGTAGGCTGACGAGATGTAAAGCCCTCCGCACAGACTGACATTGCCGTTGAAGGTACGTTTTCGTCACATAGTCATCGAATCCTTTCTCTGGGCGATGTAAGATACGTCGTCGGTAACAAGCAGAAAGCACGTTGCTCAGTCGTGGCCCTTCCCGATAGCCTTGCTTCGGATTGATGTTCGGATCGAAGGCGTTACACGCCCATATGCATTCGATGAGGATCCTGATCTGGATGACTGGGCCAAGGTCAGGGTACCGTTGGTATGACCGGTACTGCTCGTTCAGTCTAAGACCAATCAGGCTAATCCAAGGCGAAATGGTGCGATAGTCGCGCTGCATGTACATGTTAACAGCAACAATCCGATCGTTGCCAATAAGGGCATCGGCCAGCTCCATCTGTAACGCACTTCTGGTCTCTTCCGAGCATGGCCACTGAAACAACCCTTTGTCGACGCCGGTTGAAGGTTCCCAAAGATGTCGCCAGCAATCTTCGGATTTCGCCGCCTGGTCCGATGTTTTCCACTCCGTTCTCCGTAGCCTACGATACCCATTTTCTGCCCTGATCTCAGCCTCAGACATGGGCTCGACCGTGCTCCAGGGTTGCTCGTCTCTGGAGCGCAGAATTGGTGGATATTGACCGAAAGCATAAGAGGACAGGCGAGACTGGTCCCTTAATTTTGGCTGAGATACCAAAGGAAGCAGTGGCTTCTCGCGATTGTCCGCCTGCAGGCTTTGCTGTAACACATTGATCCACAACCCCATCAATTCTTCGACTTTTCTCCTCGGCAGCTTCACATAACCATCATCTTCCACTTCCTGCGCCTCGTCGGAACCATTGCGCGCTTGTGCTTCCGGGATAGCAGTAAGGCCATCTCTTCCCAGATCTGCCCGTCCGTAGCTGCTCGTCCAAAGTGTGTCGGAGCTGATGGAGCTCTGACTTGCGGCAGCGTCGGCATCATATGATATGTTCGAAGGTCGTGAGGAGAGTGAACCTAGCTCGAGGTCTCGCTCGCACATAGCCAATCCTGCGGTGTCGACGGCATCCCAAGTATGGCAGCCGTGCTCGCTTGCTGCCTGTCCCAGCCTCGCCAGCTTCTGCTCGCACCGCCCCGCTTGGCTGGGAAGGGATCGACATGCATGGGAAGCCGACTTTTACCTTTACCTTTTCCTGCTACAACGGCCGGAATCATGATATGCAATATCTCGACCTTCAATATGAAGCACTATGATACTGTCAAAGAAGCGAGGACAGAGCGACGAGGTCGCGATTGACTGGTTAATAGCGCCTTCCTCAGGCCGAGGTGATCAGCCGGGCAACGAACGACGCGCCTACGCGTTATTGACCTGATTCGAGCAACGGATCTCTACTCAGGTGATCAAGGACCTTCTTCTACCGTGTGATCCACCTGTTAGAATCACAGATCAGCTGTTGTCTCTAAGCTTTACTGTCTGATCGTCCTTTTCAGCCTGAACATTTCTGCCTCAAGCTGTCAAGAGCCATGACTCGGTTTTCAAATCCTTCCAAGATGCACCTGGCGCACTCATTCAATGTGTCTATGGAGCATACAAGATCAAATAGTCCTGTCAAGGAAGAGTCGATCAAGATGGAGAATTCGAAAGACAAGAAGATCCAACCGTCATCGCGTAGTTCAATCCAGCCCGAGGCGTATACGAAGCCCTTCATTTCCTTCATGTCTGAAAACCCAACTGTCTTCCACGCTGTCGAGTACTTCTCGAAGAGACTAGAAAGTTCTGGCTTCACCAAGCTATCCGAACGGAAATCATGGAAAGATGAGCTCAAAAGAGGCGGCAAGTATTACGTTGTCCGGAACGGCAGCGCTCTGCTCGCATTTACTATTGGCGATGATTACGATGCAGGAAATGGATTCAGTATGATAGCCGCTCATATCGACGCTCTGGCTGCAAGACTGAAGCCCATATCCAAATTACCTTCCAAGGCTGGCTTTACCCAGCTTGGCGTCGCACCCTATGGTGGCGGTCTCAATACCACTTGGTTCGATCGAGACCTCGGTATTGGTGGACGGGTTTTGGTCAAGAACGAAAAGACTGGGAAGATAGAGACGAGATTGGTAAAGCTGGGCTGGCCTATTGCGAGAATTCCAACCCTAGCACCGCATTTCGGCGCAGCATCAAGCCTCTCGAACGTGAATAAGGAGACCCAGATGGTACCAATCATCGGCTTAGATGACCTGGACCTAACGGGCAATCAACAGCAGGCCGAGAGGTCTGCGGAGCGAGGAGCGGTCACGTTTGCCGCAACACAACCAGAAAGACTTGTGAAGGCCATTGCAGGCGAGCTCGAGATAAAAGATCACGCGTTGATCGTCAATTGGGAGCTTGAGTTGTTCGATACGCAACCAGCACAGCTTGGCGGATTGGATAAAGAATTAATTTTCGCAGGCCGTATTGATGACAAACTCTGCGGATTCTCCGCCATTGAAGCCCTGATCGCTTCCTCTTCTAAAGCTGTCATACCTATCCCTGCTGATAAGCGATCTGACTCGACGGGTATCATCAAGCTAGTCGGCCTCTTCGACGACGAGGAGATCGGTTCCCTCCTTCGCCAAGGCGCTCACAGTAATTTTCTACCCGGGACAATATCTAGAATTTGTGAGAAATTCTGTTCTACGGCAGAGTGCAACGACACGCTTGCGCAGACGTATGCCAACAGTTTTCTCGTTTCTGCCGACGTGAGCCATGCAGTCAATCCAAATTATCTCAATGCCTACCTAGAAAATCACGCCCCTCGCCTCAATGTGGGTATCGCTATACAAGCTGATCCGAACGGCCATACCACAACGGACTCTGTCAGTACAGCCTTTCTACAACGCGTGGCAGATAAGTGCGATTCGCAATTACAGGTTTTCCAGATCAGGAACGACTCGAGAAGCGGAGGCACGGTCGGTCCGATGCTATCTTCTGCCATGGGAGTCAGAGCCATTGATTGCGGGTTGCCCCAGCTATCGATGCATTCCATCCGCGCGACGACCGGGAGTCTGGATCCTGGACTGGGTGTGAAGCTGTTCAAAGGATATTTTGATCATTTTGAAGAGGTTGACGCTGAATTTGCGTAGGGGCGTTTCAAGCATCCCGCTCTTGTAGCATTATCACTGCAACGGCATCTAGCATTTGTAGGTCTTTTACCTGACGGCGATGTTCTGTTTCAATTGAGCTGTTGGTCCATCATGTACGCAGTGACCTTTCAACATCCCCCACATCGATTGCATCCACCTTCTGAAACTTGCGCTGCCTATGCTTTGAGAAACGATGCTTGACTGGATGCGGGCGGTACCCCCTGGCATAAAAATTACCAAGCAACGCCTGACTACATGTAGCAAACCGGAAGGGATCAACTAGCCAAATCTCTATTTCAACGTCAATTTCTGATATATTGCAGCCTGCCAAAAAACCACGGGGGTCGATTGCAGAACGTGTTTGGAACCAAACACCAATATCAGACGAGATGAGGTGGGGCTTCCTCGCTCACTGTTCTGGGTTTTTCTGGCCCAAAAGTGCAGCTATTTTACCCATGCGTTCCTACTGTACAAAATCCATTGCCCCTCTCATAATCAGAGGATGGCTCTGACGACTGATCTCACCGAGTCAGCTCTACGACCTCAAGTCTGGGAACGGTGGTCATCATCCTGTGTCATGCTACCGCGAGGCTATATGCTCCTGGCAGTATATAGAACAAGGTGTCATTCATTTTGGTTTAAGTTATTGATCGGCATTTTTCTCGAAGATTGAAGCCGAATTTCGTCATTTTGCGTGTTCACAAGGTTGTCCTACTGACAAATGTTCAACAGACAATTTTACCGACAAAGTCGAATATGGTGTTTCCTCGCTCTTGCTTTGCGAGCTGTGATTCAGGCTCATCCTCCAAACTAGGATAGATTTGATATCTGTCATATGGCTTGGCTGTTTTTTACTTCAACGCTCCATGAGGTAATATAATATACCTTAGATGCGACGGACATGGGCTTTGCAACGGCAGCGGTGACGGCAAGAAACAAACCAGCGAAGGGCTATGATAGGGTTAGAGACCATATGTGTACGATACCCTCTTTCTCAAAGTCATGACGTCATCACACAGCTTTGCGGCGCTCTTACCTGTTTCGTCGATGTTCTTTCAGATGCCGCACTTGGCCATCTCATCGTACCTGAGTGCATAATCCGTTCCCTCATCATGCTTTTACATCGATTACGACCTGCAAGAACCGTCTTGTCTCTTTCTTTACCCGCTTTCTTTTCCACCATGGCCAGCACCTCTTCACCATCTTCTAATCAATCGATATCTGCTCGCCCTTACGTTCCCCGTCACGACTCTTTCCCGTACCACACTGCGGACTTCAGACGCGCAGATGAAACCGCTGACACTGACTTCTACTCCTCGCCTCGCTTTGTTACCCACATCGACGACAACGCTATTGGGCTTTTAAGGGCGTATTACGCGAAGAACCTGCCTCCATCGGGACGAATCTTGGACCTGTGCTCTAGCTGGATTAGTCACTTTCCCAAGGAATTGGAAGAAAAGGCTTTTTCTGCGAAGAAGCAAGCGGCTTCGCCTGGAAGTGAGAAACACATGAGTGATGATGCTGGGCTAGAGGTCATAGGTCAGGGCATGAACGCGGCAGAGCTAGCAGCCAACCCTATTTTGCATTCCACGATACTACAGGACCTTAACACGGATCCCAATCTTCCTAATAAGGTCGCTCCACTCGACGCCTCTACCTGCGTCGTTAGCATTGACTATCTGACACAGCCAGTCCGCGTACTCTCTTCGATACTGGAGCACACAAGGCCGGGTGGAACAGTGCACTTGACAGTCTCCAACCGGTGTTTTCCAACGAAGGTCGTTGGGAGATGGCTCCGAGTTGACGAAGAAGAAAGACTGCAGATGGTGGGCGATTATCTTTGGTTCGCCGGCTGGCGAGACATTCAAATCTGTACGTTGAATGATGGCAAATCTGAGATTGGTGCAGCAAGTGGAATCATGGACTGGTTCAGTGGGACAACTGATCCCGTGTGGGTAGTTCGAGGCGCTAAAACAAATGTTTGATAAGACGTATCGACCGAATGACCGTGGACTGAGTGGCCTACGACCAATCGTCGCTTTAGGCCAAATGACCGAGAGGAGTTACAAGGTTACCATACAAGAGCTCATTCCCACCGAGCCAAAGTGCCAGAGAATATCCCGATTCGCGCGTAAGAATTCAATGGGATTGCCAAAGAGGCAAGTACAAAGGGGATGAATCAACGCAATGCAGGATATTCCAACGAGGTCATCGAATGTCACTTGAGGCCGAAACCATCCTGTAAGGCATGCAGGATATGCCTCGTAAGGCATCTACTCGACAGTCAGCACTCTACCTGGTCATGTATGAAGACGTTGCTATCCGTCCCCACTCGACTACCTGACTGGTCCTGCACCGGCGTGTCTAGTAACATCGTGTAACCAATACAACCCATTTGACTGGAGTGCTTGTCTTCCGCCACAAGGTGTTCTTTGTTCACCTCCGTCCTCGCTGGCTCCGAATCTGAAGGACACAATGCATGCTTTGTTCGTCGAGATGACATTGTCCTGACAATAACAAAGACATTGGAAAACGTACACAATGTCGTTTGAACTTCAAAATCTCATCATTACCAATTCAGTTCTCAATAAGAAGCCAATCACCTCTCTTTCAAACATCATCAAAAAGTAAAACAAAACCCCAAAGACAGCAACATGCACATCCTCTCCCCCCTCCTCCTCAGCTTGAGCGCCGGCGCTCTCGCCCTCCCAACCACCAACAACGACAATTCCTTCCAGGGCAACACCACCACCTCCAAAGCCCTCGAAGCCCGCGGCACTTTCGGCTGGATCTCGACCTGGGCCCCCGACGACATCCACTGCAAGGGCGGCTACGACATCCGCTCGCGCCCCAAGCTTGACGGCACCTGCCAGAAGTGGGTCCCCTCGACCAACAACATCGGCCTCAACTGGGGCACCTACCCCATGACCTTCGAGTCCCTGCGGCTGTTCTCGGACGACGGGTGCCAGCATGAGGTCAAGAGCGTGAAACCGCCCAAGGATCAGGCGCTGGGCTATACGACACATAAGAATAAGGGGGTGGATACATGTTTCGGTTTTGATAGCACGAAGGTTCTGTCGATGCTGGCGCATGGCATGGGAGATGTGGGTTCTCCTATCAGTAAATTCTAGCGTTGTCATGAAGCTTGCTCTTCGGTTCAATTCGATTTTATCAAATCTCGCTATTCTTGATCGGTTCTATCAAAAGTTCCAGTTCTTAACGTAGACACTATGTTTGAATCCCACACCTCGACTTCTGTTCAAATCGATTTCATCAACTCTCGCAATTCTCGATCTAATCAATTAAGAGATCCAATTCTTGATGTAGACACTTTGCGCTTCGAAAACCCAATTTGTTGACAAGGTTCTATCGAAAATTGAAGTTATTACAACTGCTGCAAATTCCAGGTGCTAATCAAAAATTGAAACGACTAGATTTCTACAAGAGTATTCCAGAACATAAGAACTTCACAATGTAACAATTTGACCAAATTACTCATAAATTGTACCAAAACTATAGACACCCTGAAGCGTACTACAGATATTTAGATGTTGATGTTGAGTTCTCAACAATTGCGAGACTCGAACAAGACAAGAGTTTGGGCGTGAGATCTAAAGATATCTTATTGTCGAGTATAAGCAAGCTTTATGATAACGCTAATTACAGCATGTAATTGGAAGGTTGTCGGCGCGACAAGTGAATCTCCTTAGAGACAAAGGAAGAAGCGATGTCAAGTCTGGCACTAATAAGCACGGTTCCTTCAAGGCTTTGTTTTGGATAGGAGAAATATGATTTTTGAGAGAGCTCATCGTGAAGATTCAGGTACACGGGGAGCTGCCGTTGTTAAGCACAGAAAGGGTAAAATTGTGGAACCACAGCGTAATAAATCTCACGATCTCAATACTGCGCATTGACAGAACACTACTCACACATCAGCAACCCTCCTCCCACCCGAACTGCAAAGTTTTGCAATATAACAGCATGCCCCCGGGGAGCCAGCCCAGGGGCTTGGTCCTCCTTTGCGAGGATGATTGGCTTGGAGAGGATTGGTGAGACGGGCCCCTGGTTTCCGGTTGCTAATTCTCTTACAGATTTTTGGATCGTCAGTTCTTGGGATAATAGGGCGAGAAGTGTATACGACTCGTGCTGAGGCTGTCGCTGCTGGCGTCTGATGGAGGGGGATGGCGGGATGAAGGGCAGAGGGTTGAGGCCTGGATGTTGGAGGGGCGAGGTGGGGCATCATGTTCGATAGAGAAACCGATACTTTGGCCCTATGAAAGACTGCGAATATAGTCGACGAGTTGAGCGCCGAGCGATGATCATATCTAATGATGTACTGGTTGTGTGGTAACAAGTCCTCGCTCTAGGAAGGACAGTGTGATACCATGATAGCAGACTACAGAGACATGGAAGACGAACTCTGCGCAAGACGAACTATCGATCAACCCCCGCGAAGTACAGCTCGACTACCATTCTTTCACGCTCCTGAGCAATCGATCCACACCTCAAACCATATGAGGCTTGCTGAAGGGGACAACCTGCTCGTTAAACTCGTCTTTCTGTTTTATGCGCTTCAGTAGACAGGCGTAGCTGTCGATCTTACGCCACGGCGAGGGAATCGTGAATGCTTGGGTTACGTCCATGGAAGGCTGATTGGTGTATGTTGCCTTTATGTGGTTGCTCATATAACGGGGCAGTCCAAAGTGCGTATCGTTAACTGTCCGTGATCGTTTGTGCGTGCCTCGCTGTTGCTTGTAGTGAGGCGAAGAAGACCAAATGCGGGTTTGAATCAATGAAGAGAGAGGAGAAGTCTTTCCAGGCTTGGGTATAACGAGGGCATCCTGGTATTGAGCTCCACACATTGTAGGTTGTTCTGCTTCATGAGGTGACCTTGTATTCTGATACGGCTGATATGGACTGCCCTCATTCTTGTCCTCTTCGTCTTCGTGAGTCCGACTCCGTATTATTCGGAATTGTTTGTCAAATGGGCGGAATGCCATTTTCCACTAGTGGATCTAGTTTTCGCGCAGGAAGGCTGTGATATCCGTCCCGATGAGTACATCCACCATGTTGCTTGAGTATGACTCTGTTCGCCGTAGGAAAGACATGATTTAAATCCCTGGACCGTTTCTTCGCGGCGATAGGCACTGCGAAGGATAGATCTTCGAGGGCGGGCTTGGTATGTTGCCTCGTCTTGAGGGACGTGGTTGGTTCGCGATGGGTGGAGCCTTCTATCAATGAACTCGGTCCTGGTCGTAGAAGTATTTTCTTGCGCCTGAGGGCTGTCTTGTGCTCTGGCATATCGTGTCCGACGTTTGTGCGATTTTTCTTGTGCGCTGCTGGCGATTTGGATAAGGAGAGACTTGTTCTGATTCTGTAGAGATCTTACGCGCAACTAACGGGTTGATGATGATGGAGTGAGTCGAGGTAAGAAAGACGAAGTATATATTGGATTTATGGGGGGTTTTCGTCGTAAGATGTTTTTTGGGTAGGGAGTAGGATGTTGCTTCACCAATATCGGCGTACTCGATGTAGATAAATGAACTAAATCTGCCACGTTACAAAGCCTGCAATGTCCGAGACGCCGCAAAATGAACCTCCGGCGGAGATGTTTCTCGGAACGGGTTATACAAGAGACAATGTACCCCGATATTTCTGCTCGGGTCTATTCAAACGTGCTGCCTATGATTATAGTAAGTAAATAGAATATTAGCGAACCTAGTAGGTATTACATACTTGTTGAGTTGGGGGTTTCAGCCAAATTTTTCCTTCGTTAATGGTGAAGACTCGCTCGTCAGTCGCACAGACTCTTTGGTGTACACCACAGAACCCGGTCTTTCCAACAAGAGCTCGGTAAACTTTAGCATCGTGTAATCGGTTCGGGGTTTCCTCTGAACATATGTGTATTGCATGGCCGGTCGGGTGAGAGTGAAAAGAGCGGACTTCATGCGACACGATAGTGCAAGGCTTCCAAAAGCTTGCCGGTAGGTGTGGTATTCGAGGGGGTATCGGTGGTGATTGTATGCGGTTTGAACAGGTTCTGAAGACGTCGAATGCTTTGCGTTACCTCCGACTCAGGGGGTAGCTCCGTGGTCCGCCCTTCGGCTTGCTCTTCTGGCTGCCCTCGAGGTTTCTGTTCGAGTTGTGGTTTCTGAAAGGGAGAAACAGTTACTTGGATGTAAATGGATTGTATGTGGGAAAATGCGGTGATTGGAAAGCATTGCATGGTAAGGAGAGCGAATGTTGTTCGATTGGCGACTTCTGAAGAAGATGCAAAGGTTTCTCGAAATCTTTGTAGAGTAGTACTCGTTGGTAGTGTAAACACAATCCTAGGTGTGTGCGAGCCATACACGGTAGTATAGGTACCAGGTCTACCGACCCAGGCAATGGGTCTTCCGGTGTATCCTGTTGCGGTTGGGAGTGTGGTGAAGGTGAAACGTAGTCTCCGGTAACTCCCTAATATAACAAATGAGAGGGAACAGACAACGCAATATATTGTTTACGAGTTGACTGAAATTTGAACGCGAGAGATCCAAGGCGAATTTATCTGGATGTTGTACCTTAGCTTAATTGCATCCTCCCTTGCAGATAGCCGGTCGGTAAATCTCAAATGTATACATAGCCTTCGTGAATTTCCACCACACGCCCAACGAAGGAGGAACCCGATGAACTCTTCGGAATTGGCAATCGATCATCAAAACGGATAAAACCCTGTTCCAACTGAGAAGGATGATATTTAGAAGGAAACAGTCCTCGATGTTGATCTTAGCTGGACCTGGAGCACATCCTGGTGCCTTGATAACATCGTTGCATTGTCTTGATCTCTTCGCTCGATGTTGGTACTGTTCAATGGGTGCGACTCGAAGTCATCCACGTTGTACAGAACCTACCACATCAATGGCAAGGAGGACGGAACAACATCGAGTGGCCTATCGAAAGGCACCACGTTCTTACGGCCCCATCGATGATCCCAGTCAAAGCACGTCTTTTCATCTGGCTTGTAAGCATCGGTCAGCTGGAAATTCCCAAAGCACCATCGCATCTCATCCAAGCCTGCGCGCAGAAATTCCCACTCAGCCTCGACCATGATTGGCTCGATGATGCTGAAGCCATGCAGTGGCCCACCTCGGTTGTGAGCGAACGTTAGCAGATGCCGTCCAAATGTGGTGACATGCTTGAACATGACCTGCTGGATCGCTGCAGACCTCGGAAGCCGGAGTTCGCGGACGATGTCAATGGCTGGCTCTAGCCGCGGGTTCTGGATCACGGTGAGAGTTTCAAGACCGGCGATTCGGGTCAGCCATGGCGCCATAATCGAACGCCTTCCTTCACATGCCTTCCATTCTGCTCTGCTCTCCCATTCTGAGGCTGATATGTCGATCTTCAAATGCTTGATGCTCTCCAAGACTCTTTTACCGCAACGGTCAGAAATGAGGATCTCCTGGATCCTGTACAGCGAGACATGCACAACCGTAGCAGCTATATCTAGTGCGCTAGACCGCCACTGATGGAGTCGATAACAGGAATTGTGTAATCGACCGTCATTCCAATCTGCTGCTTTAAGTTCGAGCCATTGTCGCATCTTGTCTTGTATCGTAGAGAAGATCGACCCCCGGAGAAAAATCGCCTTGCTTGTCTCGACGGACTGCAGTTTCCGGAAGACACGCAGATCGAGACCTCGGCCGTTACTGAGACTGCGATGAACCAGATCTGCAAGGCGATTTTGTTGCCAGTACAGGATCTTCCGTTGACACCCTGGGGCATCGTGGGCCCCCTGCTCTTGTAGCGCGCGATCTAAAAGACGTGCAATGTCTTCTTTGCTTTGTTGTGGACCGCAATCGGCAAGCGGACAGGATAGGGTGCCAGAAAGCAACTGTCACGAGTGTCGATTTCTGCTAGATGGAAACGCACCCCGGCGCTGAAGAATTCTATCCTTCGGACTAGTTGTGCTAGACGTGGAATTGTTGAGATTCTGATGAGGTTGTACGTAGGATCGCCGTTCGACACTCGAAGGGTCGAGAACAGTAAAGGCACCCCGAGTGCGTAAAATGTTTGGCAAACCTGTAGCAGGTTCTTTAAGTCCGAAGGATTGTCCTTGGAATAATCGATCACATCTCTCCATACCTCAGACGGCAGGGAAATAGTGTAGGTCGACATTGTTTCTTACAGATAGAAGAGATCTATATTTAGGTGTGGGTTAGATGAGAGCGAACTAAGTGCCAAAAGGTCTGAACAAGATATCTGCGTCAGGGCTTGTAGAGTAAAGTAAGGTTCTGAGAGAAAGAGGGACAAGGTGTCTTGAAGTTATATATTAAAGAATATTGACTTAAGAAAATGGAAAACTGCCGCCTCCCCAAAAGCTAATTACTCGCTCAAAGGGCTCACCAACTCAACAGTGGATATCTGAGGAATTCCCGCATCGAAAATTACTGCTTTGAGCCAGTGTATCCGTGGTCCATCTGTCATTGACAGCAGACGGCGGAAAGCCACTAGCGTTAGCGCTATTCCTTGAACCAAGATGGGGGACCTGTACCCAGGCACATTGTGACCTACTTAAATTGTTTTTGGCTTGTGCCTGAGTTCCTGCCTCTGTTAGATCAACTGCAAGAAGTGCTCCTGGTCTCTGCAAGTCCCCAGCTTTTACATTACGGTGATTCAGATGTAATCATACGGCTGGGAGTGTGATAACGGGCCTGTAAGAAGAGATGGTCCTTTGTGGCACAGACTGGCGGGACTGGGCAAGATTTCGGTTCTGCCTTGACACTCGAATACCTCAAGCATGTTGTATTCCCAGAACTTCCTCATAATCGCCGCTCCTATCTGTCAGCCATCTAGAAGAAGCAGGCCTGATGATCCGTTATCTTTTGAGTCCAGATAAGAAGCATAAGGAAGTCCTGCCCAATTTGGCAGTTGAGCTGGGCTCCTATAGCGGCAGCCGAATGCACTGAGATCGAACCTGGGTGACGAGAGTCTTACCAAGCTTTCGACTCGATTGGTAAGGCTGAGCTACTCGGAAGTATCTCTTGGCACTCAGCATTGCGACTAAAAGTGGAAGCCCCACCTCCTGCCGCAAGCGCCAGTAGCTTGTCGGCCCGAGGTGGGGGATCCACTGTTAAGCAGCTTCTGCGCCACCATACCCAATCCCCGGCCGAGATTTACCAACAATCTTCATCAAAAGTCATGTCATGCCTGGTCTGTAAGCCTTCAGGAGCATTAGATCTGGCAGTACTGCCAGAACACATCTTGGGGAAGTGTATCTATCATTGTAATGATGTCTGCTCTATTTCCTGATTGATTTGGTGGTGCTGGCTCTAAGCCTTCCAACTACTATCCGCTACCTCATCATTACCCTCATATGCGTGCGCGGCGAAACACGGCCGGACAATCACTGTGCTGGGTTCGTCATGCAGAAACAAAATCGCGCAATCTTCCATGTGCCGCCGATCTTCTGGAGTATACAGAGCTCATGGTTCGCCTCCGCTGACTCAGCACCGGATTCTTTGATCACTGTCCCGACCGAAGTTGTTCTAGCGAACGCCCAATCCGCATTTGTCGGAACTACCTCTTCAACGCTGAAACGGACTTGGAGAGTCATACTCGAAAAGATTCCATGATAGGCCTTGCTGACCGCTTCGGAGCCGATGCTGGCAGGGGAGTGCTGCGGCATGAATACTCCGTTCGGAGCGTAGAGAGCCATTACTTTGTCGATACTGGAGGCATTGAGAGCGTCTTGGTAGCTGGCCAGAAGCGCTGCAATGGCGTCGATATCCTTGGACACTGGAGGTATAACATTGTCAATGAACGCCTTGTGCAGCTGAGGTAGGTGATACTTACTGATAAGATTCCTTATATGCTGAGGCAGTAGACCTTGTACACACATTCAGTCTCGTTATCGTCCCGATGTTCTTGGTGGAGCAAATATCTCGGGTTATGTTCTTTGATTTCTGTTTTCTTTTCAAGTTGCCTCTTCACGCATTATATACTGTTCCTCAAGAGCAAGTGCTATGTTCGCCATCTCGAACGGACCAGAGCTTACCCAAGCAATTGAGCCCCGAGAGAATAGGCGGCTATTCGTATTTGCCCGGTCCATCTTTCGGTCTAATCCTCGGACTTACGGTGTTTACCTTCGAGTTACGTGGTCGAGAGCTCCAGCGAATCAGCTATCGATCGCCCACCATTATGGCCTTCAGGCCAATAGCTGAGGCTTCAAATTTCTTAATTGACTCATCACTAGCGGTATCTGGTGGCTTTACTGGCATTTCGCACCTCATGTGAAACTTATTTCCTCTCGTGAAATCAGGCTAGAGGCTCCTAGCTCCGGCCTTAGGCCCTTGTCCCCGTCTAAGTTCCAGCCAGACTCGACACTTTTCGACGACCATTATGATCCTCGATTTCGCCTCAGTAGCACCGCCTCTCTAATGGAACTTCATTTATACATCATGCGATACGTCACATCGTTCTTCTCGGAAGGCCGAGCAGCGTCGTCGCCTACGGCAGAACCTTGGATCGACCAGCTCGCGGGCGAGCTGGCTTGTATCGGTGATGTGTGTCTCATTGTTGTTCGACGATGAAAATGTGTTGAGCCGGACGGCTTTATCGAGCCGGTATATTCTTGTAGCTTTGCTCGACAATGCCCCTGTTGACCGAGGCCCGTGAAGTACAGTGACACATGGTTGTTGATTCGTCACTTCGCATAACATATTTAAGAGCTTGAAATTTCCAACGGCTGTGCTTTGATCTAACATCTCACGGAACATACCCGTACTGGCTCTGTCCGCAAAACACTAAACGAAGACCACTTTGAACCATGCCGAATACGGCGTCAGATTCTACGCCGAGTCCTGGTGGCGCTCAGGATTGCAACGACCCTTCGATATCCACACGTTCTGCCAAACTCACCGCAACTCTCAAGGATCTCCCTAGTGAAGTGATAACAAGAATAGTATCTTTGGCCAAAGATGCCAGAGAGATTCAAGACAATTTCGAGGAGGACCCTGACGACCGCGCCGGGAACGAAGTCTATCCATTCTACAAGAGCCTGAGACTGACAAGCAAAGTTTTTGAGCGAATCGTTACCCCTTTCCTCTTCGAAGTGGTGGTTCTGTGGTACCATTCCGATTCCTGGGCTACGCTCAATCAGATTGCCGGGTCACGCCTGGCCTCATGCGTGAAGACCATCCTGCTGTCAACACTTGTACCTCTTGGAAGCTATGAAGACAAAGACGACTGGTGCCGTGCTACCTCATCCATGCGGGGCTTACAGGGTCTCTTGGGAACGCAGCCTCCGGACGGAGGTCCTTGTAGCCGACTCAATTTTGGAAAGGTCGACGAGTGCTACACAAGATATATGTATTGGTTCCAAGGCGAACGAGCGATGGAAAGACACGAGTTACACGATACTGCTCCCGAACTCAGGCTGCATCTTCTTATCAACCTCAACCGTGTTCAGACCGTCGACCACAAGGGGCTGTCCTCCATCAGAGTACGAGTGGACAAGGACAACTACGGTCACTGGGATGCCCGGGACTTGACAAGGCGTGAAGTTGAGAGTTGTGTAAGGGATGATGACGAATCGGCACATTTGCTGGACCATTCGCACCTGAGGCTCCTAGCCACCGCGCAAGAGCATCATGGCTTCTCGATAACTTCTTTAGCCGTCGAGCATCCTTGGCAGTTGATCGGGAATCACGGCTTTGATCGCGAGCTTCGTATGACGGGCTTGCGTCGCTTGGAGCTGAGTCTGCTATCTCCCACGGTTGGTGACTTGGCGTTCACGTTGCCCTTTCAAGTCCCCAATTAATACCCATTGTCGCCTTGGGTCCTCTCGCTGGATTCTCTGGAAGAGCTATCCGTGATTGGGGGTCTGGAAGCGCGTTATTTTGACGTATTACGTCTTCTAGCTCCGGCGTTCTTTCCGAAACTCAGCAAGCTCAGCCTACAAGGTGCAGCTATAGCCCGCACGACGCTCGCGACATTCCTGGAGAAGCATCGGCCTACTTTGTCGTATCTACGAATCCGAGATCCCTGGTTGGTTTCCATGGTGCAAGAACAGCAAGTATGGGATCAAGCTCGTCGTTGGATAGAAGCAACGGCAGAGCACTATGGAGTAGTGACTGATTTGTCGCAAGAGCTTGTGACAATCGAGGACGTCAGCACGCATCCGCGATACAAGCAATATCTGGCCTTCTGATATGCTCTTGTCTGATATCGATTCTGGGGCATAATCATTTGGTAGATCAAGAGCTCGTGATGGTCACGAGATCGATGGATCTCCCACATCTACCTAGGGTGCATCACTCTCGATTTATGAGCATGCAAAATGGCGTTTAATTAGTCAAATAGATACAGCAGGAACCCCACAGTTTATGTGCCTTACCTCTTGAAGTTGACCTCTTTGACTGCTAGAATGAATACCAGTGTAGACAAGGGCGGATAGAGTGGTGGGCATGCTGGAATTCTCGGCCTGTGGTACGCTAGCTGCGCATACACGAATGCATTTCGAAAGCCTTGTGAAAATAATCAACAGTGCTACGTAGCCAGATGCTTTGTTTTCCCCCGAGGCTTTGGCTACTCGACTTTTCAAATTCCAGCGTAGGCGAACGTCAATCCCCTAACTCAGAGATGTCGTCAGGAGATGATAAAGCTTGATCAGTACTGATCACAGCCCCCTTGTATGCCTCCTTTCGTCTGAGCTCTTCCTATGAGGTAAAGTTTTGCTCTATCCAATCTACACATGATTGCTCCATACGAATGTGGCATATAGGCTTACGGCCAAAACTATGAGATATGTCCCATTCCACTTTGCTTTCCACTAGGCTCACATTGACCATGTGCATCACACCGAGCTCTGTTCGCACATCATTTCCCTCTCAGTTCCACTCTGTCGCCGTCTTTGGTTGTTCAGCTTTCTGACCTCCTTTGCTTTCTCGCGCACTCTATAGACATGTGTTGAAGTCATAACTGATATCTATCAGGTTGCTGTTAAGGTTCCCGAACTTCATAAGGGCTTCAGAAATGCTCAATGCATCAGATCTCTTGCCATGCTGTACAGTAGTTTTGGGCTTTCAGCCTATCAGAATGCAGCTGATGGGACCTTGGCATTCTAACCACTGTAGGGAAAGCGATGTCTACTTTGCCTGTACTTTGTCTTTTACCACATCCAACGTCGAGGGGCGAAAGCGTTTCGAGGACACTACGACTTCGAAACCTATCAGACATGCAGCCGAATCACGGTTGCAAATGATCATGAACTAGGGTCCTCATTCTGGAAGTCGCCATGTCGATCCTCGGCACTCTGGACAATGACACAGTCTGGCAGATCTTGAGCATCGTACGTTATAGTCGATTCCTTCCCGAGCATACTATCAGGATCGACACTGATATGATTTAAGCTCCAAGAGACGCACCCTCAGTCACTGGGTCAAATCTGTCTTACCTCCAAGAAGCTCAACGTCCTCGCACAGCGCTTTCTCTATCGTACGCTCTCTCTCACTTTCGTCAGGCGAAGGCATCAGCGCATTCAGAGACTGCTACACCATGTGTCGAGTGATGAAAGTCTTATTGCCTCTGTTCGGGAGATACACATCTTTCTGCTCCCGTCGGAGCTCCTTCACTCCGGTGATGAGGGTCAACACTGCCTGGACGTTTTGATCGATCTAATTCCGAGACTCGCCGGGTTGAAACGCTTGATCTACCAAGTGGAGCTCTCCTTCGACATGAGTACTTTAAGCCCTGAAGAAAGTGCCTGGGACCATCGATCCGGAATCTTGCCATTGCTTCTTCACACGCTTCACCAGTACCGTCCCAATTGGCGTCTTGACATTTCTCTACCATATTGATTGGACCTTATGTCGATTCTTGCACTGCTTGCCCATTCTCCATGCCTGAAATCGTTGATTATAAACGTCCATGACCAGCAAATGCTAGCTTTCAAGTCTCTACTGCGCGTAGTCTCGACTTGTCCGAATCTCAGAAGACTTTGTATCTTGTCACGCACTTCGTTTGATCCAGCATACACCACTCATGAACTTCGAAGTCAACGAAATTGCCCTCTGCAGCTGGAGACTCTGGAAGTCGATGGGCCATTGGTGTTGCTCAAAAAGGATTTAGATCATCCATCTGCGGACTTCGTAGACTGGTCCACTCTGAGGGAGCTCACTCTCATCAACCCCCTGTACATTACTGTTTTAACATACAAACACATCAGTCTACGCATTCTGCGTATCCGGCTGGACACATTTCCAGGATTCGGCAACGTGGAAGAGGTCAGACCGTTACTTCGTTCACTACTCGCAAACCAGCGTCTAGAGATTTTGGAGGCGGGCGGATCGTCTGCTGTGCCTCATGCCATCACTCCTGAAATGCTTGAGCCGCTTGGGACAACGCTCCGCTGCCTGAAGGTTCATGGGAACGAAGATATGGCTGGGCTGTGTAAGTGGTTCGCCTACTCGTTGGCCGATCTCGAGCAGTTGGATGAAACCTTGAAAACTTTGCATACTTTTGGCCTCGACATCAATTTCGATGGACAATGGGTATGTAATGCTCCTGCCCAGAAACGATCATTCTTCGCTATCCTTGAAGTAGGAATCTGACATAATTTCACACCGTTCCAGCCTCTTGACACTCTGTCTGCAATAGCAAGCCGCTTCCCATCCCTTGTCCATCTCGAATTGAATTTTGAGATGAACATCGCGCAATCCCAACAACCCCTGCAGCCAGCAGTGACCTTGAGCAGCGTTCGCGACATTTGGATCCACATTTGGAAGGCGATGGTAACGGCACGGCTCGGCGGACCTGACCTAGTCGCGTGCCCACGACTTAGTGCTCTGGACATCAATGTAGGTTCCTTTCGCGTCTCTCACAAGTTTAGGGATCTTCAAGATTGGGACCTTCGTGAACAGATAAGATTTCGCGTTCGGCGCAGCGTGCGCGATGACGAAGCAAAAGCTGGCCTCGCTACTATATCGTGTGTGGAGCTGGACGACTTGGCAGTAAAGCGAGGAACTGGACCAGTAACCAATGAATACCAAGATCGGCTGATGCAAGAGGTCCGGGAAAGAGCGAGTAATGGTTTAACGTGGAGAAGGGACCCAAGACTGGATCGGCAGGGTTCAAACAGGATAGAGAACAACTTCAGAGAAATGTTGGCTCTTCAGAACGCGAGGCTTCTCCTTGACGAGGAGCAAGAATTGGAATGGGCATCGGAAAGTACCGACAATTGATCTCCGTCACAATAGAAGCAAGCATGTGGCTCGGGACCCCTACCGAGCTGGAAGAGAAAAAATGAACCCGCTATCTTGGGTGTCAAGATTCACGGGTATATTGCCGTCGAAAACTTCTTCGACCTTCTGATGCAGCACACTTCCTGAGATCGGCACTTTCATCTTGATATTATCTCCTCCAGAGACTTTAGCAAAATCAAGCTCCTTGTACGGAGAGGCTAGTTATTGGCAATCGTTCGAGAGACACGCCTCGTCTGAAGCATGAGTCGAGTCCGATCCAGAGAGTAACCATGGCAGCAAGCGGATTTTTATTGCCTGTCCAGGTGGTATCTGAGACCTTGTCAAGCAGCTATGCATTTGGAAATCGTACCAACTTGATGACCACGCAATGGTAAATCAGTCTCAAGAGCGGCGAATCGTTGACTGCTATCGTATACTTGCAGAGAACAACAAATAGGAAAAAATTCTAAGAATGGAAGAATGAGTCCGGATGGACCAAGTGCTCAAGCAATCAGCACCCAATCGACCTAGTACATCTGATTACGCCTGTCTCGACGAGCCAGCCACCGTGAAGCTTGAGGTCCCCTTGGTGGTTACTCGTTCACCGACGACAGTCTTTTCCACTCACCCGACACTACACAATGGGCCCGGTTTCACCACGCTGCGAGACGTAAGCATATATCAGTGGAATATCTTGAGTTACTTTTATAGGTTGCTCACCCGCTGCTACAAATGCGAAACTGTCGGCATTATGCCACTTGCTCTCCTTGGATAATACATATTGCCCGCTACAACCGTTTTGCAATATCGTATCATAGCCATACACTTCCTTGGCGCCATCCAGCAATTCATTTGGATCACACGCTTTCAAGAGATTCTAAACTCGTGGTTCCGCCTCATCTGAGTCAAAGAAAGCTTGAATACACTTTGTCTATAGCACTGGATAAGTCGAACTGCTTCACTTATTGTCGTGTAAGCGTAAAGCTGTTTCGTCACCTCGACTTTTGTTGGCAGATACCTTGGGTTTCGTCCACGCTAAGCAAGCCCGTGAAATCCGGCAAAAGCGCCTGAGACCGAGAAGAGTTTGGTATCAGTAGAGGGACCTACAGAGTACGTTCGTCTAATCGCCGGCATCCTTACTCTCTACCATGTCCTGCATGAGCGTATCGCCGCACTACGTAGGGAGAAGATGTTGCATTCGCCAAGTACCCCTGAATTGAGCGTATGCTAGCGCTTCTAACGCTCCATCCGCGGCAATCTGATCACTTTCTCCAAGTTTCCCTTGGTAACTCTTAAAGAGACAAAGGAGGGCGAGCCCGAACCCCACCTCTGTTTTTCTTCTCGGCCAGATGTGAACTCAGCAAACCTTTCAGCTGTTGTTGGCTCCGCATTGGAGACGGGGAAAAATCAACTTTTTGCTTGCAAATTTCTTCATCGCAGACAGAGAACTAAGTCTGTCAGTGAGACTCCCCTGTGAAACCCCTCGATATTGATATGTCCTTATTGATAAATGGGTAAGGTGTCCTTTTGTCCGAGTATACTCAAATTCAGTCTCATAGAGTACCCTGATTGGGTCAGTGGTTCAACAATCCCCAGGCCTCTGTGCCTAAGTAGGAAGGTGGTTGTAAGCGCAGAGCAAACTTAGAAGAAGCAATGATCTTATCAACTCAAGTTGAATTTTTTGTCAGAACCGAACGATACTTGATAGGAAGACCCCCGAAGGCGACCTATATATCTACAGATTAGTAGATCTGTACTCACCAACGACTGATGTAATACTGGGCTATGAAAGTCAGTTAGGAACCTGCGACGTTCCCAACGGAGCACAGTACAATGCAACACGAGGTCAACACTACTACGCCTTCTCTATAGCCTGACCTACGCTCTCGAGCTCTGCTGGGTAGGCAGTGGCAACATAAAAACATGCAACCAATCGCGAAACACGCCGATATCAGACCCCAGACTCCTAAACGCTGGGCTGCTAAGCGACCTACAATAGGGGCACCATTCTATGGATCTACAATCAAAGGCAAAATCGGTGCAGCGTTCGAAGCTTGTATTGGGTACCGCAGCGCCTTGAAGAGGCGCGGTGTGAGCTGCGCTGTATCAATTCAAACGTTTAGCGGTAGGGCCATCAAGAATCGCCAACACGACTTCAGCCCTTCGACTTTTTCCGCCTGATGAAGCATCTGCAACGATTGGTGATTCTATGATGATCCGAACGTTTCCGATAAGTGGCAGGGGGCACACTGCTCCTACTTCGATTGACAGATATCTCCAGGGATCCGGATACCCAAGCGTATGAAATATGAGTTGAGCTTTACAGATTCGGCGATTGCTGAACCGAATATTGAGAAAAAGAGATTGGAACACGGTCATCGGATTCGGCAGCAAATTTGGACACCAGGCGACTGAGGCTTTGACCACGAGACACCGTTTGCTACAAGAGTCCCGAGATGATTCAGGCCAACACTTCAAAATCGAGCTAGGAATATGTTCCTCTCTAACGCCTGGCTGCTTCTGCTGTAGCATCTCTCCTGACCTCAAATGGTATGGCTTCTCTGCTAATGGGCACGGTAAAGTCTTCATCGGTCGCCACCCCATGAACAGCCAGAAAAGCTTTCGGAAAGAACGAAAATTTATACAAGGTCGCTACGCCTTTCTCAGAGTCTTGGTCATTTCAGCCTCGGGAATTCCGTGTTAGAAGGGTCTACCAGCAATGAAAAGAATGGCGTTGGTCCGGACCAGTCTCTTATATACGATACAAGTGAGTAGCCTGATCCAGCTGTCCCATCATATAAAAAGCGTTCAACAACCACCATATACCACATATATGCGACATCGTCATGATGTTACGACGCTCAGTTCACGCTACTCGGTGTTTCCTTGCTTTGAGCTTCTCGGTCTCTACTGTCCTGGCTGACATGTGGAAAGAAGAACAATGGGTAGGGTTTATGATCGAAGACTTCAACCCGAACTCCAACAACTGGCAAACCTACGAGGCCGACGTTACCGTGACACCAGCTGGATCTGCTGCCACAACACAGCAGTCATGGATCCCATTGAACACGAATGAACTGGGAATCATTCCTTCGACCACAACATTGGACGGGAAAGCTCAAGTGACCTCGGTCACCCAATACGTCCAATTTGCATTGTCAACCGTAACGAGTAGTGGGAGCACAGCCGTCCAGACCGAAATGCTAGTAGCGCCAGCAATTTGGTCAGCCGTGGGAGATGCGGCGAACGAGCCACGCGGTAATCCAGGAAGGAAGCGCCAGTGCTGTGACTTATTCAAGGTTGCCGAGGCAGACATTGCCCAATTCGTGGTCGCTAGACTTGCCAAGTCGGTGATTGTGTGGCCAACATTGACAGTCTTTGGACTGGTCAAACGGTTTCAAAATGGAGCGCTGAATCGCGCTGAAGACGACAAAATCCCAATCTTGGGCACTCTGCCCGCGAGTACTACGTCAAACATCGAAAGTACCGCAACGGCCTGGATGGTCCCATACTTATCCAACTATGTTGACTTGTCAACAGAGATGGCCGCTGCGACGATACCCCTTCCATACTCGACCCTATCAGAGAGCACTACTTCCACGAGCCTCAATTGCGCGAATACTGGTACAGCCAGCGTAAGCGCGAGCTTAGCTTACGATAACGTGGTATCCTTTTGCGGACAGGCAGACCACCTCGTTAAGATCGATCCAACCTTGGAAACCTCTCAAAGCTTCCCAGGGATGGACCAGAACAGTACGCTCTCAGTCAGTTGGGCTGCTAGTTGTGCAAGTGGCGCTACCGAGTACACGGTGACTCAGGACGATTGTCGAACATACTTGAATGACACCATCAACAACTGCGAGACAGACTCCAACGACAAACATGGCGGAAGTATCACAACCGAATGCGTTGTGTTCGCAATGGTGCCGCAGCCGTACATCCCTCCGCCACCATTTGATAATCCATCATCCCTCACGCCAGACCTACCTGCAGCCACGGTCAAATCATTGCACTGTCCAAGCCCGACGCCCATGGCGATATTCTACAAAGACGATGCAGCCCTGGCAATCGACCGGGCCTGCGCTGTGATGCGCGACAATAAATTAATCATGGCGGGTCAATCACCGTACCTCAATCAAGATCCACCACATTCTTCCGGCTCCGGTGCAAGTTGTTGCTCCACCAGCATCCCGATCAAAACAGACTATGCCCTAATCCAGGCCGCGGTCATCCCTTTTCGCGAGTCTCAAGCCCTTATTCTATGGCAGGGCATAGTGCTCGTCATGCTAATAGCTTCGACACTACAGTGTACGCTCCCTGTAACGCCTCCACTGTGGCAGATATGAATTCCAGCGATGATGCGAACGTAGAATTATGCAAGACTAATCTCCACATAATAGTCGATAGCTGTAAGTAATCCCGGTCCATTTCACTGCCTTTTCTCTCGTTGACTGTCTTCGCCGGGGGTTCGAGAGCTAGAAGTCCGAGATGCTAAGTGAAGCTTCTTTCCTGTGGACAGGTGGATTAGATACACAGCTCGAAGAACAGCAGTACTGGAAAATAAATGGTTTTCTGGTCCAGAATTGCTACATGTATACCGTCACTGCTTGGGGTTCTGAGGACGATCTGGGGAGTCGGACCTGGGTAAGGATTTCACAGGATCGGATATTACGGGATCCATCACTGCTGCCATGAATGGCTGCTTCGCAATCCCGGCCAACCTGTTCCAACCAACCGTAGACTCTGGTAAAGCAGTCTTTAGCATCCGGCCAGAACCGGGTGCAGACGAAATGACGATGAGCCGGACCACCTCTGAAAGGCTAAACAACGGGTTGAACCGTCGAGACATCTGATGCCCTCATAGCAATATCTGGTTAAGGGGCCCAAACGGCGTAGAAATGGATGGATATATGACTTCTTAGACCCCGAGAGACCAGGGTATGATGTACTTCTCTGAAGCATAGGCAAGATCAAAGAAGAATGAAATGCGACGGGAACAGTTTATCACAGAAAGAAGCACTGGACCCTCAAATCTCACCACAAAGGAAGGGAAAGAGCTATCCTCGCAAGTTGAGAGTATCTAGTTCAACCACGAAGGATCATAATACAATGCACAGAAGGATCGTTTCCGCTAAAATACTCCAGCCATTCAATAATACCTGACACTTCTTGGCAAGCGGCGCAGCCGCACCCTGGCTCTTTTACTGCGACACGGAAACGAGACGAAATCAGACGAGCGACCGAAAAGCTCACTTGATGCGCTTCCATCGACTGAAAATCCCTGGATCCTAGACCGTCTTGAGACCTTCTTAGGCTTCTCTCGTGGGTACCACACGCCAGTTCTAGGGCCAACCACCTCCTAAAATCAAGCTGGCAAGATTCGTCATCATGTAAGTGGTAGACACTGGGTTCGATTTCTGAGAGTAGAAGTTATGCAGTGCGCAGACACATGGTAGGTAGCCACTCGAATTGAAAGGGGAGCGTCACTACCAACATCTATAAAGCGGAAAATACACACTCATTCTGCCAGAGCATGTAGTCCACGAATACGTTGACCAAGATGAAGGGAATGGGTGCCACAAGATAAACGTATATAGCTAGTATAATTTGAAGACTTTCGTTGTGAACTTACAGCCTCCTACCTTTCGAGAGTCCTCAAAGTCCTCGACTTCGTACCCATAGTGGATCGCCAGTATCTTTGATTTGACTCTCGCCTATAACGCCGTTTCGAGCCTTCTCCAAACCAAGCCATCCCGTCGTACCCGATCACCATTGCGCTGTTCTATCTCTTTACCGCCTTCTCCTTCGTCTTCCCCTCCACAGGCATCACTGGGTTTACCTCCTCCACCACCTTACCAACCACCTCCTCCCACTCCCCCCTCTTAACCCCATGCCTCCACCCCATATACCCCACCACCCCTAGCAGCCCCCCCAGCCCCGCTCCCCCCACCATCCCCCTCCACCCGCGACCCGCCACCACCCCCGCTCC
>JAABUQ010001467.1_pt1 | contig 50545 bp, 35 predicted proteins | sample 5560001 | NCBI WGS metagenome assembly JAABUQ01 (sample SAMN10711888, study PRJNA513371) | rock metagenome | isolation source: Antarctica rocks | place: Antarctica: Victoria Land, Finger Mt nord | collected 2015-12-18
ATAAAAATTAAAATAAAAATAAAAATAAAAATGAAAATGAAAATGAAAATGAAAATGAAAATGAAAATGAAAATGAAAATGAAAATGAAAATGAAAATGAAAATGAAAATGAAAATGAAAATGAAAATGAAAAGATATAAAAAAACTTAAAATTTATAATCAATTAATATTTTTAAAAAAAAATCTATAATTATTCCTTATAATTATATTTTTTTGTTCAAATATTAAAAGGAAAAAAGATTAATAATTTAATAAAATAAAATAAAATATTTTAAATATATTTTTAATTAAAAAACGGTTTAATTATTTAAAAGGGCAAAAATAAAATATATTATTTAAAATTAATATTTTATTAATTAATAAATTATTTAAATAATTATTTTTATTAATATTTTTAATATCAAATTTTCAAGTTATTTCTTTATCAATTTATAATTAAGTTTAAAGAATATTTCTTATAAAAGTTATTAAAATTAGATTATTATTAATTATAAATAATATTACCGATATTGCAAACTAAAATAATTAAAAGGAAAAAAATATTTGTTTTTTAAATTATTTATTTTTAATTTTATTATTAAATAATTTTTTTATTTATAACATATTATATTATAATTAAAATATTATTAGTTAAAAATAAATTATTCGAATTTTTATTTTTATTTTTATTATGTTTTTATTAATATTAATAAAATAAATATATAGAATTCGAAAATATTAAAAGAAATATTTAAATTAATAAAAATTTTATTATTATTAAGTTCCTTATTATTTATTATTATTTATTTATAAATTATTCTTATAATTATATATTTTAAATTATTTCAAATTAAAATTAATATATATAAAATATTTTATAAAATAGTTTATTATTAAAAAAGAAAATTTAAATATTAAAATAATATTAAATATTTTATAAAGGAAAATATTTACAATTATTATTATAATTTATTTATTTATATTTATTATAAAAGTTATTTCGTATATTAATAAAATTTATTTAACTTTATTAATTTAAATCAAATTATTAAATTATTATTAATAATAATTTAATATGTCGAAAATTATTAATTTAATAATATTAATAAAAATTTTTAAAAAAAATTCAAATTTTGAAAATTTCGCTAAAAATAGCCTTAAATAAAGTTATATTATTCATATAAGTTTAGCATATAAACCTTATTTAAACAGGGACTTGAAATTAAAAAAAAAAAAAAAAATTTTAATAATGTTAAATAACTACTGATTATGTTCTAATTTAATATATTTTATATTAAGAAATTTGGATATAAATAGATTTGTTAATCCGGATTTTAGCCGCTAAACGTACCAAAATGAAGTTTCCAGATTTGCTAATAATTAAAAATTAAAAATTTATTAATTAAAAATTTTAAAAATAATTTTAAAAATAATATTTTATAATTAAAATAATAATATATTATTATAAATACAATTAATAATTAGAATATTGATTAATTTTATTGTTTACTTAAGATAGTATAGTTGAATAACCAGTTTAATTAGTTAATTAATAGATTAGTAGGATTGGTACATCAACTGCCACAGCCTTGTCTTCAACTCTACCAACTCCACTGAATCCATGTCGAATCCACTTTGATCAACAATTTGGAGAATTTAATTAGTTGATCATTGAAGAAAGAGAGGACAGAATGCCAAATCCTGGTATTCTGGCCTAGTAGAATCGGCAACCCTCTCCAACATACTTCGGCAAAGAATTTTGTACCCTGTAGGTGGGTGACAAAAAAAAACCATACACTTGCTGCCCTCAACTGTATGAGCTGACTGCGCTATAACTCTCTACACAAGAACTTTATAAGAAAACTTAATGTTATCCAAAATATCTATTCGATTATATCATATAACTTGTTGCGCAAAAACCCGGTATCAAATCCTATTGTTGTAGCTTTATAGCGAGCTGTATTGCAGTTGTCTGGATTTTTTGCTATACCTGCGTGCCCCGCGAGCAAAGATACCGCGACGATCAATCTAGGCGTTTGCGGAATAGTATTGTTTATGTAAGCGAAGACGAACGAGACTGACGGACTCGAAGACCCCGCAACGCTCAAAGTAGCATATCTCTATCTACGTCTGTACCTTCATACCATTCAGACTCTTGCCCAGTCTCCCAGCAGCCAACATTTCAATCACTGTCTTCCAGGTCTGAACAATGTCGGAGTCTGCGACGGCCCTTGCCTCTGAGCCCGGCCCTGCAGCCGCGCATGCACCTGCCCCTGCAACTGCGGGGGAACCCATTCAAGGGGCGGGGAACATTGTCGTTGATACCGACTCCACCTTCAGCGAAGATAATGTGTTCGTTCACACCCAACGAAATTTCTAGCCGGGATGACGCGCTGACTTGTGCTCTTCTAGCTCGACGTACACTGCGTCGCTTACGTCGAGCGTGATGAATTATCCTATCGAGAATGGGCGTCGCTATCATGCTTTCCGGGAAGGCAGTAAGTATCTGAGAAAGAGCCATTAGAGCCTTCCGGGACATAATATTAATGTGAGATGCGCTAACGTGATTAAAGCCTACGTTTTCCCCAATGACGAGGCAAGAGCCCTTTTATGTGCAGATAGAAGTACATTGACAGTAGCTCCAGCCCGAGCAGGATCGAATGGACCTCCAACACGAGATGTACATGAGAGCATTGAGCGGTAGACTCCATGTCGCCCCACTTGTCGATATGAAGGATAAGCGCGTCCTGGACCTGGGCACGGGAACAGGTATCTGGTGCGTTGACATGGGTAAGCTTTGTATCAGTGGAGACATCCGTGCCACTTTTCTCGATGTTGACTGTCCGATAGGTGACGCGTATCCTGATTCGGAGGTGAATCGTCTGCTTGCCAATCAGAGGCAGATCTGAAGGATTTTCACACTGACATTAATGGGCTAGATCATTGGCAATGACTTCAGCCCGGTCCAACCCAATATGTATTTGTCATCACGTCTCAAACTTGGTCAGCCACATTTCTAAGTAGTTCTCAGCGTACCCAAAAATGTCAAGTTCGAGGTCGATGACGTCGAAAGTCCATGGACCCACACGAAGCCGTTCGACTACATCCACTCACGCTTCATGGCTGGCTCGATTGCGGACTGGGGAAAACTTGCCCAAAGATGCTATGAGTGAGCGCAGTGACATCCTAGGAGAATTCATATTCTAATCATGGCGTAGACACCTGGCTCCAGGTGGTATTGTCGAATTCCAGGACGGTGACTTCCTGGTCTACTCCGAGGACGGGTCAAGCACGGGCTCTTGGTTGGAGAGATGGAATATTGACTTCTCGGATGCAGCAGACAAAGGCGGTCGGACTGTGCGTCCTGGTCTGATACTGGAGAAAATAGTGCGAGATGCCGGCTTCGAGGACATCCATCACCAGAAAGTCAGATTGCCAGTTGGCTTGTGGCCCAAAGATAAACAATTGGTAAGTTGCCTTGCAAGTTTTGTGTACCGACAGTACAGCACGCCATAAAACGAATTCTACTCTGATGGCTGATTTCCTAAATAGAAGGAAGTCGGAGCCTTCAACCACGTTCAACTCAAAGAGGGACTTGAGGGTTTCTCGCTTGCGCTTTATACCCGTGTCTTAGGATGGTCGCCTGAAGAGGTACAGGTGCTGCTGAGTAAAGTCAGGAAGGATCTTGATGACAAGAACATTCATGCGCAGAACGACATGTAAGTTTTGTCCAAGCTTCCATGTACCCCAAGCCCGGTCTAACTGAGTCGAATAAAGGCATATCGTATGGGGTCGCAAACCTCACACGGCCTAGAGGTAGAAAGTTGGTGAAGTCGGCACCCAAGTACAAAATTTCCTTTCCAAAGTCGGTAAGATCTCGTGTTCCGCACTACATATCATAAACGACGTCCCCTCTTTCTCTGCTCCAGCTGTTCAATTGCTGTTGGGCTTCAACGCGCTAGTAGCGCTATTATACTTGATGAGTCTGGGCCATCCTTTTTCGCTCGACGGATAGTGAAAGATCCTCTATACGCCACCCGGGCGATTTTTGTCAATCAACTCATTGGCACAAACTGTCTTGGCAGGCAGCGATGATTTGATTCCACTTGCCATGACGTGCTCGAATGATGCGCACTCCGCTATTGTATTCCTCTGAGAGAAGGGGGCTTTCAGGCATATATTCGATATCTGATCATTTGCCACACCTGCCCAATTTGCCTGTTGCCTTGTTCGCCTTGAAAAAGAAAGTTCAGCTTTGTGTCATTGTGCGAGGCATGAAGTAATTGATGGGACCGTGGATTGATATCTTATAGCCTTTGCTATGGGATTCATGCTCGTGTAGAGCTTCAGCTTGTCTTCTCATTTACTCAATACCAGATGAGTCCAATCTTTCCTAATCTGGATCTTCATTTTGCCTTTGTCTTTGTTTATTTGGAGGCACCCCAGTTTTGCCTTCTTTCTTCCGACTCTCCCAACAGGCAAATATTCGCCATATTGCATGTGACCTCTTATGATAAACCCTTTGCACCGTTTCTTCAGTCGGTTCAAACCCAGACGATCAGAGTCAGCAAAGACCTCAAGCTGTTTGAAACGAATAACATCCAATTAGCACCGCAATGTCGCACAGTAAGAGCGGGGCACAAGGGAATAAGGGCGGCGGGAAAGGTAGTAACTTCAAGGGCTTCAATCAATATAAGGGTGATCGTCCGAAATGTAATCTTTGTGGCAATCTCGGTCATACAGCCGAAAATTGCAAAGCACGAGCCGGTGGAAGTGGAGTCGAAGGTGGAGGTGGAGGTGGAGGTGTTCCCGGGGTCCAATTGAAGGAATCAGGAAAGGCTGAAAAATTCGTGGCGAATTTCGATGTTTACAGGTATGTAAGTCATTCGACTTTCTTCAGCCCAGTCTAGCTCACTCTGTCAGGACCCCGAGCAGAGTAATACCTCAACCAAGTCGTGAGATCACGGATTTGGAGCAGAGTTGTTCAGTAGAATTACCAGCTGCGACCCAGCCTCGACTTGATTTGTCGAAAGAGAAAGGCTCGCCTCGACCTCTCCCCGGGCGGCCTGGCTTTGGCTCTCAAGGGGGGAAAACTGTACTGTTCACGAACTATTTTGAACTCAAGACTAATCAGACTGACACCCTCTATGTGTACAACATCTGCATAGAGCCTGCAGGATTTGCCAAGGAAGACGCAGCAGGTGAAAAGACAACCGTTGCGCTCAAGGGTAAGCAGGTAGCGCAGAACACTACTGCTGCTAAGAGTCAATCAGGCAAGAAGCCCACGGGTAGAAGACTTGAATGGATTGTCGACTACTTACTTTTCCACCACGTCAAATTTGCTTCCTTTCGGGGTGGGATTGTGACAGACTTCAAGTCGTTCTTCATTTCAAAGACTGACCTTACGGGCCGGGACTTATTGGACTTTGTGTTTACCTATCATACGCCAGAGCTCAAGATACCAGAGAGAGCCCCAAGCTACCGCGTGAAGATCGAAAAGGTGGATACCCTCGACCTAGCTGCCCTCATGGAATACATGGACCCCACCAAGTATGGGACTTTGTCCACCATGGAGATGGCTCCAAAAAAAGCCATTATCCTCCAGGCTTTCAACATTTTCTTTCGCTACCATGCGAAGACCAGTCAGACCACTGTCCCTGTTGGTGGATTAACGCGGGGAAACAAGACCTTCGCTCTCAGCGCTACTGGCAAGGAGCTAGACAAATTTACTCCAGGTACCTTGTTCTCGCTTGAAGGCTTTTTCTCAAGCGTTCGAATTGCCACGAACCGCTTGCTTGTGAATGTGAATACCAGTCAGGGCGCTTTCTATCGCCCTGGAGCCTTGACTGCCGTGATGGACACGTGGCTACACATTCATAAGCAGACAACTTTGCAAGCGGCCTGCAATCTTGAAGGCGAAAACAGACGTAATACGTTTGGCGCGCTAGAATCCTTCATCAAGAAACTTCAGGTCAATCTCACTCATCTCCCTCACAGAAAAGATGAGAACCAAGGGACTGCACCTGTGATTTCAACAATCTATGAACTCGCGACATCACATTCAGACTGGAGGGAAGAAATTACGCCAATAGTCAATGGAATCTTTCCTGGCGTAGCTGACGTGCATTTCTTCCTAAACGAAACTTCCGATGGAAGCGCTGCTGAAGGCAGCAATCAAGGCGCCAAAAGCCCATCTCTAGCAAACACCACAAAGGGCCGCATAAGCGTTCTCGAATACTTTCAAGGTAAAACACAAACCCCTATATCTATCTTCGTTTCTAAACCCACTTAGAGAAATACCCCAATGAGAGAAACAAAATTGATTCTTTCAATCGGCAACTGCCTCCTGTCAATGTTGGTAATAAGGAGAACCCTAGATACGTTCCTGCCAATCTTTGCTACGTACGTCCTGGACAGTTTTTCCGGTCAAAAATCACCAATGATCAAACGAGCCGAATGAAAGACCATGCCGCCCGACCACCATATGAGAATGCGCGCCTCATCACGCAAGTGGGCCACCGAATGGTGGGCTTGACGACTACCAATCCTCGAATGGTAGGTGGGAATCTGGATCTGAGTTGCACGTGCTTTTGCCGAGTACTGACATGAACAGAAAACCTACGGTATGTCATCACCCAACGAGCTAATTACTGTGATTGGTCGCGTTTTGCCGCCACCAGCTATTATCTACCAAGACGCTGGGAGGATTGTTGAGCTAAGTGAGGGGAATTGGAACTTGGCCCAAAACAAATTTGCAAGCACGTCGCACCTGCGGCGATGGAGCTGGCTTAACATCTACGACAAGTTCCATAAGAACATCAACATTGCCAGCAGATGGATAGACGGTTTCCGCAATGCCCTGAAAAATGTAGGGGTCTCTTCAGATGATCCTATCAAACCCTATGAATATCAAAAGGCCCAGCGTCCAGAAATTGAAGAATTCATCAGAGCGAGTAAAACGGCGGAGGAATTCAACTTATCGTTCCTACTCATTATTCTTCCCACAACTGACCAGCCTTTCTACAATTGGATCAAGAAGATTGCAGACGTTGAGGTGGGTATCCACACGGTCTGTGTAACCAACCAAAAGTTCTTCCAGGTGGGGGGAAATTTGATCACATCGAAAGGACACAAAGGTCCCAGCATGAGCTATAACGGAACAGAAAACAGCAGTGCTACTCAGTACTACGCCAACATTGCTATGAAAATCAATCTTAAGCTTGGTGGTACAAATCACCGGCTCGGAGAAGCCGAGATGAGTCTTCTCAACCCATCGAGGACCATGGTGATTGGGATTGACGTCACTCATCCGTCTCCTGGCTCGCTGGAAAATGCACCGAGTATTGCTGCGATGGCAGCTAACAAGAACGATGAACTCAGTCAGTGGCCTGTAGATATTCAAATCAACCGCACAGACTTGGAAAAGAAAAGCAAAGAGATGGTGACTGAGCTTGGTAGGATGCTGCAGTCACGCCTTAGGCTTTGGCACCGCGAGCACGGTAAGGTGCGGTATCCAGACAATCTGCTGATCTACCGGGACGGTGTTGCTGAAGACCAATTTGATGACGTCCTTCATCAAGAGTTGCCCTTGTTGAGAAGCGCCGCTGCAACGATGTACGATGCCACTAAGACCAAAGAAGGCATTCCACGCATCACACTGATTGTGTGCGGTAAGCGTCACCATACCCGATTCTACCCATCGAAGAAAGAGGATGCTGCCTGGAAACCTGGCAACGCCAACGCCAGATGCGGTACCGTAATTGACTCCGGCATCACTCAAGTACGCAATTGGGATTTCTATTTACAATCACATACACCCATCTTCGGTACAGCGCGCTCGGCGCATTATACTGTTCTACTGAACGAGGTCTTCACCGAGAGCCTAGTCAGGCCTCCCTTTCGCAACGTCGCCGACATAGTAGAGGCTGTGACGTACAACTTGTGCTACCTTTGGGGTCGTTCTACGAAACCCGTCAGCTATTGTCCTCCCGCTTTCTATGCAGATCGTGCTTGTGACCGAGCGAGACGCTGGGTTCACCAAGCTCTTAGTCCCAGCGATCCGGCTCAGACATTCAATGTGGAAGAAAGACACGTCACAATTCAACGAGACCTCGAGGAATCAATGTTCTACATCTAGAGCCTGTTCGGAAATCGAAATCACCTGGCTGGGGCAGAATGGGTTGCAGATCATGTATCCACTTCAAGGACAAAGGGCGGAAGAGGTGATATGTTGGGAGAAGCAGCATTGGACAGGTCTGACTTGCGGACGGGAAGAAAAGGAAGTCGCTGGGTCAACAAACGCCCAGAGTAGATGATCGTAGACAACGCTCAGAAGCCACTCGCCTCTCGCAAAAAAGCCTAACAAATAGGGATAGATCAAACACCAACCTCCGTCCCTCGCAATTGCTTTTAGCCAGTGAGCTCAACAGTGCAGTCGTAGATGCCTCATAAAGTCCCTCTTTTCTCGGTCCGTTTCTCGCGGCGGCGTTCGGGGATTCATGCCGAGCTCTTCTTCTTGCTCGTTGGTCTCCACACGCTTGGTTTTTAGCTCATCGCTCGCTGTTTCAGGCTGTGGCTATGCTGTGCAATTTGCGTGGGCACTCAATTGCTCTGGAGCAGTCAAAGTCATTTTCAGCATGTTACCTTTCACAAGGGAGTAGCGATGTGGGTAATGCGACAAAACCACTTTCAGCAACTTTCAACTTTTCCGGCGTTTGCCTACAGAACCCAATCAGCCTGTCATCCGATCAGTAGAACAGAGACACGTATCGCTGATCCAAGTGATCATGCCGACAAACTCGGAGCAGCTGCACAGTATTTTGCCCGCGACTTTTTCCTCGGTGAGGGTGGCCCTTTACCGTGGATCTGTTTGCATTTTTGATGTTTTTGACCATACACTTCCGACGCAGATTAATTGTCTCTTCAGTAGGCTTCCTTATGTATCTGTTGACTGGCAACAATTTGCCATATTTGCCATGCTGCGATTTCCCTGCTCCCTGAATCATTGCTCAAAAGAGTCACCGCATCATCCTTCAAGACATGCAGGATGAGGTCCTGGAGCAAGAGATCACTTCCCACAAAGCGACTTCTTCCATTCACAGCAAAAAGTCATGTCAAACACTACGTCCAGGGGTAAGAAGAACAACAATGAGCTTCCTTGCAATTCAAAGACTCCAAATCCTGTGGCGCCAGGTTTTGTGAGAGGTCCGAAACAAAGTCCTCTCCCACCATGTGAGTTACCTTTCACGGAAATGAAAAGGGGAAAGAACAAAGGAGGCTCTTCAACAGGGGCTCCTCAGAGAGGAGCCACCCAGCAAGGACCACCGAAGAAGGAAACACCTCAGGAAAACACACCTCAAAAAGAGACGCCTCAGAAGGGATCGTCTCCAGATGAAAGCCCTCCGGATGAAACTCCTCCGGACGAGGATTCTGCAGACGGGGGCCCTCCGGACGAAGCATCTCAGGAAGAAGAAACTCGGGATGTATCGAAGGAATTTGATCCCGTTATTCTTACACGGCCCGGCCACGGCTCTCAAGGCGAACATTACAAGCTTCTACCAAATTACTTCGAAGTCCGTGTCGAATCAGACCTCGTTCTTTGGGAATATAGTATCAGTGTTGAAGACCCCATCCCCAAATCAAAGATCGAAAAACAAGGGAAGGATACGAGAGCCGAGTTCAAGCAGCCGACAGGTAAAAAAATGGCCAGAATCATCGATTACTTGCTGTATGAGCACTCGGAGATCAAAGAGTGGAGAGCGCACATTGTTACCGACTATCAACAGGTCTTGCCAGGTCTTGACAGGTCTTGATTGCAGAAAGGAAGCTCCCAGAGGATATCCTGAATCCACTCGTTCAATACCAGCGGGATGGCGAAAGAGATCCTCGACCTGATGCGCCGAAATACCAGCTTCGCATTAAACTCACGCATACCCATCAGATTTCCGAACTGAACGACTATCTCAGCACAACTTTGCAGGGTTCCTTCTCCCAAATGAGCCTGACTGGGACTAAGCAATCAGCGCTGTCAGCTCTCAACATCTATTTCCACCATCGGGCCAAGAGCACACGGGAGTGTACAAATCTTGTCAGTGTCGGTACAGATAAGATATGGCGTCTCCCAGCTGTCGGCGAAGGTAGGCTCGCTGGAGATCTTGGAGATCTTGGATTAGGTCTGTACGCACCCGAGGGATTCATTTCAAGCGTCCGACCCGCGAATAACCGCCTTTTACTGAATGTGAATATCAAGCATGGGGCGTTCTATAGATGGGGTCCTTTGACTAAACTGAAGGAGGCACATGTGCCCGACCTTCTGAGTGCGACTGACGATGACTGGGGAAAGTTCGCTAATTGGCTGGAAAGATTTCTAAAAGGCGTGCGTATCACGACCACCTTCAAAAGAAAGGAAGAGGTCGATGCCGGTGCAACAAGCCCCAGAAGCAGGCGCATTTGCGGACTTGCCCGCCACTTTGGTAAAAATTGGGAGCGAGACAGGCTACTGTACGTCAAAGAGTTTGGATCAGGACCAAACGATGTCAACTTCGTCGAGGCAAACGGCAAGTACATCAGCGTCGCGGAATTCTTCAACAGAGGTGAATTTCACAATGTTTGTTCAAATTAGAAGAACTCTAACAGAGTGTAGAGAGGCCGGAGATCGAATTACATCCAAACTACTTATACCCAGTCGTCAATGTTGGGAATCATGATAAGCCTGTTTACCTTCCCGCTGAAGCCTGTTTGGTAGATCGGGCCCAAGTCTACCGGCCAAAGCCAGACAGCAACCAAACCGATGCCATGATGGACCACGCTGTGCGAGGCTTTCATGACAATGCGAAGTCAATCCGTACTGCAGGTTACGAGATTGCCATTGGGAGTCGAATGGTGCAAGAATGCAATGAGTCGCAGACTACTCATGTAAGTTTTCCTCCTCTAGGTATGTTAGGTTTCCATCCATCTATGATTTACTGCTAAGCCTTTCAGCAACGCTTTGGTATCTCTGCCTTCAAGAGCCTGGTCATAGTGAATGCTCGCATCCTGGGGAAACCAGACATCAAATATGCCAACAAGAAGATCACGGTCACGGATGAAGGGAAGTGGGTCTTGAAATGCATTCAGCTCAAGGAGTGTCCAACAATGCCACCCTGGGGCTTTTCCCGCATCGATGATAACCCCAACCGATTAAAATTCGGCGTGGAACCGGCGGTCGAGAGCTTCATGAATGAGATGCGCAATTTGGGAATAGCGGTCCCTGACGGAAAGAATCAGCTCAGTATCGGCTGTAGACACCTTACCGAGCGGGGCCGAGAGCTCAAGAGGGTCTTCAAATCTTGCCAGCAAGAGGGGATCAAATTTCTACTGATCATTCAAGGAACCAAATTGTCTCTGTTCAATGCAATCAAGAGGTTTGGCGACATACACTATGGTATTCACACGATCTGCGTCCTTGGGAGGTCAAACAAGTTCCTCAATAAGAGCGGAAGCAAGTTCCAATACCACGCCAATGTAGGTCTCAAAGTCAACCTCAAACTGGGTGGAATCAATCATGATTTTGAACCCGCAAAACTTGGGATAATATCTGAAAGGAAGACCATGGTATTCTGGGTAGATGTGACTCATCCATCCTTTGAATCCTCAAAAAAGGCCCAGAACATTGCCACGATGGTTGCAAGCATTGATCAGCGGCTTGGAGTGTGGCCTGCCACTCTCCAAATTCAGCAACACGACGAAAACAAGCAAAGCAAAGAGATCATAAAAAACAAAGGAGAGATGCTCAAAAGTAGACTCGATGTTTGGTGGGGGGGGAAAAAGACTCTTCCTCAGAATCTCCTCATTTACCGCGATGGTGTTTCCGAAGGCCAGTATTCTACGGTGCTAGAAGATGAAGTGAAGGCCATGAGAGAAGTTTGCAAGTTTTCATACCCTCCAGGCCGTGAGCCAAGAATGACAGTGATAATCGTGGGCAAACGCCACCATACACGCTTCTACCCCAAGGAGGACACACACCAGCATTTTGTTGACCACGGTCAAAGAATGGCCCAACCCTAAGCAGGGCACAGTAATTGACTGCAACATCACCACGTGACGCAGCTGGGATTTTTTCTTGCAATCACACGTCCCTATCAAAGGCACAGGACGGCCAGCTCACTATATCTTTCTCGTCAATGAAATCTTCACCAGGGAAAACTGCAACAAGTACAACAAAAAGTTCAGAAACATGGCTGATACAGTCGAAGACTTGACTCACAACATGTGCTACCCGTTTGGACGTGCCACCCTCCCAGTCAGCATATGCCCGCCGGTTTACTATGCGGACCTTGCTTGCGACGGAGCTAGGCGTTATCTCGACGGAGTCTTCGAAGGAGGGTCCAAACGTGCCCCGGAAGACCGCGATGTTGCAGTTCATGAGGATCTCCGGGATAGCATGTTCTGCATCTGAATGTCGTTTGAACACCTGGAAGCTTCTTGAGGGATGATGATGGAAGATCCGGGAAGTACGATGAATATTGCCTTAGTTACTCAGACGTGTCGTGCTATAACCCTTTGGGGATAGCGTATACTTACTACGTATATATATTATAATATATCTAAATTCAAGAATATATAATCTTGTTAAGTCTGGTTTAACTTTAATAATATATTTATAAAAATTTTTATTTAATTTTTTTACTTTTAAAATATATATTTTATAATATATTAATAATAATAATAATATTTATTTTTAATTTTATAATTATTATAATTATATAATTAAATACGTATTTTTATTTAATATATTTTAAATAAAATAATTCTTATTATATTTAATATTATAAATATTAAAAGAAATCCTCTTTTAATAAGCTTTTAAAATTAGTTATTTTATAATAATAATAAATAAACTAAAAAGCCTTATTATATATCTCGATAATTACCTAATTATATTATAATATTCAAAATATATTAAATAATTATATTTATATATAAATAATAATATATTAATTATTAATAGTAATATTAAAATAAGTATTTTGCTTTTTCTTATTAAATTACGATTAATATATTAAAACAAAAAAATATAATAATATAAAATAATAATAATAATAATATCAATTTTAAAATTATCGAAATTAAAAATTAAATAAAGGAGTTTTTCCGAATATATTTAAAAAATAAATAAATAATTATAATCTATTATATTTAATATAAATTTGAAGATCTTATTTTAATTATAAAAATTAAATTTAAAAAAAATATTATTTTTTAAATAATTCTGTTTATTAAAAAGCGGACTAGATTAATCCTAATTCTTATATTATTATTTATATTAAAAAAAGAATAAATTCGAAAACTTGAATATATCTTTAAAGCTTAGTTAATAATTTTAAATAATAATATTAATATATTAAGAACCTTAAAAGATATTTATATTAGGGATTATATATATAATAAAGCTTATATTTAAGGGGGCAAAAGTTATTTATTAATTTATTAATTTTTATTAATCTTGAAATTATATTTTCGAAGAGATTTAATAAAGGTATATTATATTATTTATTATTCCAAAGTTATATATATTTAATAGCAATCAACGAAATCTATTTAATATTTAAATAACAGAGCTTTTATCTAACTTATTCAGAATTAAAAGTACTCTATAATTATTTTCCGATTAATATATTAATATTTAAAATATTAATAACGCTAGATTTAATATTATTAATAATAATTAAAAAATATTATAGCTTTAATTTTTTTACCCGGCTTATTTATATATCGATTAATCGCCTAAGTATTTATATATAAATTAAATATATATAAAAGAATAAAAAGAATATATTTAATCTTTAATATATTTTATTATAATAAATTAGAAATATGTATAATATCCTAAAGATAATTATATATATAAATTCTATTGTTTAAATTTACAAGGCGTATAGTTTATTTAAATAATAAGCTAAATAGTTAAATTATTATATACCTTTAAGGAAAATCGCTGCTATTATATTTATAAATATAATAAATAATAATAAATATCGAATCTTTATATAATTTAATTAGTTATCTTCGAAATATAATAATTCTTATATATTAATTATAATCGATTTATATAAATTAAAAATTAATAATCCGGATATAAAGATTATTATTTAATAATTAATTTTATCTTCGATTTCGAAATTATATTAATAAATAAATTATATTATCCGCTTTATCGAGAAATAAAGGTAGTTATTATTTTTTTATCTTAAATAATATATAAAGCCCCGATCTAAAGCTTTTATCTGTTCGTTATAAGCGGAAAGGGTATATCTTAAGACCCTATAATTACCTATATTTATAATATTATTAGATATTATTAGGCCTAAAGCTTTTAATAATTATAATTAATTATTAATTATATTAAAAAATATTAAGTAGAAAATAACTTTTAATTAATAATAAAATCTATTACCCGCTTTTTATAAACTTATAAACTTAGGAACTTCTTTATATATTTAAGAATATATCCTTTATTTTTTTAAAAATATTATTTATATAATTAAGAGCTTAGAAAAGCTTATATATTATTATTTAAATTATAATTTATTATTTATATTTCCTATTCAAATATATTTAAGCCTGAAAATAGCTATTTTAAAGGATTTCTTATAATAATTATAATTTAAAAAAGAATTCTTAACTTAACGGAAATATATTATTTTAAAGTTATATTAAACTTATAAATTCGGTTTTATCTTATTTATAATTATATTAAATCCTATATTCGATTAGATTATTATATAAGGGTCGTAAATTATTATCGAGGAAAATATATTATATTTAATTAATATATAATCTAATATAATTAATTATTCGGCTAAAATTATTAATATTTTTTATAACGGCCGAAATATATTAATAAATAATAATATCAAAGTATTCTTTTCTTAATATAAATATAATAATCGGCGATATCAATTATATATATATAAGATAACCGGGGCTCAAAAAGGGGCTATTGATAATTATAAAATTATTAAAAATTAATAATTTATTAAAGAAGATATTTAATTATAAGGGAAAGCAAATAATTATTTACGGTATTTATTATTAGCAGTATCGGGAGCTTTGCCTACTAAATTATTAAAAACTTTATAATATTCAATCTTATAATATCGAATTAAGATATAAATATTATAGTTAAGATTTTAATTATAAAATTATAAATATTATAAGTTAAAGATTTATTATCGAATATATAATTAACGATATTCTTAAAAATATATAAATAATATTATTTGCCTTTAATATTAAAAAGCCCTATTATATAATATTTACTCTCAGAAACGTTATTTAATATTTAAGATAGGAAAATTATATTACCGGTATCAAATAATAATCGTAAATAATTCCGTTTATAATTTTTTAATTAAGGTTGAAATAGGTTAGGCGGATTTGACTTTAATTAAATCCTTTCTATTTTTATTTTATAATACTTTAGGTATTTAAAGTTAGGCTATTTAATATTATATTACTATTTTAAATATTAATAAGATTAGATATTTTAATATCTTCTATATAAATATCTTCGTTATAACGGAATATATTTATATTAAGCTTTTTAAGGCCGGCTTAATATAAAGATATTATCTAATAAGCCGAGTAATATAAACTAGGCTTTTAAATTATTAACTTTTTTAATAATTAAAAAATTATATTAAATATATTTTTTATAACCGATTTTGAAAGATATATACCAAATATAATTTTATTAAAAATATATTCTATTTAATTTCTTAACTTTAGTAAATATAGTTTATTTAATATTTAATATTTAAGGAGCTAATTGCTATTTTTAGAAAAATAAGATTTTTTTAATTAAAAAGCCTTTAAAATATTATTAAATAGCTCTAATAATCGATTGGTTTTATAATTAAATCTAACTTTGCTATACGTATTTACGAAGCTATTAATAAATATAACTTATTATAAATTAGCCTTAAACGCTAGGCTATTTATTAAATAATTTAAGTATAAAAGCTCTTTTATATAATTAAGTATATTATTATACTCGGCTTAAAATATAATAATATATTCCTAGAAAGCGCAATAGAGGAGTTCGATATTTATATACTTAATTGTATATTAAAATAGTAAATATATTTCGATATATATATAAAAATATTAATAATTCTATTATTATTTGTTAAGCTTATATATATTAATATTATTTATATCCCCCTTAATCGAATTTAATATAAGATATATTTGTTTACGGATAATTATTATTATTAATAGTTATAATATTTAGTCTTATATTTATAATTATAATATAATACTCTTTTATTAATTATTATCGAAACTAATATCCCTTTTATATTATATTTATATTATAATTATTTACGCCTTATAATTATAGACAATTAAATCTTTTAATATTTCGAAATCGTTTGATTTGATTATCTGTAATCTATCTTAATAATCGGCTATATATTATAATATAATAAAGTCTTTTAAATTATTATTATCTTAATATATAATATAAATCAATTTTAATAAATTGAATTATAAATATTATAAACCAAAGCCTAGAATCAATTAAATATACTTATTAAAAGAGTTTTCTATTATATTGCTTTGGATAACTTTTATTATTAATATTTATTTTATTATCTTTAAATCTTTATATATTAATTATAATTAAGTATTATATATTATAATATCAGGGCCGAGACTGAATTAGCTATTATATAAATCCTTAAAAATATATATATTATTTAATATTATATTTTCGTCTTTTATTATTAATTATATAAGGAAATATATCGTTTTTATTTATTAAAAATACTTATAATTCAATATTTGAATAGTTTAAAGGAATATATCCGATTCAGGGTAAAAAGTATAAAGACTTTTAATTATATCTTCGATATAAAATATTTGAATTTAAGGGATATAAATAAGAGCTAATAGAATATATAAAATATCGAAATTTAATATATATTTAAATAATAATATCGGAAGCAATAAGTTTTTATATTATTTCCGTTAAGTATAATAAATAGTAATAAGGTTGCTAATTATCTTAATATAAGCTTATTTATAAAATACCTTGCCTATTAAATATTAATATAATAATAATCGAATAAAACTCCCTTAAATCCTTAATATATTTACTGCGACGCCCCTCTATAAATTTGAAATTATTATATATAATAATTATATAAGAATATTACCTTAACTAATATACCTTATAAATAACTAGCTTATTTAATAATATTATTCTTCGTTATATAATCTGATAGGACTAATTTAAGCCTATTCGATTGAGAATATCGATAATTTAATATTAAGCCTTATTTTAATATAAATATAAGCCTAATATCCTAGCAAAGTTTATTAAGCAAATTAATTTAATATAGTTATAAAAAATAAAAAATATTAGAGTAAAATACTTACTCTAATCGGTATTATTAAATCTCTAATAATAGTTATCGAATAATTATAATTATTAAGGGGTATATTATTATAATATTATTTTAAAAAATAATAAGGTTTTTAAAGATATATCTTTTAAATTATAAGCTAATAGGATATACCGCTTAAAATTCGGAATATTTAAAAAAAAATTTATCTCTTTTTATAAAATAAATCTAGCTTAAGCCTAGCCTTATTCGTATATAAAGATATATTTTATAAACTTTTTAATAATATTTATTATTTTTAAGTTCTTTATATCGTTAATATAAGCAAAGTTTAGGAAATTATATTAAGGTTTACGAATTCGATAATTAGAATAATATTAAATTAAAAAAGTTAAAAAGGTATTTATATTTTATTTCTATCTTTAAAATTAAACGATAATTATATATAATTTTTCTGATTCGGATAAACAAGGCCCTCGGTATATTAACGAGTTAATAGCTATTCTTTGCTTTTTTACCTTATTATTATTTTATTTATATTCTTATTTTAATTCTTAAATATCCGATATTAAACCGTTAATATCGCCGTAATATTTATATAAAAATAGATTCGAAGGTATTATATTTAAAAGTAAGGAGATTGTAAATAATAGTATTAATATTATAATATATATTAATAATATCTTAAATTAAAATTTATAATTTAAAAATATTAATAGTTAAGATCTTTATAATTAATTATAAAACGTATTAATAAAAAGACTATAAATCGAAAATATAAAATAAAGGTTTAAATTAATAATTTTAACCGATTAAATAATTAATATATAAATATAAAATATAAAATAATAATAAAATTATGAAGCTATTATAAATATTTTATTTAATAAAGAAATAGCAAAGCCGCCTTAGCGGATTTGCTAGTATTAATATCTATTAAACCCTAACTATTATCCTTTCTAACTTTTCCTTTTTTAAGACTTTTACTCTTTCTTTTAAAAAAAGAAACTTTCTATCTTATAATATTATATCTTTGTTATTATTATATATATATATACCCGCTTAAACTCCTTTAGAGCCTTAATTGTATATTAAACTACTTTTGTTTATACCGTTCCTTTATTTACGTTTAAAAGAACCTTCGTTTATATTATTATATTCGGATTATTTTATAATATCCGGTATATTAAAGTATTGCTAATCAATATATTAAGAAAGAATTAAATAATAACAGGGAATTAATATAATATTTTATTATATATATTTAAATATCTTAATAAGGAACTCTTAAAAGCTGATTAAGTTAAATATATTATTATAAACTTTATTTATATATCCGATTTAATAATATCGAAAGTTATTCTATCCTTTTAAAGTCTTATAAATTATAATAATATAATCCGGTATTATATATAAATATTAAGCTTATTTTATATAATTAATAAATTATAAAAAATCTCTAAGCGAATAATTTATATTGTTTTTTATATATATAATACCGGTATAAACTAATTATATTTAATAGTAATAATTATATTTTAAAAAGAATTAATTTCGTAAACCTGTCTTATTATTCCTTTAATTATTTTATTTTCTAAACTTATAATTATATTAACTTATTATTCTTTGAAGCGCTAATAAAAGTTAAATATAAATTTTATATACCCCCTTTTAATTATCTCCTTATTTAAAAATATAGAATTTTATATTATATTACCCCCCCTTTTAAACTTAAAATATTTTAATATATTTAAATCGATATATTAAAAGGCTATATTATTATTAAATTATATATATTTTATATAATATAAATATATAATTAATTTAAGATTATAACTAGGTTAGAATATAATATATAATACTTAATATAAAATATTTTACCGAATTATTTATTACGTTAAGGAATATATTATCGTATATAACTACCCTTTATTCGGCTTGCCGTTAATATTCCGTTAATAATATTAATATATATTAAATTTGTTATTAATTAGATTTTTAATTTCTAATTCGAATCCTTCCTCAAAAGCTATACCTTTTTATAGTTAAATAAATAGGTTTAGAACTACGATATTACTATCTTTTACCTATTCGTTTTATATACTTTTCTCTTATATAATATTGATAACAATAGTTTATACTTAAGTCTCGTTTATAATAATTCCTGATTTTATATTTAAAAGTATCTTTATATAAATACTTTCGATATTAATAAATACTGCTAGTCGATTTATTATCCGAAATTATATATATATATTAAGAAAAGTTTTTAGGTCGTTTAATATATTCCTATTATTATAGAATATATATAAGCGGGACTTTAATATCTTAATTACGTATATTTTAATTTAAAAATTATAATAACTTTTAAAATTATATAAATACCGATAATAAATATAATCGAGATTATTTTTACCTTTTAAATTTATATATATTAATTTTTATAATACCGCAATCCGATTAATATTAATTATTAAATTAATTATATTCCAAGATTTTCGAAGCAAATAAATTAATATTTTAAAATCGATATTCTAATAAATATATTAATAATTAAGTTTTCTAAAATAGTCGATAAATTAGCTCTGATTCTTTAATATTAATAAAATAAATATATTTATAATAATATAATAATATTTATTTAGTTTTTCCTAATATATTTCTTTATTTATATTCTTAAAGCGTATTCTTTATCCGATTCTTTATTTAATATCGAATTATTTAGATTAATCTAACTTGCTTTAACTTTATCCTTTTTTTTATTATTTAGATTTTTATTTGTTAATATAAGCGATATAACCTTATAATACTTCTTTAATATAAATTTATAATACTAACGGTTAATCGATTTTACTTCCGGATTAAAATACTACCCCGAATATCGATATAAGAGAATTAAAGTTTTAGCAATTATATTAAATAAATATAGCTTATTAGAATAGGCTTTCTCTATATTTATTAATATTATTATATCGCTTTTAATAAGCAACTTAATATATTTTTAATCTTTTATATTTATTTTATAACCTGATTTACGATTAATTCGCTACTCTTATAGCCTTTATAATATAATCCTAATAATAAACTTTTTCGCTTTATAATAAGAATATTTTATTATAATATTAAATATTTATTATAAGTAATACTTATTTAATAGATTTAAACGTTAATCGAAAACGTTCTTATATTATTAAATTTAAATAATATTAATTATTCTTTATTTCCTATTTATATTATTAAAAAATATTTTTTTATAATTATTTTAATTATAATATATCGAAATTATTAATAATAGCCGTAAATGAGTTATATCTTTTACGCTAGGTTTTATTCGTAATTAGGATATTTTATATTTTAGTTAATATTATAATATATACCTCTGTTTAAATTATAATATAAGAGAAAATATCTTGAATATATCCGATTATTGCTATTATATTCGGATATTATATAATTAAATTATAGGTTATTTTTTATAATAATATAATCGAAAAAGGACCTAATTATATAATAATATTTATAATAAATTCAAATATTATTATAAAAATAATTAATAATTGTTAAAAAACCAAAGGGATTATAATAATATTAACTTATTACAAATATATAATAAAGCTTCTAATATAGACTGTTATAATAGAAGGTTAATAAGATAATATTAAATAAAGATATATATAAACAAAGAAGGGAAATATAAGTTATTAAGAAAAATAAAGTCTTCTATTTTAAAGAATATTATTATAAATTTATATTAAAAAATAAATTTTTATTAAGTTTTATTTAATATTATTTTTATTTATTTAATTTTTTATATATTTTATTTATTTTATAATTATATTATTTTAATTATCGAAATCTTATTTATTCTTTTAGAATCCTCTTTTATATTCTTATTTATTAAATTTAATTATTATTATTATCTTTTAATTTTTTAAATATTTTCTTTAATATCCGATTTAACTTTTAATAAAGAATATTTTTTATAAAAAAATATTTTTTATTTCGAAACTTTATTTTATTTAATTTATTATATTTTATTATATTTTTTAATAAATATTAAATTTATTTTTTCTTTAATTCTAAATTCGATTAAAAATTATTTTATTCTGATTTAACTTTTATATTAATTTTATTATTAATATTATATTAATTTTAATATATTTAATAATTCTAAGAATAATATTAATAATATTATTTTTATTTTTAATAAAAGTATATATTTACCTTTTAATATATATTGAAATTATATTATTAAATATTAATTATAATAATTATAAATTAAAAGAAAGCTTAATAATATATATTTATATTTATTTCTTTTAATAATATAATTTTAAATATAATAATAATTATAAATATTTTATTATAATAAATAAAGCTATTTTACCTTAAATAAATAATAATATTAATTAAACGATAATAAATAAATTATTTATAAATATAATAAATAGGATATATAATATCTTATTATATTTATTTTATTTATTTAATATTAAATTTATATTTAAGGCCGATAAAACTAATTTCTTAAAGAATAAAACCTAAAATATTTAAATATTAAATAATATATAACTTATAGAAAAAGCTAAATATTTTAAGATTAAATAATAGTAAGTAATATTCGAGAAATCAGAAATAAAATATATTAAAAAAGAAAGAAAAAATATTATCAAAGTTAAAAAAAAAAAGGAGGCAAACAAAAAAGCAGAGAAAAAAGCAAATAAAAAAAAAAAAAGAAGATAAATAAAAAAAAAGAAAAAGAAGCAGATAAAGAAAAAAAAAAAAGCAAACTTTTAAAAAAAGATAAAAAGTAAATCGAAGGAAAAGGACTTAATAATAATAAAAAAGAAAAAAACAAAAATATTAAAAGTAAATCGGATAAAGAAGAGGAAAAACCTTATTATAATAATAAAATTAAGAGGAAGGTAAAATTATATATTATTAAAGGTATTATATATCCTCTAAAAAATATAATATATATAACGTCCTTTTATACCCGATTCGATCCTATTTAATATTTTGATTTAGAATTAATTATTAAAAATAAATATAAAAACATTATTAAAGCCTTTAATAGCCGTTTATTATTTATAAAAATAGACTAATCCGATTATTTGTTTTTATTAAATAAAATCTTTTTAAATAATCTTATTCTTGCCCGACTTTTAATAAATAATATTAATATAAATAAAATAAATTAACGGTTCTTAAGAAATATCGATTTGAAAAATATATTATATATTATATATTTCTTATATAAATATATTTATAAATTTTATATTATTATTAATAATATTAATAGAAATAGCAAAAAAGCTAAAATAATTTAATAAGGTTATTATTATAAATAATAATATAATCTTTATATATTAATCGGTAAAGAAGGAATAGATTCCGGTATTTATATAATATATTTTTTATTTGAATTATTGAAATATTTTAATATAATATAATTCTTTTTTTAAAAATATATTATTTAATTTCTTTTAAATTATTATTAGGATCCGACGTTCTTTAAAGATATAATTAATAAAAGCTTAAAATAATTAATAATTAATAATATAATTAAGGGCTTAAATACTACGTTAATTTTAATTATTAAAGAGTATTTTATATTTGCTTTTACTAGCTTAAAAACGAAACTAACAATATCTGCTCCTTATAAGCAAAAATAAATAATAATAAAGGAGGTAAAGGTAGCAAAAAGAGAAATAATAGAAAAAAAAGAATTAAAAAAAAAGAAATTAATAAAAAGGAAAAAACGAAAAAAAGGAGGAAAAAAGGTATAATAAAAATATAAAGATATTAAGAGTTAGCAAAACCGCCTAAGTTATTTTATTAACGGAATAAATAATTATATAAGGGATTATTATATAAATTATAGAATATAATAAATAAAAAGGGCTATTAATAATTATTAATAAAAAATATTATAATAATTATTATAATTATTATAAAATATATTATATATAATTAAGCAACGCTTATAATATTATTTAATATTTAAAAATTAATATAATTTATATTTCTTTATATTTTTATAATTTATTTAATAAATAATATATAATAAAACCTTATTATAACTTTAAAAAAATATAAATATTATAATTATATATTATATATTTTTAATATATATTTATTAATAGAAATATTTTATATTAAGTAATATATATTAATATTATTAATCTTATCGATTATTCCTTATTATTAAAATTTATTTATTAATAATCTCTGTTCTTGAACTCAGATTCTATAACTATTATATACGTAATTAGCAGCAGCTAACCCCGAAGGCCCGAAGGGTATTAGTATATAGAGTCTGAGTAACTGAGGCAACGATGAATAGCTAATCGTCAGTTGGATTAGTCATCCAACATTAGTTGATTGGTGGTCCAAGAAAATTGGTGGTTCAACTGCGACATTGGTTGTATCAATTCATCCGAACCTATCCGAAAGACCTGACTATTAGACTGCTATAACAGTCTTTATCTGCAATGCTACCTCTGAGATGAAGCTCGAAATCACTTCCAATGTAACGGCGTCGATTCCAGCTCTGCGTCCATCAACCCCCAGCTTTCACTATTCGACTAAGAGCTTGAGTCCGTAAATAAACGGCCACCGAGCTACTCCAGCCAGCATCAAACCCTCGTACACTCGCCCTCAACTCGCCCAACATGATAGACGTTCTCGATTACCTCACACGCCCTGCCGTTGCTGTTCCTCTGGTCATTGTCCTCCTCTATAAGGCCTATGCCCAACTTACAGCTATATCGCCCGTCCCCACAGATTTACCATGGATTGGCAGGGACTTTGGCAAAATCTTCTCCGAAACAAGGGCCCATCTGTCCAGCTTCAACAATGTTCGAGAGTGGCTGGCTGAGGGATATGGACAGGTACGCTCTTCTCAAGGATAACAACCATTCACCTGCAAGAGCTGACGCTTGGCTCTAGTATTCCAAGAATGGCAGATCCTACATCCTCCCCGACTTTTCTGGCAAGCCAGAAGTTATCATACCCCGTTCTCAGGTCCACTGGCTTCTCGAGCAGCCTGATGACGTTCTCAGCGCATCTGCTTTCCACTATGATGCCCTCGAGGGCACGTACGCCTTCACCACCCCCCAGATTCTGAAAGATCCTTACCACGAACATGTTGTGCACAAGAACTTAGCACGCAGGCTTCCAACAATGATTCCCGATCTGTCGGAGGAAATCGCTTCGGGATTTGACGAGGCGTGGGGTCACAACACAGAATCATGGAACGAAGTCTGCGTGTTCGATACGGTCATGTTCATGGTCTCACGAGCCGTGAATCGTATGATTGTCGGAGCGCCCTTGTGCAAGGATGAGGATTACCTATCGAACATGCGCAGTTTTGCGACTGATATCATGACTACGGGTGCGGTCCTTCATTTTATTCCGACCTGGCTCAAACCTGTAGTCGGACCGTTGGTGGCAATACCCAACAACATCCATTACCGAAACACAGCCAAGTACACACTACCTCTTATCACGGAACGTCTTCGGAAAATTCAGAGAAAGCACAAAGATCCAGGCTACAACTGGGAAGAGCCGAATGACTTTGTCAGTTGGACCATCAACGTTGCAATGGCGGAAGATCGTCAAGACGAGCTCACACCCGATATGATCTCTCGACGCCTCATGCCAATAAACTTTGCCTCCATACACACCACCACGCTCACCGTCACCAACTGCCTCTTCGACCTCCTTGCCTCAGACGACGCGTTGCAAACACTAGAAGGCATCCGGGAGGAGTCCGCGCGCGTCTTCAGCGAAGAAGGCGGCCACTGGAACAAAGTCGGCCTGGCCCGCTGCCATCGCGCAGACTCCGCCTTCCGAGAAAGCTTGCGCGTCAGCAACTTCATGACTCGCAATCTGGTTCGCAAGGTCCTTCCAAGCGAGGGGATAGAAAACAAAACAGAGGGATGGCGAGCCCCACAGGGCGGTCTGATTAGCCAAGACATGCACAGCGTGCACCATGACCCAGACATCTACCCCGACCCGAATACCTACGACGCGTTCCGATTTTCTCGACCACGGGAACAATACGAGGCACAAAAAGGCCAAGTGCAAGCCAACGGTTCCGCGAAGACGACTTCGGAGACTCTCGAGTTGAAGAACACAGGACTCGTCGTAACATCAGAGATCTGGCTTCCTTTCGGCCATGGCCGCCACGCCTGTCCCGGCCGTTTTCTGATTGCGATAGAGGTGAAGATGATGCTGGCTTACATGGTAATGAATTACGATATCGAGCCGCTAGCTGCGAGGCCGCCCAATTCGTGGTTCGGGCGGATATGCATACCGCCCACTAAGGCGACGATCAGGGTGCGGAGGAAGAAGGTGGTTGCTAATTAAGGTGTTACTGTTGCACTATCAGGCAGTTAGAGCATAGGCTTTGAGTGGGGCGATGCCGGCGATGACATGCATAGCGTCTGTATCATCTTGCTTTTACTGGCATATTACATGGGTCGGGTCCGCTTTTAAAGCATTCATAAGACTTCTAATGCAGTAGTCTAGCATGGTCAGATATTAGTGTACAAAAGCACCAAAGGTCAACCACAGCCAGTAGTTATTTTCCTCCTTCGCGCTCCATAATCTGGAGCTTCGACACAAGTCTCCACCCAAATGCTCGGGCGGACAGAGTGAGAAAGGGTTCTTGATACGTATAAAAGCGTCTTGCGCACTGGCGGGTGAAAAGCACACAGGACCGAACGCAGGTGCCGGGTCGCACAAAGCTTGGAATTGGGTGAACGTTCTATTGGGATATCTCGCTTCTAAGTAGTGAACGGCACCTATCGAGAACGAAGGAACATGTATACACGACCCATCAAGACCAACGCTAGCGGGAGAAAAATGCATAGCGACTTCCCTCGCGACGAGCCAACCCCACGCATGCAAATCCAACCTATCCTCTCCAACAAGTGCCCGGGCGCAGCAAACCACCCCTTCCCTCCCCCGCTTCTCCCACCCGCGTCTCCACCCTCTCATTTCCGCTTCAGCTTATACTTCTCCGTAATCAACGGCCCAAGATAATCATGACTAACACAATACACCGGCTCATCCATAACACTATACGCAGAGTGACTACCGCAGTTCCCCAAGAACAGATTCTGCTTGGGGATCTCGACAAACTCGCACTGGCCCGTCGCGGTGGGGCGGGTGCAGTGCATATCCCAAGTAACGATCTGCAGCTGAGAGAGACAAGCGGTGTTGACGCCAGCAGCGTTGACGGAGACATTGACGCCCTGGCGGAAACCACCTTGGGTGTTGCAAGCGAGGGCGGCTTCGAAGAGAAGCTCGCCGGTGGTGTAGTTGGAGAAGAGGGACGTGAGGATGGAGTTGTAGTTGCGGTCCATGTGGGCGAAGTCGTCGAGGCCGAAGGCAGAGCCGTAGGCGGTGCTGAACCACCAGGTGTCGCAGACGCCTTGGGTGTTGTAGCCGTGTGCGCAGTCGATGGGGTAGGCGAGGTGGGAGCCGTTGGTGGCGAGGGCGTGGGGGTCTGTTTTCCAGCCGAGGGTGCCTTTGACGTTGTTGCCGTTGAGGGCGGCGGAGATGATGTAGGTGTTGAAGCCGTAGAGGAGGTAATTTGCTTGGTCTGGGAGCGGAGGGGCCGAGGCGGTGAAGTTGCCTTGGGAGGCGAAGGCGAGGAACTCGGTCACGTTGGTCATGACGGAGACGACGGTTTTGTTGAGATTGTTCTGCACCGTGGTCATGACGTTTTCCAGTTGGGCTTTGAGTTCGGAGATTTGGACGATTTGGGAGGCGGAGGTGTCGATGGGGAACAGATATCGGCCGATTTGGGGAAGCGCGAGGAGGGCGTCTTCCACGAATGATGCTGCGAGGGTGAACTCGGTGGTGACGGATTTGGCGATGCCGGCTGTATCGGCGGCAATCTTCAATGGCCCTGGAAGGACCGCGAATATGCCGGTCAAAGCAATCAAAATGTTGTCCAGAATCAGATTGGTGTCGCTCGGCGGATCAAGGATCTGTACGATCCCATCGACGTTAAGTGCAGCGGTGACGGCTGAATTAAGAACGGCGTTGTACCACGAGAGAAAGAATTGGTTGATCGCTGGGAAATACAGTATTAGCCGCGAATCGTCTCAAAAGAAAATCGGGACTACCGTATATATTGTACGCAACATAGGCCACCTGTGGTTGAGTGGCAAGGTTGTCACTTTGCGGTGCTGTGCAAGCGTCTGGCTTGATACCCGTGCAATCAAGTCCAAAGAATCCTTCAAGTCGGAGAAAGCATGTAGCAAAAGCCTCATTTTGTCGACGTGGGTTGACCGCGACCCACTCGTGGACCCATTCGGTAAGATTCAGCTCGGCCCAGCATTTGTTGTCGCGTCCTGTCCGCAAATCTGAACAGTTGGTGTCGCTAGATGTTGTGGGGGGGTTCATTATGAAGCCTGGAGCGGGCCCTGTGCCATTTCCTGCACCTTGAGTCCCGGTAGGGTTTTGAACCTGCCGGCCAGGAGCCGGAACTTGAGACTGCATTGTAAGCTGCCTTCGTACTGGAAGGTCCTGGTAGTAAGGGTCCGCCAACATGGCGTTTGTGTTGGTGGGAGATACATCCTCGAGAGCTGAGTAGGATACTGGCGAGGCGTCTATCGGAAGTGAGGGTATCAGTAAGTATGAGAGGGTTATAGACCATAAGTGCTGCAGGAACATTGCCACAGTAGGCGTCAGGTGGCAAGAATGTCCACAACAGCACGTGTTGTTGATAGGAGAGCGTTACAGGAAAACGAAAGGGCGAAGTATTTAACATAGTGAGAAGGAGCGCCGTAGCCCGTCAGGCACACAAAGTTGATCAGTGATGCATATGGCTGTCGCAAATGGGGTTCAATGACGTCGGAATTGGGCCCACAGCTCTTGGGAATACAAAATGAGTGCTGAGGGTTTCCCGCGCATCAGCAAAGATAAGTAGGTAGGGGGACAATTGTCTAAAGCTCAAGAGCTTGTTTCATCCTATAGTCAAACTTTGATTGGGCAAAGCTTGCTTGAAACGGAAACCAGATATGAAGACCTCCGAGGAGTTTAGTATGAAGGTAAATCGCATAGCTTTACTATTCACCAATGAGAAAACACCTCGTGGAGACGTGATCTCGATGAGTTTGGGCGGACTATTGACCTTGTATGCACATAGCGCGTCAATAGCGGATGATTCCTCATAGTCCAATAATAGGGACCAGGTGGCGAATAATGATTTCAAGCTATATCATCGGCGTTTTTGCGTGGGGTAGCGGTGAGCATATGGAATTGCCATGGCGCACACACGGATGATCGACCAATTCGAAGGTTCGAAACACCTTGATTTGACTTGAGAAGGTCTCGATGAATTGTGGTGGAGCACAAGCGCAGGCCAAATGGTGCGCGTATTTGTTTGTTCCACACTTTCTCCTGCGCCAAATACCTCAACCCGCGTTTACTTCCCGTCAAGCCAGGGGACCCCCACGGGACTTAGCTTATCTTACCCAAATGTAGGATGAGACAGGCTTCCCGTTCATTCTCGTGATCTCTTTAAGATAAAATCGAAGATCCACCAAAAAGGCAAGAGGATTCCGAGATGTGCTTACGGTCACTAAACGTTCTGGCACTTGCTTATCTGCTTAGCCGGTAAGCGACGAAAGCTTCATCTGGCTTCGGTGGTTCCTCGGGCTCTTTCCAGACCATGACGCTGTAAAAGGCTCTCCTCTACTAGAACATTGTTGCATCTGCTTGCCGACAAATAGGTAGCTTGTAAACCTCAAGACCACGTTGAGGGCGAATGACTACACCATGGGGTTCGGAATGTGGTTGAGATGATATTTTAGTTGTATCAAGATCTGCTCCGATAGTGTGGCGGCCGAGAGAGCTGAACTCGCAGAATGTAAATTGGATGAGGAATTAACTGCTAACAGCCCTTAGGTCACCATCCGGGCGGAAATTAATTTTAACCCTTAGTATGGATACTTTGCCATTTAAACAGGTACGAATATAGAACTGTAGTTGTCGCTCGGTGTTGATCATAGACAGTCACTGCGAATACTCTGTTATCTTGTTATCGACAGACCTATCCACATTAGGGCTTCTTCAACGAACAGGGAATCTGTTTCCCGCGCTACTGTAAGTGCTGGTGTGACAAAAAAAACATCAGTAGGATGTATGACGTACTATTAAGGTATCAAGACATGGGGTTATGCGCGAAAGATCTCGATCCGTTGGTCATGGATCGCTTTGTAGAGCGACCTTATGATAAACCCAAGCATGAACAGAAGTCCATGAAGCCGCGTTACTTCCGAGCCTGCAGGCAATGTCCTTACAGGTCAGTCCCAGAAGAAGCTCAGAGTGCTGGGGGGTTTTGATTGCAGTAATAGTCCCCCTTGGCTCATCTGGAGTGATCATCGATGAAGCGCAAATTTTCAAATAGATTCGAAGAAGATCATTGTGTGTCTCTCATCCCTGTGAAGTGACCTGGTAGTAGAGCGCGACCAACGCCACCTCAGCTATAACAAGTTCAGCGGATGCGTCCAGTGACAAATCGCAGATGCTCCATTGCGGCAGCAAGTCGCGGAAGACTCACCAGCAGCAAGGGTCAGAACAAAGCCCATGACCGTATAGACAGTCTGCAAGTCTCCCCCTTCAACCACCCATATGATCGAGCCCACTACTATACCAATGGAAATGATGAGAGCTATCAATGCCAGTTTTTCTGCCCACAGGCCTTCCACAAATTCGAGACCGTAGGTTTTGGAAGGATCTGAACGAAGTTGCACAAAAAAGTCCACCCATTCATGATCAGGACGGATTTTATTGGGGTGATGGTACGCGTGCATGTATGTATGTTTATCTGGGAAGTTCTTGGGGTCTTTTCGGATGGGGACATCGTTCTTAGTGTACTGAGAGTCGAGATAGAGGTCAGCCTATGGGTCCTCGCAATCGCCTGCAGCTATGCCTTCGAGCTTTGGCCTTATGCAACTCCGCTCGGCCTCTATTATGTCTCCTCAGGCCACGGCTTGTCACGACATACCTCAATGGGCGCGATGAGCTTCAGCCTCTTGAACAAGAACAACCTCCTCCATGGCCTTTGTAAGTCCTGCCGATAAACTTCCCTGATCTCCTCCCAGAGCTCTCTATCATCCGTCTTCCTCCTATCAAAGCTAAAAGGCGCCGTATGCCAGGAATTACCAGTTGAACCTCGGAAGACACACAGAAGTAGGCTGACCTTGTTGGACTTTTCTCGGGGTTGAGAGTAGCCAGGGTCGTACCGCGAGCGATTTCTGCGCTTCCGAGGAGGAGGGGACACCGAGTCCGGGTGGCGACCTCGCCGAAGGGGTGGGGGATCAGAGTCGGAATTGGGGGAAGGGGCTCTTGATTTGCGGGATGCCATTGCAAGGTCCCAAGAGGTCCAGCCAGTAGTCTTGGCGATGGCGTGGCGTATATAGAGAGGATTGACGCCAGTGGTCGCAGTGACCTGTCAGGCCCAACAATCCTAGACGCGTCGAAGGCTGATGTGAGAGGGGCTCGAGGGGACGGCGCTAGGGAAGTCGTATTCGTATGTATGTTTTCCCGTTTTTAGGAGGGATTTTGGAGGTTAAGATGGGTTTACTTTGATATTTGACCAGGCTCGGCTTCATTGCAATCTGTCCTATGCTTTCATGTCTGACAGTGTTACTGTTTCAGAAAATTCTGTGTTGACTGCTAATAATGCACTGATGCGGCTGCTACTATGTACAATTCGTCGGGCAAAACCCCCATCACCAATCATTACTACTATTAGCCAATCCCCTTGAGATTGGGTTTCCGTCCTCTTACTTATTCATACAGGTCAAACCCGCCAACCCTTTTCTTGCAATCTCTCTCTTCTCTAAGTTGACATGACTCCTTTGGATACCAGGAAATTTTGGACGACGTCGTAAGCGCCCGTCGCATTGTAGTGGAAGTTGATGCCGTGGCCTGTATTGGGCTGAATGTAGGCAGTGAAGTTGCTGGGGGCCACTTTGGGGAAGTTCTTGGCCGCTGCGCCTGGGATCGAGTGGAGAGAAGCGTCCCCCGTTGCGAGGCAATCCCCGCCACAGTATGGAAGGTCATTTGCTATCTTGGGCATTAGCAAGTTCTCCTGCATTCGCGCGAATGGGAAAATCTTACATCCTGTGATGATCAAGACAGGACCAGCATAGTCATTCATTATAGGTACGCTCCCTAGCGTCAAGATTTCGCCTACTGTGACTGGCTGCTTTGTGGCCTCCCCGAGTTCCAGAATCCCAGTATCGAAATGCTTTGGCAAGAAGAAGAGAAACTGTTGCGAGTTGATATTCGAGTTTGTGAGATATCCATTGGGATATCCCAGACCTTGAGTCGCATTCAGACCAGCAGTAAAATCGGCAAGACCGTATAAGCTCATCACACTGCTCACGGCTGAAGAAGAGATATTGCCAAAGCGGAATGGCTGGTTGAGATTTGCCTGCACAAAATCGGCGCCCGCGGCGAAGTAGCCAACGAAAGAAACGTTCATAGAGAAACCGGTCAAGACAATGCCATCCGAGATGCTAGGATACATATTGACGAGTTCGTACGTTTGAGCAGCGCCGAAAGAATGTCTATAACATAAAGTTAGCAGACACGTCCACCATCAATAGCCGCGCAACACACCCAACGTGTATAACCTTGCGGAAGGTTTGGTTCACGCCTGGTAAGGATCCATTGCGTAGCATCATGGTAACTTCCGCCAATGCTGCGACTTCAAGCGAGGCCTGAATCTCATTCAGAGGCTCGCCATGAGAAGAGTTGCCAATACCCAGACGGTCAATAGCCAAAGTGCAGTATTTGTATTGGTCGGTTGCAAATTCAACATAGCTATAGTTGAAGTTGTTATATGGGCTATCCCAGTACCTACAGACGTGTTTAGTGTACGCTGGGCTTTGTTGGAGAAGTTCACTCACGTCTTGTCGAACCCAATACCGTGGGTGAGTACTTGCACCGCAGGATTGGTGAGGTTATTGACGGTCGGACTGCAGAATTGTGCGCTAATGTTGTAGGTGCCGGAGGTTGTTGTGTAGCCAGTAAGAGCGAGATCCGAGAAGTTGCGCCCTTGCTGGGTCTGATTCTGAATGAAGATCGTGGCATCCAAGCTGGTCTGCGGGACGTCGATGTTGAATATACCGGTGCGTGCAGCGATGGTAACAGGCACACTCATATTCATACATTGCTTGGTGGCCGCAAAACCGGCAAGGGATGCCAAGGTCACGCAGATGGAGGTACGCATGGTTCCAAATGAGATGCTCGAAATTGAACTGAGGTTTTAAATGGCACTTGTCGTGCAGGAGATGGAGTGGAACGAGGTGCTAAATAATTGCAGAGGGTTGAGACAAGAGAACAAACAAGTCGTGATGCGCAGGCTTCATACACGTTTTTAGAGCGTGTCCGCCTAGCAACATTGTCACTTTCATGTTACGATGATGAATGACGACAAAGCGACGAGCTTTCTAGCCACGAAGACTCTTCATTCATGCATACTACCAAAATCCCGATCCTCTCATCCACGACATTCTACTTTGCAGACATTCGGAATCCGGCGTCGATCAAGTCCAGAGCTGTCTACGAATCTGCGGAGGCGAGATGTCCATCCCAGCTCATCCCACAGGCTGGCTGGCAAGATTGGCATCTTACGGACGCAAGAAGTAATTGGGGGGCATAGTCAGAAGGAGCTAGCAGTGGAGAAGGCAAAGCGACAGCCTCGAGCGACTCGATCATGAGAGAAAATGTTCTCTGCCGGCAGTCCCAAGATTCGAGTCTATCCCCGAATGGCAAATGCCGGATTACGTACCATTCCTATTCAGGCCGGCAAGGCTGCCAAGACCGCCAAGCCTGTTCCCGTGTCTCCGCTTTGGGGTCTTCGCCCGCAGTCTCTGATATCATGCGGCATCTTCCATCCTGTCTCTCGGTGGACTGCCTTAGACTTGTCTAAACTCCCCGATCACTGTCTTGCTTGTCAAGCTTGTCACTTGCACTTGGCCGGCACTGACATGCATTAGCGTGCAAGAATGAGAGGAATCTGACGGCGTGCAGCACGCTATGGCCAGCGAATATGCAGCAAATATCGGTGCAGCCCGCGCTTTTCATCCTCGTGCGTCCCTTGCATGACCGAAACATGTGCATGGTGGGCAGGACACGTGGACGATACGGAGGTCCAGACCCTTCGAATCATTCCCAATGGGACGCCGGCAGTCCCTAAAACGGACGACGAGCTGTAAAAATTGATTGTGAAGGCAATTTTCAGCTACAACGTTTGTCTCTGATACTGGAGATGGTGGATGAAGATTGCCCTGATGCTTAAAAGTGCCGTACACATCACCCATTCGATGATGAGATCGCAATCTGTGAGTATGCTTCCAGGATATTGTCATGCATCCAGCATATTCAGGCTGCTCTTAGCTCTTCCGTGGGCGTCCCATGATCTGACAACTCTGTACCTGATCAATAGCAGTCCCTACCGATTACCAATCATGGATTCTACATTTTCTGCCGTCAATTCCTTTCTTGCTCGATTACCCTTTTACTAGAAACTACAGAAGCGTTTCAACCGGCTTGATTTCCTACGAGGCCTTTCGCTCAATGACGTGTACAGCATAGCAATGTATGCCGGTTTTTTTAGTCATGCTCCCTCGTCTTACCTACCTCTGATGCTGAATGTCAAGCATAGTGTCACCGATGTGTTGCAAGGAGTATATTTGGACTAGGGGAGTCCGAGTATCGTATCAGATGCACTTCGCACCCTTCCATCTTACGGCCTTTCCTTTCTCGTTTTCGCGTGCAATCATCACTCCGGTACTGTAATATGATCAATCACATTGCATGTAATGTACATCCAAAAAGCCTTCGTTTTGGTCCTGTTGTCCAGCTTCGGGTTCAGCCAAGGATGCATATCCAATTCTTTCTGTACAGCTCAAATCGTAAAGTTCATTTTCTTAGTACATATTAAACTTATCGCGGCTACGTTAATCTTTCCCGAATCTAGAAGGAAGGTCGAAGCCACGGCCCGTGTCTACTACCATGCCGCAGAGATTGGCACGAGAGAACGTGGAAGGGCAATAAGGAATCACCACGACGATGAACGATGAAACGTCAGCTCGTTCGCATGTCTCCCCTGGGGTTCAGTGCCTCGGGATATATTGTAGATCTTGTGCTGGTGCACAAGGAACCCAGAGCCTTACGCCACGCTCACAGCTTCAATCAATCTTACAAGCATTCCTCCGAGATCATTTCGAATTGGCCTGACAACTTGTGGGTCAACCTTCAGCCCGCATTTGTACGTCAATGTCTTCTGGAAACACACTGTACTCGATTCACTCAAGCTCGTCTGCCAAGACATATCTTCAGCTACAGCAATGCATACTCAGCAAGCAAGTCTGCACTACAAATCGAAACAGCACGGCGATGCTCTTTGATCAATTGGTGACGTCCTCAGTGTAGCACGCTGCGCTGCAATTCGAAATCTCTAACTTCCTCTTGGTACGCTGAAATCTATCTCGAGCATACTTCTTCCTGTAGCCCTTTACCTTCTCCTGTCCAAACTGGCTGTTAGAAGCTGATCCTCGGGTAGGTGTCTGTTCTTCCTCGCGTTCGTCCATATCACTCGGCCATGACACTCTCTTCGGTGTCGGATTGTCCATCTTCGAATTGATAGGAACAAGCTTGGGCTTAGTATTTGATTTATGAACAGTAAACGCCGACTTTGACTTTCGTGCCTCTACCTCTTGATGACCCCCGAAAGGTGAGTAGTCACGCAGTAGACTCGGTAAGGTGGCGTTGGCGTTCGGGTTGTTATGAAATTGCTTCAAGTCTGGATCTTCGTCCTCCCATCCGTCATCAATTTCCATCTTCTCTTCAACATGCCCTTTGTCTTCGGTATCCATTTTCTCTTCGACCTCCCACTTGTCGTCGAAATCCATTTTCTCATTGGCCTGCCCTTCGTCGTCAATGTCCATTTTCTCTCCGGAAACGTCTCCCACACGAGTCTTGCGGTGTTTTCTACGAGTAACATTGCTCCACGGCGAGGTGGATTGTCGACTCGAGCCCTCCCCAGTAGGTGCAAACATGTTCTCGAAGAGTAGTTTTGATTAGCTTGAAGGCCTTCTGCTACTCGGCCTGACTGTTGAAGACCAGCAACTCGGTCCTGTGGCTGGGTCAAAAGGTTCACAGGAAAGTGACAGTACCTAAGTTTCAGAGGACTGCTCTCGTTCGGCTTCGAAAACCGGTAAAGTATCTTGACGGACGCCTCGAAGTAGGGAAGATATAGGCTTGGCGTCAAGGCGTATAGCGATAAGACAATTCCAGGGCAGATTCAAGGCGTGGAAAAGGACGGCGAGAACCGAGGGTATTCTCATCACGGGCAATGCCAGGATTCTAAAAGCCGCATCATCTTCTTCGCACACAAGAGGAACAAAAACACGTCAGTGGCCCAGTCAGGTAGAGGCAATGGGGCCTCGGAAAGCATGAATGTAAGGACTGTCATCAGTCCCCCGAAATGTCAAGAGGGCATTCTCGGCTGCCTGATATTAGCCGAACTTCGAGTACCATCTCCTCTTTGCCTCCGGGCAACGAATCGCGGAGCTCATTCCAAGTATCTTTTGTCTTTACGAGGCTACTGGACTTAGATTTCGCGCACTGCGCTCTTGTGATTTAAGCCCAAGCGGTCATCTGTCCGAAGATAGACGATAATTTAGATTTCGTTTATTTTTTCAAATTTGAATGTTCTATGTAATTACATTTATATAAATTTATTATTGTTAAAACTTTTAATATTTTTTATTATATTTGTTTTCAAGAATTTGATATGTATTTTAAGTTCAAGATTTCTTTCATTTATAATTTTTTTATTTGATACATTTTCATTGTTTCAATTTTTTTACATTGAATTTTATTAGGGAATTACCCCTTAGGCCTACCCAAGTATACTTTCATTTTACACAGGCGCGTTTAAATAGATTCCTTCCTTATTATAATAAATTTGTTTTAAAGGTCCTGTTTAAACATCGGCAAATTTGGGGGGGAAAAGTTGGCTTTTATTGTGCTGATTAGCAGCGTTTTATACGATTAGTACAATTAATAAGTTTTTGCCAAGCTTCTTTTATGGTTGGGAACTAAGTATTTAAGTTTTAAACGTTCGTATCTTTACGGTTAGTCAACGTTCTTAAAAATAATTTTAATTTCTTGAAAATTGAATTAAAAACAACTTTAAATGATGTATTATTACTTATATAAACTTAACATATAAACCTTACTTAAACAGGGACTTATAAAATAAAAAAGATTTGGTATGCTGATCACGTTCTGGTTGCATTCTTATTTAATATTATTAATATTGAAAAATTAAAACATAAGCAAATTTGCTATTCCGGATTCTAATATTAAAGTCGGGTAAAATTAAGTTTTTGAATTTGACAATGAAAAAGGTTTATTTAAAGTAAACTTTTAAAAAGAACTTTGCTTAAAAATGTCTTATTTAAAAAACCAGTTTAAAGGAAATTTATTTTAAAAGTTGGTTTAAAAAAGGTTTGCTTAAAGGGGCCCGCTTAATGTAAGGATCGCTACCGTTCGGCCACCGGGCCAAAACGATAGTTGCGAGGGTATTAGGCTCTTGCCCTTACTCCCTTATTAAGTAGTATACTGTGAGGCTATACGCAGGTCTTGGTATTATGTATATGTTCCGTATGTGCTCCGGTACGTGATTAAAAGCTACGTTAATACTAAGCCTGTTAAAGCAACCCTATATCTACCTTACTCAAAAGCTTTACCTTATTACCCTAGGGGTCCTTTATTTATTTAATAATAATTGTTAATTTTTTTATCCTCTTAAAAGATAAAGTTAATAATAATTACCTATTTATTGCGTTTAGCTTATACTTTATTATTATAATAGTTATATTTAATTATTATATTTTATATTATTATTTATTATATACCTTAATAGTTCTAATAGCTTTTTTTATCGGTATTACTTAAAGTAAGATAGTTAAACGTAATATATAATCTTTGTAGCTAAATTATAATAAAAACGGTTCAAATATTAATATAATTAATTTAAAAATATTTTTAAAAGAAATTAAAAATAGAATATATTAAACTGAATTCGAAAATACTTATTTTAAATTATAATTTATAAATATAAAAGTTAATATTTTAAAAAAGCAATAATAGAATTTAAATATAAATACGTAATTTATATAGAATAATAATATTCCGTATATAGCGGTTACGATACCGAAAGAACCTTATATTAAAGATCCCTTATAATATAAAAACAAATTACTTAAAGACTTTAATAATTAGTTCTAAAAATTAGGAAATTAAATATAATAAAGCTTTAATTATTTTCTTAATAATATATTCAAAATTTCCTTTACGAAATTAAGCCTAAATAATATATAATCGGAATATATCCGGAATATTAAGGAATCCCAAAATAGGCCCTTCGAATATACCTTTGGGGCCTTTAAGAAAATATTAATAAATTTAATTTTGTATTTAATTAATAAATTAGTTAAGGTTATATTATATTATAAAAATATAAAATAAAAGGAATATTAATTAATTTATAATTTCAATATTTATTTTTCTAATATCGAAGTATAAATAGATCTTAAATATAGGAAGGAAATTATCAAAAAGCAAGCTTTTAATAGAAAACTATTATCTTATATTTATAATTTAATAATTATAATAGGAAAAGAGTTAAATACCTATACCGATTTTATAATAAAGGCGTCCTGTTTAAAGCAATATAACAAAATTAAGCAAAGTTCTTTAAAGGGTATAACGGAGCAATATATATATATCTTCGAAAATAAAATAATTTATTCCTTAAAAGATCGAATTATTAAGCCGAATTAATATTAGAAATTATTTAATAATAGGCGTTAAAGGGATAAATTAAGGAAGATTCGATCCTAATCCGATTATAAAGCAAAGAATAGCCGTAAGAAACCTAATAATTTAAATTAGATTCTAATTAACTTTAAGTATTTATATTCTTTTAAGAAAAACGATAATTATTATTATTATAAATAAGCAGGTTATTAGGCTAAAGATTATTTATTCAAAAATCCTATTAGTTCTATTATAAAAATAGGAAATAACAAGGCTTTATAAATACCTTATAAACGGAGTAATAAAAAAAAATAAAAGTAGGGTCTCTATTAAATATAAATAATATTAAAATATTTATTTTATAAAAGTTAAAGTTTATTAAAATCCTTTTAAATAATAAGTTAATATTTAACTTAATTAATTAATATATAATTATATTATATAACTTTCCGTATAAGGACTATAGCCTACTTATACCCAAATTAATTAATAGGTCGAATATATACTGCTATAAGGCTTATTGTATCTGTTTTATTATAAAGAATAATTAAAGTTATTAAAAAGAATATAAGCTATTTTTATATTATAAATTAGATTAGGCCTTAATTGATTATTAAAGTATTAAATCTTAAAGATTTTTATATATAAACTGACTTTGGAGCAATAATATAAAGATTTCCTTTTATTACCGATAAATTTTAAATTAAAGATATAAAATATTTTAATAAAAGTCTTCTTAAATTAATAAAAATAATTAAGATAATATATATAATATTATAACCAATCTGTATTTAAGGCGAAGAGGTAGTTTTATTTAAGGAATTTAAAAGTTATAAAAATATATTCTCTAGAAATAAAATATCTTAATTATTAACCTTTAAGGAAGGCGATTATATAATAAAATTAAAAGGTAAAGATTTTCTTTACCGATTTATTTATAATTTTTCTAAATTAAAGCTTAAGGAACTTTATCAATATATCGATAATATAATTATATAAGGGATAATTTGCCCTTTAATATTACTAGCAAAGATATTAATTATTTTTATATTTAAAAAAGACGGTATTTTACGGTTATATATTGATTATAAAAATTTAAATATAATAATCAAAAAGAATAAATACCTGCTTTCTTTAATTATAAAAATATTAGATTATTTAAATAAAGCTAAGAAGTTTATTAAGCTAGATTTAATAAAAATATATTACCGAATTTATATATAAAAGGATAATAAATAGAAAATTATATTCTATATATAATATAAATATTAATAATATTTAATAATATTATTTAATTTAATTAATACCCTAGCAACTTTCCAAACGTATATTAATAAGGCTTTAGCAAACTTAATTAATATAATATATTAATCTATTCCAAGGACTTATCGTAATACTAACGGTATATATATAAAATATTAAAAAGATTAAAATAATATTCCCTATTTATAAAATTATTTAAATATAAATTTAATTAGATAATAATTAAGTTTCTTGGCTTTATAATATTTATATAAGGTATATTTATATCCCCGGAGAGAATTATAATAATTATATAATAATTGATTTTAATATTATTTTATTAATTTTAGCAGTTTTTAAGGTTTGTAAACTATTTCTGCCTATTTATCTTGAATTATTCCAAAAAAGCGAATCTCTTAACTGATTTGTTAAAAGGTAATAAAAGAGGTAAAAAGTTTAATAAATTCAAATAACTAAAAATTATTATATAAGCGTTTTATATATTATATAAAGCCTTTATATAAATACCTTTGCTAATATATTTTAATTTCGAAAAGGGGATTCGTTTAGAAACGAATATCTCTAGGTTTGCTATTGCTATAATATTATTATAATTATAAAATAATAAATAATAATATTTAATAGTTTTTTAATTTAGAAAAATAATATTTATAAAACAAAACTATAAGATTTATAATTAAGAGTTATTAGTTATTATTAATATATTTATATATTAGCGCTATTACCTTAGTAATAACGCCTATATTATAAAAGTTTTAATAGATTATAATAACTTAAAAGGTTTTATAGGTATTAAAAAGTTAAACTTTAAGTAAATTAAATAGGCTTTAAATTTAATTATTTATAATTTTAAGATTAATTATAAACTTAGGAAAACAAATTTAGTTAATATATTATTATAGCGCCCTAATTATAAGGGTAATTCTGATAATCTAAGACAATTGCTGCTGATATTCCAAATTAAATTAGCTTTATAAAATAAAAATCTATAAGTAGAGTATTTATATAATATATTCGTTATAAGGATATTTCAAGAAGTTAATTATATAATATTTATATTAAAATAAAAAATTAATATAATTATAAAAATAGTTTATAGAAACTATATTACCGAGGTTACAAATCTAATTAAAGTTTTATAATAAAATAATAATTTTATTAAAGATATATAATTAGTTGGCAAAGAGCTTATAAGGAATAAATAAAAGCGTTATTATAATATATAAGATTTTATTAATAGGATTTTAATTATTTAGGGATATTATTATATACTGGGAGATAAAGTATTAAGGTAAGAGTTTCTTAAGCGGTATTATAATAACCTTTTAATTAGATATTTCAGAGCAAAGAAAATACTCGAATTGTTATAACAGAAGTATTAATAAAAAAATATTATTATATATATAAAACGTTATATTAGAATATACGATATCTATTAATATATTAAGGTATAATAGTATAAGCTATATAGAAAGCTTTATAACCTATTATAACTTAAAGGGCTATAGGCAGAAATTGCTATAGATTTTATTATTGATTTACTACCGAGCAAACAAAAGGGCTATATTTATAATATAATATTAATTATTATTAATTAATATAATAAAATAGTATATTATATATTAATTAATAAAACTATAATAGCTATAAAGCTTACCGATCTCTTTTTGAATATAATTATTAAATATAGCTTTTTAAAAAGTATAATATCTGATAAAGGATCTCTATTTACAAATACTTTCTAATCCGAATTATATTATTATTTTAAGATTAAAAGATATTTATCGATTATATTTTACTTTTAAACTAATAATATAATAAAGCGATAGAACCAAACCCTAGAATAATATTTATATAATTATTATAATTATAAATAAAGCAATTAGGCCGTATTATTACTAATAATAGAATTTGCTTATAATAATAATTATTATAAAAATATTAAAATAACTCTATTTTTTGCGTATTATAATTATAACCTTATTATTCGTTTTAAGGACGAAACGCTTAAGGATAAGTAAGTACTAATAATAAAAGAAAGAGCAGAAAAATTATAATCTATTTACGCTAAGCTTAAGGAAAACTATTGGAAAATAATAAAATATTAATAGAAATATTATTAGAAAGGCGTTATATAATATTAAGTTAAATAGAAGGGCTAGGACCCGGAGTATAATAAATAAGTTAATAAGGAAAATATAAGAAATATTATAGAGAATATCCGGAACTTTAAAAGTAAAGCAAAAAAATAATAATTTTATTAAATATAAATATATTTATTATAAACGTTCTAAAAAGCCCAAAAATAACGAAGAAAATATATTATTTAATAATTAAATTTATATATTAAAAGTATAATAATTACCCGACCTTAATATTAAATAGGTTTAAAAATACTACCCTTTTAAAGCTAGGTTTAATAATTGCTCTTATATTAAGCTTATATTAAAATAGCAATAGCGTAATATCGATTATAATATTTATATTTATATTACTTCTTTATAGCTTTAATAATTATAAACTTAATAGTCTCGGAATTATCTCTTTTTTCTTTTCCCTCTTTAATACTTTTTATCTCTATATCCCCTTATATAAAGGTTAATTAAATTATATAAAATTTAATATAGAAACAGAATTTATATTTTTCTCTTCCTTTTCTTTGGGTATTAAAAGTATTACCGGGGAGGTTAAAAGTATACCTTTAAACCCTATAATTTTATTCTTTTTAATAATAATACTTCCTTTTATTCCCCCGGTAATAAGTCTCTTTTATAAAAATTAGCAGAAATTATATAAAATTATTAAATATAAAGATTAAGGAAAATAAATTAATAACCCCTTCAAACAAACGGCAAGGGAATCGAAGGCGCTTTATAGGGCGGTAAGTTTATAACGGTTATTACGAACCTCCGCCCTTAAGCCCTCTAACGATTTTTTTATATAAATTATAATTTTAATAATTAAGGGCTTATATATAGAATCTTTTAGCCCTATAGTTTATAAGGAATTATAATAGCTTTTAATAAGGATTGCTTTAATAGCCTTTTTAATAAAATCGAGGGTACCGGCTTTAATATATAAAAATAAAATATAAATATAAATATAGAAAATATATAAAGGGGCTATATATTTATTAAAGCTATAATACCCCTTATAATATCGGGTATAGGTATAGCTAAAGACGGGGCTAAGATAAAGCAAAATAGTTTTGCTTTTAAGGGCAGCGGTTATATAATATAAATAAAAAGAAAATATATTATATATATATTAATTATAATTATATAGCAACTGCGGAACAAATATATAATAATAAAATATAATAAAATAAAATAAATAGAATATTATAAAATAGGAAAGATATATTAAAACCTATATTTATAGAAAATATAAATAATAATAAAATAATATTTATTTTATTTATTTTAACTTAAAGGGCTAAATAAGAATAAGAAGTATTATATAAAATATTTATATAAAATATTATAAAATAAATACTATTATATTAATAATAATATAGCAGGAGTATATATATAGAAACTATAATATAATTATTATAATAATATTCTTATTATTATTAAGTAAAAAATTGATTATATTTAATACAAAGAATATTAAAAGTATATAAAGCTTATAAATATATATATAATATATTTCTTATAATTATATAAATATATATATATTATATTAATAGCTCGACCTGATTATATTTATATTATTTAAATATATTATAATATTCAAGATAATTATATATAAAATATTAAGGGTAGAATAGCTTTGATAATTTACGTAATAATAAAATAAATAATAATTATTATTATTATATCTTATTAACAGCGCTTACTTATTAAGGTATATATAAGTATTTACTTATAATAATAGTTATAATAATAATAATATTATATATAATTAATATTTATTATAATACTACTAAAATATATATAGCCCTATATTATATTTATAGGAGGTAGATATAAAAATAACTATAAAAAAAATATAAGAAATTTTTTTGATATTATAATTTTCTATATATTAAACCGTATTATTAATATAATAACGTTGGCGTAATACCGGAAAAAGGGGTTATATATAATAATAAATAATAAGCTAATTAATATTTATATTATAACTATTGTATTTACCGAGCGGTGCTTAAGATATTATAATATTATTCATTCTTTTTTTTTATATTTCCTATAGGTTTAAGAGGTTTTTGAGATATTATATTTATAAATATATATATAATAAAAATATTATATATATAAAATTATATAAAGTACGTTAAGACTCTTTTCCCCTTATAATATTTATAATAAGGGGTTTTTAATAAGCTTATAAAAATACTATTTTATTATTTAAGGTATTAGGGACTAGTATTTTTAAAGGGGGATAATTATAAAGCTATATATAAATCTTAATATTACGTATATATTCTATATATATTCCAGTATATAATTAGAAGCTATATTAATATTAAGCTTATTAAAATAACCTTATATCTACCCTGTTCAAAAGCTTTATTTTATTACCCTAAAGGTCCTCTATTCGTTTAACGGTAAATGTTAGTTCTTCTATCCTCCTAGAGGATAGGGTTGATAATAATTATTTATCTATTACGTTCAGCTTACGCTCTATTATCGTAGCAGCTGCGTCTAGTTATCATACTCTACATTGCCATTTACTATACACCCTAACATATACCCTTATATTTAAAAAGGTACTTGCTTAGTATATTATAAGAACAGAATAAATTGGATTGTATACAAATAATACAAGAATAAATAAACAGAAAGGGAAAAATGAATATTAAGAGAGATAAAAAGATAAACCAAATACCATTTTGGATTATAATTATGTTTGCCTTATCGTGTGCCATAAGTAAACGTTACTATCAAATTATGAAGCCAACTTAATTGAACGTAACACATTTTCCCAAATACAGTATAATCTGATTGACGTTTGATTGTTAATCTAATTATTGGGAGGAGATAAGGAAAACCGAGTCCAACTTCGGTAGTCTCACGCGATGGAGGAAGTCGGAGCACCTTTGCGCACGATGAGCCTGCAGAGCTCGTGCGGAGCCTGCGCGGATTATGCAAACTTGCACAGGCCCGTTGAGGGTGTTGGATCGAGTCTGAATCACAATGGAAAGAAGTATTTGATGATGACTGACCAGAAAGCGAAGCGATGAGATTTTAGTGCGTAGTACGATTAGCAGGAATCCCTCACTTTTGGTTAGCACTACAGTTTGCGAAAGCAATCACAACAACACACACGCTGCGAGGGGATGATAGGGGTCCAGACTTTGCATGCTTCCCGGATTGGAATTGTGATCTGTATCTAAGTTGTACACAATGTTGAGCTCAACAATTTGGGGAATCGAACAGATGCGAACGCCAATAGCATAGGTCGACTGCGAATGCAATAGCCCTGAAGCCGAAGCCTTGTAGGGAGGAAGAAGACGATATGTACGTGTTGCTCTGACGCCCAAACTCCTTACTGAACAATGAAGATGCTGTATGCTCGCTTACTGGAAGCTCTTCCAGCGAGACCCAGTGTCCAAGCCGAGGATGAAATGAACCACCTGCTATGCAATCGACGCGATTGAATAGCCCGCTCTCCCATCTCAAGCTCTTTGTCCCTCCGTTGTAGCACCAGAGAAACTCCATCATCCCAGCCCCCAGAGGTTACATAGTCTTGAAAGTAGTTGGCTTTTCCGCCATCGCGGTGGATGCGCGCCAGCATTGCTGAGGCCAATTGCTGAACCCGGAATCGACCATCGTGAGGCGCCTAGTGGGACCTTCGCAGCAGGGAGATAGATTGCCACATCGGAAGGAGATCTGACATTCCTCGGAGCTCGGCAAGGGGTGAAGGAAGAAACAAAGCAAGCTCAAATCATCTCTTCAATCGGCGGCAACGACCAAGGATCCCTCGTCTTCAGCAACGGATCGTCCATCCCCCCAACCTCAACACGCTCCGGCACCGGCTTCCAACAAGACACCGGCGGCGGATGCGACGCCGGCGTCAACGACGCAAATGAATTCGTCCTCGTCGCCATTGCCGTGTCCACCGACATCTTCCTCTTGACCTGATACTCAACGTAGACCTCCTCCTTCTCCCTCCGATCTTTCTTGTACTCATACTTGTCGTGCGCTTTGATGATGGCGGGGCCGAGCCAGGTGACGGGGCAGAGGCGCAAGGCGAAGTCGCTGAGCGCTCTTCGGCGTGATTTGCGCTGGTAGGGCGCCTTGGCCATGTAGCTCTGGCGGTGTTCGAGTTTCCGGATCGCAACCTCGGCGGGCTGTTCGGGTAAGTGTGGGACGCGCATGTGGGATTTTGAGTAGGAGAAAATTGGCGAGCATGCCTGCAGGAGTAACTTGTTGCTCGATGATTTATGATGAAGGAATTGGAGGACTGAGTCGTCACAGAGATGGAGAATAAAGCAGCGGTAACGAAATCAGATGGAGATGAGAAGGAAGGAAACGGGCGTTAAGGGCAGTTTCGTCCATTACAAAAATCGTTGATAAAGGGATTTCCTAGGGTTAGTAGATTCACCGGGAGTGCGGAGGCCTGCAGGAGAAAAGGTGCATCAGTGTTGTTTGAGGCTAAAGATCAACAAGATGATTGTACCAAAGTGGCATGTGCGCAGACAGGGGCTCTCAGAGGCTCAGATGGTGCCAAAGCTTATTCGCACTATCTTCGATCATCTTGTGGTGATTTGTGGTTTCACAAGTCATCGTTTTCGTTTGAGAGGGTGCTGCGGCGCAATGGCAACAGACGCTCGCCGCGATTGACCACAACAAGGATGCAGTTGGGACAACAATTTCATCGCTTCAGACTCATTCAGGCTGGTGCTTCGGGACAATTTAAGCTAAAGTGGTGGAGCTAGCCAGAAATCAATTAATATGAACAGTCCCGAAAAACCAGCCTAAGTACCGATCGGTTCAAAGGACAAAGCTACAATATCAAGAGTATTCATTGCTCAGGTCCCTACCGAAGCATGGAAGTCCTGAATCAATTCCTCGTCCCAAAGGATCGCCCTCGATCCTGATGATGTATTTAAATAAAGGGAACATTTTCCGATGAAATTTTTCGTTACAAGATCCGTCCAATCCCGTTCGTAAAATAACTACCTACCAAGAATCTCCAGAATACCAAGAGCAACATACACCCCAACCATCACTGAGACATCGATGATTTCGTCCGACTCGGGATATTTACTTCCCTTCCTCGTGTCCAGTCCCTCCTTGACCTCCTCAGCAATCTTTATACTATTCATGATGGCCAGCGCTATCCACACCGCCAGATTCGCCCATCTCCAGCCTCGGATCCTTCCACGACCCCCGCGAGTGGCGTGTAAGACGCCCGCAACGAGTATTGACATGAAAGTGAAAGGCAAAAGTCCTATGCCGACGTCGGCGAGGGAGAGACGTGCGATCTCGAGTATACACATCAAGATCTGGGCGAGGAGGAGCAGGTCGTAGACTATGGTCAAGATCAAGTGTATCTTCGAGCGCCTGGTAACGGGTAGCTGCATCTCGGCATCTGTTGTAGCCTTTCCATCCGCGCTGGCATTCGATGCTTTGTACTGGGGATAACGCGCCTGAGGCGATGCTCTCGGCTTCCCTCTCGACAATGCGAACAAGCCGACCAAGGCGCTGATATATACCCAGGTACACAACGGAACAAGGATTGTATCGAGGAAGCAGGAGGTGACGATGTGGCTGTAGAGTTGGGACATTGGGCCCTTGATCAAGGTCTGCGGGTAAACCTCTGGGCTTCAACGGACATCGGACAACTTACGAATCCCTCTGGGCGATTGGAGCAGAGCATAGTCGCGGTCAGGGTAGTCTGTCGATGAAGAGTGCTTCTCCTACTGTACCACCGCTATTTCACCCCGAGTTTCTAGATATTTGTCGGTTGGATCCGAGAATTCTGTAAACCTCCCGAATCATGGTAGAAGTGAACAGAAATGAAGAGACGACGGGGAGCTGTATGGAGGCCATGTTTTGCATTTTGATGTTTGAGGGTCCAAGGATCTGGTGCTTGAGCTGCAAACAGGTTGGCCTCCATAATCAATTACCAGGAATGGACACACATGATACGCTTCCGGAAAGCCCAGATCCCGAAATATAAAGCTAGGCTAGATGGAGATATCGGTCTTAGACGCAAATTCCATGCGGCATGCTTGGCGTATCACCAACTTTTACGGAGTAGGCGTGTCAACATCTAGTGTGTTTGGCTATTTGTTCAAATGAGAACATAAATTTTACTAATACAATGGTCACTCTCGATGTTATCAAAGCATCAAATGCCCGAGTGAAGAATCTTCCCGCCGGGCTGGTCGCCCTTTTCGGTACTTCTTTATGACGCAATCTAATGGCATCTCAAGCTGACCATGGTGTCAGTGGGAGGCACCAGTGGTATCGGAGAGAGTACCCTCCAGAAGTTCTGTCTTCATGCCGTTGAACCTCGAATCTACATCGTTGGCAGGTCTGTCCGCAAATGCCCTGGATCTTCATTCGAAAGCGCCCGCCTGACAGCAAGCATAGAAACGAGCAAGCAGCTAGACGCATTATATCCGAAGGCAAGAAACACAACTCGAAAGGACATTTCACCTTTATACAGAAAGACGTCACCCTCCTTAAAAACGTCGACGAAGTATGCTCGGAAATAAAATCCCGAGAGCAAAAACTCAACCTCCTATTCATGACCTCCGGCACCATGTCCCTAAAAGGCCGAGATGGTATGCGCACCGATCCGTGGCCATCACCATATACCCAGCTAACAACCCGCCCTCCACCTAGAAACCTCCGAAGGCCTCGACAGAAAACTAACAACAAATTACTACGCCCGCCTTCGCTTCACAACCCAACTCCTCCCCCTCCTCCTCGCCTCGGCCCCCCTCCTCTCGCGCGTGGTGTCCGTGCTCGCCCCCGGCGAAGAAACCAAATCCTTCAACCTGAACGACCTAGACCTAAAGCGAAACTTCACCCTCCGCAACGCCGCCAACCACGCCATCACCATGACGGACTTCGCCTTCGAGGAGCTCGCCCGGCGGCACGAGACCGTCTCTTTCGTGCACGCATACCCAGGGACGGTAAAAACAGGATTCATGAAAGAAACAGGCGCGCTGGTGCAAGCCGGGGGAAAGCTGGCCACGCTGCTGCTTTCGCCGTATATGACCAGTATTGAGGAGAGCGGGGAACGGCATTTGTTCGCGGCGACGAGTGGGATGTACCCTGCAAAGTATGGGTTCGAGGAGAGTGTGGAGTTGAAGGAGGAGAAGGCGGTGAAGGGGAGTAATGGGGTTGTGGGGAGTGGGGCGTATTTGATTGGGGCGGACGGGGAGTTTAGGGCTAATGAGAAGGTGTTGGTGAAGCTGAGGGGGGAGGGGGCGAGAGATAGGATTTGGGAGCATACGGAGGAGATGTTTAAGAGAATCAGGGGGTAGGGGTTGGAAGCGGAGGAGAAGCCGTCGCAAGGGTTTGGGTGCGCTGTTGGGGAGGATGAGATGTGAAAAGCTGATCAAAAGGGACAAATGTATGGATATCCGACGCCCTGATACTACACAGTATCAATTGTCTACATCCTGGTTCCGGACCTCACACCTCGCAGTGTCTCGCCGGCTCCTTCCGATGTTAACGTCCAAAAGTGCCCGACACTCACGGCTTCACAATTACGTCCGATATCTCATCATAGCAATCAAAGCCCCCACGCAAAACCACCCGCTTCACAACCTCTGATTCCATGTTCACAAAGGTGGCCGTTCAACACCCGTCTCTAGCCCAGCATGAGCCTAGTAAGTCTTAGGATTAATGTATGCTTTATTGCAAAGGAAATTCTCTTCAGTGGGGGCGGTCAGAGCGACGGGGAAGAAGGCGAGGAGGGCGAAGATGCGGAAGGTTTCAATACTTGCGGCGGTAGAGGGGCCGGTCTAGTTAGGCGAGGGAAAGGGGTGGGGTTGGTGGGAAAGACGGGCGGGACTGGGGAGGTGGATGCCGGTGCGGGTGTGCATGGGAGGGAGGCCGTTACGAACATCGACATTCAGGCTAATAAGAGGGATCCAATGCTTATGATTGACATGCCCATTCTGAATGTTTGCTGTAAGCCGCTTTGTTGAACTTGGATGCAGAGTTGTACAAGACTTGGAATCAACGTCGCTTGCCGGTAGAGAAGATCAGCGTTAGGATAGGTATGAGTCTGGCAAGACCGCATGTAAGAAGAAAGAAACCGCTTGAACGCTTTCCGAGATTCCGAGATTTCATACAAAATCGGATTAGAGTCAGCGTTTGTGCGGCAGTACCCGAAGTATCTCCGATGATTGTACCTTCAATGAACCAAAGGTTACTCTTACAATCTCCATCCGGCAAATTGACATGATATAGAGTGGCCTTAAGCCTCCCAAGCCATCATCGAGGGCATCAGGTCACTATCCTGAGTATCCACCAGCTGCCCTCCGTTGCCCCTTGATACCCAACCCACGCAATGGCCGAACCAGCAGCCAACTCCTCCCCCGTGAACAATACGGAAATGGACCAAATGGACCCAGAACTCGACACCATTCTCGACTTCAACGAAACCGAGCCTGCTGCCCCCGAGAACCCGGAACCCATGGAGGAAGACGCGCAACCCGAGCCTCGAGAACCCACCAAAAAAGACATCTCCCTCCGCGACTTCATTTCCAAGATGGACGATTACGCTCCTATTGTACTTCCCCCCTCCATCTACCCCCGCTACTTGCTTCCGCATTCATGTCTCCCCATACCATCGCACACACCATAGCACCCTCTTAGCTAACACCCCCACCCAGATCCCCGACGCAGTAACATCCCACCACCTCCTCCTCGCGGGCCTCCCCCCCACCACCCCCCTCCCCCTCCAACGCCTCCTGGCCCTCTCAACCCAAAAATTCATCGCCGACATCGCAGCCGACGCATACCAATACTCACGCATGCGGTCGTCCAACACTGGCGCCGGAGCCCCCTCCGCGGCGGCAACGGCCATGGCTACGGCCGTGGCGCCGGAGCAGGGGAAAGGGGGGGCGGCGA
>JAABUQ010001468.1_pt1 | contig 50485 bp, 53 predicted proteins | sample 5560001 | NCBI WGS metagenome assembly JAABUQ01 (sample SAMN10711888, study PRJNA513371) | rock metagenome | isolation source: Antarctica rocks | place: Antarctica: Victoria Land, Finger Mt nord | collected 2015-12-18
CAGGTCGAACACCGCGTGCCCGCTATGCCTGTATTCCGTCATCCTCCCTATTCTCGGAGGAAACGGGCGGCTGAAAGCCGACCGCCTAAAAGGCGGTGGGATTAGACCGGGCGGACGGAGCTAAAGTTCCGCGGAAGACGTGGTCTACGGGTGAGCATCTGATGGCAAGAACAATGGCATGTGGCGGCCGAATGGGCGCTGATGTTAAGCGGCAACGCACGCCTGACCGCCATCGACAACGGTCATAGAAGCTATGAGCGAACATGATGCCCGCGTAGCCGGCTTCTGCCGTCCCATTTCGGCGGCTTCGGCTATCCTTTGGAAAAGTGTCCGCAACGCCGATCTTCGACCTTGAGCAGCCACCGCCAAAGCCGCCGCCCAGAGTTTGGCTTCCCAGGCTGATCGGAATGATTGTCGGTCTGATCATTGGAGTCATATATATCTTTGAGGATCAGAACAAGCTCCCTTCTTGGCATTGGCCGGCGTTCAACGCTCTGCTTCTTATCCCTGCCTTTTACGCTGCTATAGCGGTCCACGAAATGGGTCATCTGGTCCTAGGCTTACTGGCCGGATTAGATATGGGAGGAATCGCGGTGGGTGGATTCCTTTTACTGAAGTCCGGCGAGAACTGGGTTTTTCGTTTTGACCGGATGTGGATTGGAGGAGGGTTCTTTAAGCCACTCATGAAGGCCACCAACTTCCGTGCTTCTCGATGTGCATGGATGGTGGCGGGCGGGCCTGGCGAGCAGCGCGCTCATGATCGTTTGTGGGGTGATCAGTGTTCAGTACGGCAGTGGTACTTGGGATTGGATTGGCTCCCTATTCTGGATCTCGTTGTTTACCGCATTGTTTAGCGTGTTCCCATTCGCCGTTGGCTTGTATAAATCGGACGGCGCGTTACTCAGGATGTTGATCCGGCATCCTGACCAAACGGCCTCCTGGATGGCTATGCTGGAACTTCAGACGGCGGAAGCGAAGGGGCTGCGCCCGCGGGAGTGGGATGCCGGTGTGTTCGGGCAGATGTTGACCGTTAAGGCCGCGGCGAGCGAGTACCCATACTGCCAACTGATGGCGTTTTACCGGCGGCTGGATGAGCAATCGGAACCTGCTGCGTTAGAGCATCTAGAGAACGTGCTTGCCACATCGGCGCGCAGTGGAAAGCCGTTTCGGCATGCGGCGTTCCTTGAAGCTGCGTCGTCAAGCGCGATCATTCGCAAGCAAGCCGGCCAGGCTCGTACCTGGCGCGACCGGGCTTGTAAACTGCGACGACCGGACTCACTCGATGTGATCGAGGCCGGGATTGCGATGTGCGAGATGCGGTACGAAGAGGCAGCCCGGTATTGGGAAGTGGCGCGGGCGCGAGTGGCTCAGCGCAGACTCGACTCGGGATTGATCCGCTTTGCCAAGGAGAAGTGGGCTGAGTATGAAACTGCTTGCCGGGCCTCGCTGTAAGTCTCGCCTAAGAATCGTGAACGGCAGTGCATCCGGGCTAGCCGCGAGTCGTTTCCGCTCATGAGAGTGCCCGCAAAGCTTCTTGTTTCATTCAAGATTACCGCCACGCTGTTTGCCCAGACGGTCGTAACCCAGACGGTCATGGCCCAGGTGGCGGTCGCCCCGACCACGCTTCCGCGTGCTCCCAAAGCCACTGTGGTCGACGTCTCCGGCGCAAGCGGCCGGGTTTCTGAGCCGGGCATCGCCCTGAATTCAAAGAACCCCGCACAGCTGATCGCGGTGTACCAGGGCGGCGCCCAAGTCGAGGGACTTGGCGCCGCCGCCTACTCCAGCAATGGCGGGCAAACATTTACCATCGCCAAAGGGACTCAGCTCAGCGACTGGCATGTGGTGGGTGATGTCACAACAACCTTCGACAACCAAGGCCATGCCTTCTGGTGCTATCTGGCCTTCGATCGCCTGGGAACGCCCTCTTACTGGGCTCACAATGTCGGTCGTAACGGCATCTTCGTCCGCCGCTCCAACGACGCCGGCAAGACTTGGGGAACAGCCGTGGCGGTGCGGGCCTTCGCCACCGGTCATGAGCCCGGCATTCAGTTTGAGGACGAACCACGCATCTTTGCCGATAGCGGCTCACAGAGCCCATTCGCCGGCACTCTTTACGTCGGCTGGGTGGAGTGGCAAATCGACCAGTCGATCATGCTGTTCTCCCGCTCGAGCGATGCAGGCCAAACGTGGTCAACGCCCGCCCGCATCGACACCCATGCCGGCTTGCCGCGCGATGACAACGGCTCGCTCGGGGGCTTCATGCAAACCATCGCTCCCGATGGCACGCTCTACGCAATCTGGTCCGACGGAAACAGCATTGTCTTCACGGAGTCGCACGACGCAGGAAAAACCTTCAGCCACCCCAGAGCCGTCATTGAGACCGCGCCTCCCTACTTTGAAGTTCCCGGCGTTTCCCGATCGACCGGCTTTCCGCAGATTGCGTTCGACGGCGGGGGCGAAAACCACACGGGCCGCCTGTATGTCACCTGGAGCGATTATCGCAACGGCGATGTAGACGTCTTCCTCTCTTCCTCTGCCGATCGCGGACGCACCTGGTCTCCCGCTATGCGCGTCAACGATGATGCCATTCACGATGGCGTGGATCAGTTCTTCCAATCCATGGCTGTCGATTCGCTGACCGGCGCCGTTTACGTCGTGTTCTACGACCGTCGCAGCGATCCCCAGAATCAAAAGTTGAGCATCACGCTGGCACGTTCGACGGACGGCGGCCGCTCCTTTCGCAATTACGCCTGGACGGACTCACCCTGGGATGGGCAAGATGCGTTCCTTGGAGACTATACCTGGATCACGGCCTACAAGGATCGCGTTTACGCGGCCTGGACTGAAACGGTAGCGGGCAGCAAATCGCCCGTGCCGAAGCACCCCCGCAAGTCGGAGCAGTTGCCGCACACAAAGGTGCGCGTGGGAAGCGCCGACTTTTCAAGTGATAACGGGCGCTGAAGCTGCATTGCCGGATCGTCGTGACGAGAGCCGCCGTTTACTCCTCAGCCACCGCCGTTGGCCAAGTGAAGGTTGTTCCGGGCGCAAGTGCCCCGTTGATATGAGCGGTCGAGACGGTGGACTGCCACTTAGGCCCATCGTCGATTGCTGTCAGAATCTGCCAAACCTTTTCGGGCATCAGCAGCTTCCATTCTGACGTACAGAAGGCTACACCGCGGCAGACGTGAATTGAAGAAGAGATGAACAATAGTACGATCACTTGAGGAATGCCTTACGCGATCAAAGTCGAGTATGCCCATGAACGCAAGATCCGTGAACGAAACAAAGTCATCTATCGGGTAGCGCACTGGCCTATCTGGATCTGGGTCTTCTTCCTTGCTCCGGGCCCGCTGACGTTCGATCTGTTTGCGCACGGCCCCAGCTTCCGGAATGTGATTTGGCTGCTGGTCGTCTTAACCGCTACCGGCATTGCGGCTCTCTTCGGACGGTTGCCTGGCGTCGAGCCTCGTCCCTACATCCTCCGGTTCTCTGAAGACAAGCCGAATCCGCTTTACCGGCGCATCTGCTACACGTTCGCCTGGAACGCGCTGCTGAGTTTCGCCATTCTGAATTTGGCCGGTCTGATTGTGGCGGTCGTTGTGCGCAAGTGGTATCTCAAACAGATTTACCTTTACGGGTACACGCCCATGTTTCTGACGATTGTCGCGCTTGGGATATCGGGAGCGTTACCTCGAGTGGGACGATCGACAAAGGGGGAGGGAAGCGAGCGCCGGTACTTTTATGGAACTGTGTGGACCGTAACGTTTGCGCAGGGCGTGCTGCTTGCAATGTGGACGACGCTGCCGCGGGGACAGGCGTGGGACGCGGTGAAGTTGATCGGCTTCGTCTTGGTGCTGATCGCGACCGGTACTGCGGCCGCATTCGGTTTTCTGCCGCGAACCAGGCCGATCCTAGCGGGCGAGGTCATGGTTGCAGACTAACTTGCATCAGGCGCAAGTGGAGAATTATGGATCTTTCATCGCGGGCCGAATTGTCGGCGACCATTCCTGACGATAGGCCCTGAGTCACAGCGCTCTTCGCATCTGGCAAGCGAATCAGGAAGCGTATGCGTTCGCCATGACTTAGCCCGCGAGATGGCCGTGCACCATTGCGCTGCATACCAAGCTTAAACCGGGTCAATTCCGGCAGGCAAGATCAGGGCCGCCGTCTACTTGATGTTCGCGAAAAGCAAAACCCCCTCCACAGCTTTCGCTGTCGAGGGGATAAATGTTACGTCGTACTTAGGCGAGATAAGTTACGCTTTCTTGGCTGACTGGCGGTACCGCACCAGACCAAGGAGGGCGAGACCGCTACCCAGAAGACCCATGCTGATCGGCTCCGGAACGGCCGGTGCTGTAGGGGAGAAGGAGAAACCGCTAGCGCTGCCCGCTACACCATCTTGCAGACCCAGCGTCCCATTCATGCTGTAGTTAACCGCATTGGTTGCGACCACCAGGAGATCAGTTGTTTGCCCAGGCTGCACGTTGGTCAGCGTATAGGAGAAAGCGGCCACATCACCGGGATTCTGGCTACGGCTGAAGAACTGCGGTGCAATGTTCGCCGTCGTTGTGCCATTGGCTCCGGTATTAGCAACATATCCGAAATCGGTTGTAAATCCCGAGAACGAGGCAGCGGTTAGCCGCTCGAGAATACCAGGGAATGTGTTCGTTGCTCCCCGGGTGGTGTCGGTGAACTGGTACACGAAGTCCAGGCAACCGCCCGCGGGGCAAGCCAAATTGATACCGTCCCGATAAACGGTCTCAGTCACGGTTGCTGAAAGCGGATTGACCGTTGTTCCGAAGTTGACGGGCTCGACACCGGTACTCGCAAGCATTGTGGCACCGGTGAAAGTGATTGGAGTTGCCGGAATTTCAATCATCCCCGGCGTAAGCAAAGCGTCTGCATTTAGGCATGGCAGGGTTACCGCCAAGCCGAGTGTGAAAATCGGTAAAAGTTTTTTTGTCATCAGTTGTCCTCCGAAGTTTGTTACTACAGCCTTGTACAGCTAGTTCTCATAGTATATGCCCATCCAGCTGAGAGCAATAGAACATGCACCAACAAAGTACTAGGCACCGGAAGTACCTCCTCCGGAGTGGGCTTACTCAGAAGCTGCAGGCCAAGAAGACGCCTTCGTCTCCAGAGAGGCCATCGACAGAGGTGCGGGTGTTGTAGCGGGCGACAAAGCCATCTTGCAACAGTCCCTTCTCGATGGCAGCAATCGTGCCCAGGATGCGCGGATCGTCGGGCGGAAGAAAGCCGACCATCGGCAACATCAGCAGACTGGCGTCCAACTCCTTGCCGCCGAAGTATTGAACGAACGAGTTGAGTTCTTTGCTGAAGCCGAAGCGGCAGACCTCGTCGTGTATGTCGGAACGGAGTTTGATCCAGCGATCGAGAGGTCCCTCTTCGTGGAACTCTTGCATGGTGCGGACGGCACGGTCGATGGCCACCCAAGCCATTACTTTCGAATGAACGAAGTGCCGGCGTTTGCCGCGGATTTCCCAGATTCCATCGTCCGGCTTCATCCAGATCTTTTCGAGATGGCTGACGAGGGAACGTTCGAGATTCCAACCGGCTTCCAGCTTTTCAAGGCCCTTGCGGCGGGCCTGATAAAAGGCGTCGAGAACCTCACCATAAACATCCAGCTGCAACTGCTCAGAGGCTGCATTGCCGACGCGCACCGGTTGCGAGCCTTCATATCCGGGAAGCTCCGGCAGCTCAAATTCGGTGAGGCGGCGTTCGCCGGCGACACCGTACATGATCTGCATTTGGTCGGGACTTCCGGCGACGGCGCGCAACAGCCAATCGCGCCACGCCTTGGCTTCGTCGATGAACCCGGCGTCCATCAACGCGTCCAGCGTGAAGGTGGAATCGCGCAGCCAGCAGAAGCGGTAATCCCAATTGCGAACGCCGCCGATTTCTTCAGGTAGCGAGGTGGTGGCGGCGGCCACAATGCCCCCGGTGCGATGGTGAGTCAGCGCCTTGAGTGTGATCAACGAGCGCAGAACAGCTTCGCAGTATGGGCCTTTCAGCTCATGTTTAGCGGACCACTTCTCCCAGGCTCGCGTGACGTTTTTGATGGTGGCTTCGGCGTCGAGCGGCGGCGGGGTGCGGCCATACGGACGCGACCATGTGAGGACGAAGGGGATTGTCTGGCCTTCCTCCACTTCGAAGCTGGCGCGAGTTTTCAGGTCCTCTCCGCGTAGTTCGAGAGGGGTCTGGAGGATGATTTGATCAGGGCCTGCGACCGCGCGCAGCCTTCCGTCGTCCATGCGGCTGGCCCAGGGAATCACTGTTCCGTATTCAAAGCGAATGGCTAATTCCATTTGCATGCGGACGCGGCCGCGTACGCCACGGACCAAGCGGATGACGTCCTGGTACTCGCCACGGCGGTCCATGCAGTCGGTGAGGACCACGGTGCCTTCACGGGAGGAGAATTCAGTCTCTAAAACGAGAGTGCCCTGGCGATAGCGGCGAGTGACGCCGCGGCACTCCGCAGTGGGAGCGACCGTCCAGTGGCCGTTCTCCTCTGAACCGAGAAGAGCGGCAAAGCAAGCGGCCGAATCGAAGCGTGGAAAGCCTAGCCAGTCAATGGATCCGTTTCTGCCCACGAGCGCAGTAGTCGCATTATTGCCGATGAGAGCGTAGTCTTCAATGAGCTGTGTCATGAGTCAAGGCGGATGGCGAGTAGCGTGGGCCGTTTTTTGCGATTCTTCAGTTGGCAGCGAACTCAATGACGACTTTGATATCGTCGGGGCGGCGCTCCAACACCTGCTGCCACGTCGCCAGAGGCTCCCGCCGCGAGATAAGCTGCGATAGCCACTTCCGATCGGCCTCTAACAGCGCCTTCTCCGCCATCTCCCAGTGCCTGCGGTTTGCATTGACCGACCCAAAGATGACACTGTTCTCGAGCACCATTGTGCGGTTGATGGTTCCGAGGTCGAGACTCACTTGCTGATGGTGCGAGGAGACGCCCGCCAGGCACAATATGCCGTCATTGCCGAGATGCGTGATGGTTTCGGCGATCACGGAGGCAACGCCCGTGCATTCAAGGATGACATCCGGACAGAGACCGATGTCCTGTACCGGACCGGTGTGATAAGTAGCGCCCAGCGATTGGACGAGTTGGGGCTTCAAGCCGTCCTTCACGCGGTCGAGAACGTGCACTTCAAGGCCGCGCTGCGCTCCAAGCAAAGCTGCCAGCAAGCCAATGGGGCCGGCACCTGTGACGAGCACGGTTTTCGGTTTCCATTCGGCACGCTCGCCAATACGCGTGATGTGGTCCCAGCATTTAGCCACTACGCTTGTGGGCTCGGTTAGAACGCCGACATCTCGAAGGCCGGGATCTAGTTTGACGGCGAAGTCAGGCTCAATACGCCACAGTTCTGAGGCGAAGCCGTTGCGCTCTTTGATGCCGCGCTCGGTGTATTTGCCGTTGCGGCACATATCCCACTCGCCGACGGCGCAAGCGACGCAGGGAACAGGATCAGGCCGCCGAACAATGCCGACCACAAGGTCACCTGTTGTGAAGCCACTGTTCTCCGGCGCTTGCTCGACGCGCCCCAGCGACTCATGACCGATGACTAAATGCCGGTGGCCTGGTGGAGCCCAGCCGTACTCAGCGGAAATAAGCTCAAAATCGGTTCCGCAGATTCCGAGATCGAGTGCGCGGACCAGAATCGTGCCGTCGGACGCGGAAGGGTCGGGAACGTCTTGCAGGGAGGCTGAGTTGGCCTGTCCCGGAACAATCGTGATGGCTTTCATGTAGCGTTTGGGGAACTGGAGTGCGCTTTCGGCAAACCAATAATCTCAAAGGTACAACCTTTGGATTTATGACTTACACGTCGTAGACGGGGGTAAGAAGATTTCGTGACAAACTCGGGCTAAGCGGCGGGCGAGTCGGCGGTTCAATGGCGGATAGAAGCCCTGGGCAGAAGTTACACAATAAGAACATGAGTGGTTCACAGCGGACGGAATCGGACAGCATGGGCGCCATCGAAGTGCCCGCTGACCGCTATTGGGGCGCGCAGACGCAGCGCTCTTTGCATCATTTCGACATTGGCCAGGATGTGATGCCGCCGGAGCTGATCCGCGCTTTCGGGGTGCTGAAAAAATCCGCGGCCTTGGTGAATCGCGACCTCGGCAAGCTTGACGATGAGACCACGCGTCTCATCACGCAAGCGGCCGACGAAGTGATTTCCGGTCAACTCAACGAGCATTTTCCTTTGCGAATCTGGCAGACCGGCAGTGGGACGCAAACCAACATGAACGCGAATGAGGTGATCTCAAACCGTGGCATTGAACTGAGCGGCGGCGCGATGGGAAGCAAGAAGCCCATTCATCCGAATGACCACGTCAACCTGTCGCAGTCGTCGAACGACACATTCCCGACCGCCATGCACATTGCCGCCGCCGAACAGATGGAGCGAAAGCTCATTCCCGCGGTTTGCGAACTGCGGGATTCGTTGCATCGCAAGGCGGAGCAGTTTGCCGATGTCGTCAAGATTGGCCGCACGCATCTGCAAGATGCCACGCCGCTGACGGTCGGGCAGGAGATCTCCGGGTGGGTTTCGCTGTTGGATCGGGATGTGGAGCGGCTGAAGCAGGCGCTGGATGGACTTTTCGATTTAGCGATTGGCGGAACGGCGGTGGGGACGGGCTTAAACGCGCACCCGGAATTCGGCGCGCGCGCGGCAGCGACGATTCGAGAGCTCACCGGACTGCCGTTCCGCTCTCACCCCAATAAGTTCGCGGCACTTTCAGCGCATGACGAGATAGTCGCGGCGAGCGGTGCGCTCAAAACGTTGGCCGCCTCGCTGATGAAGATCGCAAACGACGTGCGCTGGCTCGCCTCCGGGCCGCGCTGCGGACTGGGGGAGATCACGATTCCTGAAAACGAGCCGGGCTCCTCCATCATGCCCGGCAAAGTGAATCCGACGCAGTGCGAAGCCATGACAATGGTCGCGGCCCAGGTGATGGGCAATGACGTGGCGATTGGGTTCGGCGGCTCCCAGGGCAATTTCGAGTTGAACGTTTTCAAGCCCGTCATCATTCATAACTTCCTGCACTCTGTCCGGCTGCTTGCCGACACTTGCCGTAGCTTTCGCGAGTACTGCGCCACCGGCATTGAACTGAACCGCGGCCAAATCGAACATTATGTTCAAAACTCGCTCATGCTGGTGACCGCTCTCAGCCCGGTGGTGGGATATGACAAGGCCGCCGCTATCGCGCATACAGCGCATGTAGATGGAATGAGTCTGAGAGAAGCCGCGGAAAAATTGAACTATTTAAGCGGTGAGGATTTCGACACCTTAGTCAAGCCCGAGAACATGACGCACCCCTCCTAAAGGCGGGGAATTCACGAGCGGCAGCGCGGGGAATCGCTGAGCGCACTGCGGCGGGCTGAGACTTAGTGGCCTTCCTGGGCACAATGACTCTAACGGCGGTGGGAGCGCGCGCGTGGCATGGATTCCAGTGTTCCGGGAGACGAGGCGCACTACGTTCTGGTCAATATAGAGAGCGGAGTGAAGCTGGCGAGCCGTGTTCGAATTGCCGGCGATAGCGCGGCGCGGCGTAAAGGACTGTTGGGCGCGGACAATCTCGACCGCGAGGCGGGCCTCTGGATCATGCCTTGCGAAGCCATCCACACGTTCGGCCTCAAGCTGCCGATTGATGTATTGTTCCTGGACCGCGATTTCAAAGTGAAGAAGCTGCTTGCCGGCATACGGCCGTACCGGATCTCCGTGTGCCTGCGGGCTTCCTCAGTGCTGGAGATACGAGCGGGCGCAATAGCGGAATCAAAGACGAGAGTCGGGGATCGGCTGGCCGTCGAGCGTGTAGGTCCAGTCCAGGGGATCTATCCGGAAGAGCCGATGAGGTCTGATTCCACATGCCCGTCGTCCTGAAAATCGCCTTGCTTTGCGTAGTTGTCCTGGCCGCCATTTACGACCTGAGATTCCGGCGCATTCCAAACTGGGTCAGCCTCAGTGGGATTGTTCTTGGTTTCGGCTGCAACACGCTGCTGCTGGGTTTGCACGGGCTGAGGGAGGCTGGTTTAGGACTGCTGTGCGCAGCGCTCGTCTACATGCCGCTGTACCTTGTCCGCGGCATGGGCGCCGGTGACGTAAAACTGATGGCCGCTGTGGGCGCCATTGCGGGGCCTGAGAGCTGGCTCCAGATCTTCCTGGCAACGGCGCTGATCGGAGGCATCGTCTCGCTGGCCGTGATCGCCGGCAAGCATCGATTCCGTCAGACGCTCGGAAATGTGGGCGTTATCGTGACCGAGTTATTGCACTTCCGAGCACCTGTCGAGACTGATTCCCGGCTCGACTATAGACACAAACAAGCTATACGCCTTCCTCACGGAGCCGCTATTGCGGGTGGCTCCATCGCGTTCCTGCTCTTTACCGCTTCCCGATAGCCTTAGCCGCCGGTGTACACGGGTCGTTGGCCCACCATTCCGCGTACCGGTCTAATGAAACTGTTTTCCGTGACCGATTAGAGACCGTAGACAGTTCTCAATCGCAAGTGGAATACATGCAAGCCACAGTCGCAGAGTCGTGGGAGATACCTCAGGCGGGGAATGCCCGCTGGTTCGTGCACCTGCTCCCCTCTCTGACAGACTTCGCGTTCCTGCTGCCTTCGTTCATTCTTTTCTTCATCTTGCCGGGCACGAGTGTGTTGTTTGGCGATGGCGATACCGGCTGGCAAATTCGCACCGGTGACTGGATACTCCAGAACCGCTCCCTTCCAAGAACCGATTTTTTTTCTTTTACCAAGCCTGGCGAGGCGTGGTTTGCCTGGGAGTGGGGAGCTGACGTGGCGCTCGCATTCGCTCATCAAGCGGCCGGTCTGCGCGGAGTCGCATTTCTGACGGTACTGTTGCTGGGTCTAATCTCGGCCCTGTTGTTCCGGCTCATTCGCAGGGCTTCGGACAACGATTTTCTTGCTTTTGGATTTACGCTGCTCGCGATTTGCGGCTCGATAGTCCATTGGTTGGCGCGCCCTCATCTCTTTACCTGGTTGTTTGCTCTGGTATTTTCGCATGCGATCCTTGCCGCCGAACGGGGAAATCGAAAGCCCCTATTCTGGCTGCCTCTCGTGATGTTGCTCTGGACGAATCTGCATGGCGGCTTTTTTGTAGGCATTGCGCTCTTATTGGCAAGCGTCGCCGGTGCTGCTCTCGAAGCCTGGATGCGGAACCAGGACATTGCCGCCGATGCGTACCGTGCGGTCCGGCCCTACCTTCTCTGTGCCCTCGCCTGTTGCGCCGTTACTTTCGTGAACCCTTACGGATGGCGTTTGCACCAGCATGTGCTGAGCTACTTGCTTGATTCGAAGCTGCTGGACAGCATACAGGAATATCAGTCCCCGAATTTCCGTCAGCCCGGCGCGGCCTTCGTCGAATGCATGCTGCTGTTGGGTATCGCGGCCGGCTTTTGGTGTATGCGCCGCCGGAAGTATGCTGCTGCTCTCACGCTGTTGTTATGGGCGCACCTGTCGCTGGTGTCGATTCGCAATGTCCCCATCTTTCTCCTTCTCGCCGCGCCATCAATGGCTTCGATGTCCCAGGACGCACTTGAGCGCGCACGATCGCTGCCCAGCCTGAGGAGTAGGAAGAGCGGAGTTCTTGCTGATATCGCACGGGAATTCCGACCGTTAGAGCACATCGAGCGTTGGCACGTCGCGTCCGTTCTAGCTATGGCGCTTCTGGCCTTTGCCCTCGCTTCGGGCCGGCCCGGGTTTGAAGGGCGGTTCAATCCGAAGAACTTTCCAGTTGCTGCCCTATCTTCGCTGCGGGCAGCGCAGCCATCGCGGCTATTCACCTCCGATCAGTGGGCAGACTATCTGCTCTATCAATTCTTTCCGTCACAGCGCGTATTCATGGACGACCGCTCCGATTTCTATGGCTATGAGTTCGTGACGAAATACCAGCACATCATGAATGCGCAACACGACTGGGAACAGGACTTGCAGCAGTTTTCGATTGACGCCGTGCTGGTGGAGCCGGATGCCGCCATTGCCAGCGTGCTGAAGCAATCGGCTAAGTGGAAGATACTCGCCGACGGCGGATCGTTCATCCTGTTCCAAAAGGATGAAAGGATGCGTCAGGGGCAAGCAGCGACTCCGCCTACGGGCGGCACAATTCCTGCTTTACGGCACGAAATGGCGGGCAACACTTTAGGACCCGTGCAACAAACGATTTTAGTTCGACTCCCAAAACTAAACGAAAGGAGAAGCTCATGATTACATCAGCTCTACAGGCGTTCTGGCAGGAAGAAGACGGTCAAGACTTGGTCGAATACTCCCTGCTGCTTGCATTTATCGCCTTAGCTGCCGTCGCGCTGCTGGGCAGCGTTGGCGGTAATATCAACAAGATTTGGACTACCATCAACAGCCAAGTCGCCAGCGCTCAAGCAGCAGCTTCCTAGACACGGCGAGCAAGGACCTGTCGAGAGCCGCGACCGCACTCTTTCGCGGCTCTCACGCTCTGCTGCGCGGTTGGCATTTCATTGTGTGCTTCCGGTGCGCGTAGGCGTCGCTGGAACAATTTCAACAGGAATTCGGAAAGTAAGTAAGTCCCATGAATCGACGTTTAGCTGGTGTGTTTGCGTTTGCGCTTGTGGTTGCATTCATCGCAAGTTTTGCAGTCTACCGCCTCGCGATTTCTCAAACGCGAACTCCGACTGGTTCCTCTGTCACGAGCAAGCTAGTGGTGGCCGCCCACGATCTTCAAGTCGGCGAACTCATCCGGGCTTCTGATCTGACCCAGATTGCATACCCGGGCCCGGCGCCGGAGTATGCAATCAAGACTCCCCAGGAAATTGTGGGCCGGGGGGTAGTCGCCAACGTCTACCAGAACGAACCCATCCTCGAAAAGCGATTGGCTCCGAAGGGCGCCGGGGCGGGCCTGGCTTCAACCATCCCCGTCGGGATGCGTGCCGTCGCACTACGCGTAAACGAAGTAGTCGGGCTTGCGGGATTTGTCCTTCCCGGCATGCGTGTCGATGTTCTCATCTCAGGTACCGCGCCTAGCGTGGACCAGAGTCACGGGTCCTTGTGCAAGACGATCCTGCAGAACATTGAGGTTCTCTCAGTGGGGCAACGCATCGAGAAGAACGCGGATGGGAAGCCCGAAGCGGCGCAGGTGGTGAATTTGCTGGTGACGCCCGATCAAGCCGAGGTTCTGAGTCTTGCGAGCGAAAACACCAGGGTTCAACTGGTGCTAAGGAATCCGATTGACACCAAGGAACAGAACACACGTGGTGTCTCGCTCGCCGGTCTCTTTGGACCGGAGGCGCAGGTGGAGGCGGCAACGTCGCCAATGGCGGGCCTGCGCCTCTCGCCGCCGCGTCGCGCAGCGCCGCCTCCGCGAGAGCCCGATACCACGACGGTGGAGATCTTTAGTGGAACCAAGAGAAGTGAACAATCGTTCGAGTTGCCGCACAGGAAACCAATCCAGTGAAAAGTTTAGTATTCAGTTTCTTCTGCTTCGCCCTAATGAGCCCAGCCCAAGTACGGCTGCCTCAGGGAGAGTCCGTAGCGGCGGTGACGCCGGAAGGCCGGGCAGCCGACGGCCGAGCCGCTAGCCTGGCCGCGAGCGGCGCTTCTGACCTGCACGTCACAGTCAGCAGGTCCATCGTCTTAGAACATCACGAGGGGATTCGCCGCATATCCATTTCTAATCCGGAGATTGCTGAAGCCGTTGCCGTGAGCTCGACCGAGCTGTTGCTGAACGGCAAGTCGATCGGCGAGACCACGCTGATGATGTGGGATACACCGGGCCGGCGCTTGCGCTTTGAAGTTCATGTCTCGGCAAACAGTTCGAAGATCGATGCGGTGCGCGACGAGCTGTTGAAGGAGGCGGGACCTGACGTTTCTTTGTCCATTGAAGACGGAAACGTCTTCCTTCGCGGGACTGCGAACGATCAGATAGAGGCGGATCGCGCGGCCAGCATTGCCGCGACGCTCGGCAAAGTTGTCAATCTACTGCGCGTCCTAGTCCCCCAGGCCCAACCGCAAATTCTGCTCAAGGTTCGTTTTGCAAACGTGAGCCGCTCAGCTTCTACACAACTCGGTTTCAACTTTTTCAGTGGCAACCAGAAAGGGTGGGGAGGCACAACAACCGGTCAATTCGGCCAGTTACCAACTGGGTCAGCAACTACTAACACGAACGCAAGTGTGACGCTGACGAGTCTGTTGAACGTCTTTTACTTCCGCCCGGATCTGGACATTGGCGCCATGGTGCAAGCGCTCGAGGCAAAGAGTCTGGCGCAAACGTTAGCCGAACCCAATCTCCTAACGATGAGTGGGCAGCCGGCCAGTTTCCTGGCCGGGGGAGAGTTTCCGTTTCCGACCATTCAGGGCGGGGCCGCCGGGGTTGGGCAAATCACAGTTCAGTTTAAGGAATTCGGGATTCGGCTGAACTTCCTCCCGGTCATTACACCGCGCGGCACTATCCAGCTGACGGTCACTCCGGAAGTGAGTTCGCTCGATTACACGAACGGTCTTACCGTCAATGGGTTCACGGTACCGGGGCTCGCGACCCGGCGTGTTCAGACTCAGGTCGAATTGGAAGACGGCCAAAGCTTCGTTATCGCTGGCCTTCTGGATAATGAGCTCTCGCAGCAATTGGACAAGATTCCCGGTATTGGAAACATCCCGGTGCTGGGGAAATTGTTCCAAACGCGTTCGGTATCGAAAAGCAAAGATGAACTGCTGGTGCTTGTTACGCCCGAGCTCGTTCGTCCCTTGTCGAGGGGTGTGAAGCCTCCAGAAGTGAAGATGCCGCTTCCGTTTCTCACGGAGGGCGCTCACACGCCGCCGCGGCCTCCCGGAGTGGACGTCACCGGTCCCGTGCCGCCGCTGCCTACGCGCTTCTCGCTGCCTGTCGAGGAGTTGAAGGGTGCTCAGCAGTCGACGACGCCCGCCCACGGTAGCGACTCGAATAACCAAGCGCCCCTGATGGTGGCGCGGCCCGCGGCGGTAACGCCCGATACTCCGGCCACCCCAGCCAGCCCCAATCCTACACCTTCGGGCCCGACCCATTGAGCTTCAACTATGGCCGCTAAATTATTAACCCATATAAAGGACGACGGCTTGCGGCGCGAAGCCGTAGACGTTCTGACACAGCCCGAGAACCAGATCTCGTTTGATCAGCATGACGGCGCTTGGAGCAGTCTCCTCGATCGCCTGTCCAGCAGTAAGCCGGACGTGCTCTTGCTCGATGTCTCGGCGGTTCCTTCCGAACTGAATATCGCGATGCGGCAATTGAAGTATCAGTGGCCGGAAATGAAGATCGTGGCGCTACACACCGGTGCGGACTCACAGATCATTCTTTCCGCGATGCGTGCCGGCGCCAACGAGTTTGTGCATACCCCGCTCGCAGAGGGGCTCCTGACGGCCATCGAGCGGTTGCTAGATGTAGCAAATGCACCCGGCGCTCCGAGGCGCGGCAAGATGATCGGCTTTCTCTCCTCCAAAGGGGGGTGCGGCTCGACCACGCTCGCCTGCCACATTGCCTCTGAGCTGCACAAAGTAACGAAGAAGAGAGTTCTCCTGGCCGACTTGGATTTGACGTCAGGGCTCGTTGGCTTTCTGATGAAAACGCCGAGTTCCTATTCCGTTCTCGATGCCATCAAGAATCTATCCCGGCTCGACGAGAGCTTATGGAAAGCATTAGTCGTCGAGCACGGCCCAGGCTTATCGGTGATCCCGGCGCCGGCCGTCTATACGCGCTGGGACCACCCTGAGGAGAGCCAGTTGCGCCAGGTGCTTCAGTTTATGCGGACACAACACGACTGGGTTGTCCTCGATTTGGGGCGAAGCCTGAACTCTATCGCCATGGCGGTGCTCGAAGAAATCGACCAGCTGTTTCTGGTCTCCACGCTTGAGGTCGTTGCTCTACACGGGCTCAAATCCATCGTGCATGGGCTCTTTGAGCAGGGTGACAAGTTGCAGCTGGTGTTGAATCGTACGCCGAAGATGATGGACATCAGCACGCAGGAGCTTGAAAAGATTCTCGGCCGCTCGTTATATGCTGCTCTGCCCAATGATTACATGGGTTTATACCAGTCGTATTCGAGCGGCAATCTTCTGGATTCGAATACCCGGCTGGCCCAGCAATTTTCGCTATTGGCGTCCAAGATCGCTGGTGTTCAGCCAGTCAAATCAAAGAAGAAGTTCGCATTGTTTGGTTAGGATTCTCAATGACAGGAACAGAAACACCTCAAAATGCAGCACGAGCAGCTGAAAACATCCGTCCGGGTTCGTCCCCGCGTGATGCCTCTTCTCTGCAATATCAAGAGCTCAAGTTTTCCATTCACCGCAAGCTGCTGGATCGCATCAATCTAGAAGCGGTTTACGCCATGCCCGGCGACCGGGTTCGCCAGGAGATTCGCCCCTCTGTCGCGAAACTGGTGAATGAGGAGAAGACGCCTCTGAGCCTGACGGAGAAGGACCGGCTGATTGAAGAAGTTCTTGACGAGGTCTTCGGTCTGGGGCCTCTCGAGCCGCTGCTGCGCGATCCCACAGTCTCCGACATCCTGGTCACCACGCCGCGGATGATTTATGTGGAACGCGGAGGCAAGCTCGAGCGCACAACCATTGAGTTCAAAGACGATGCGCATTTGATGCGCATCATTGAACGCGTGGTGTCGCGCGTCGGCCGCCGCATTGACGAATCTTCTCCCATGGTCGACGCGCGCCTGCCGGACGGCTCGCGCGTGAACGCCGTCATTCCCCCGCTAGCGGTCGACGGGCCGTTGCTCTCCATACGCCGCTTCGGCGCCGACCCGCTTCAGCCCGCGGATATGATTCGCAAGCAGTCGCTCACCGACGGCATGCTGGAACTCGTGAAAGCGTGCGTCAAAGCGCGGCTTAACGTGATTATCTCGGGAGGAACGGGCGCCGGTAAGACGACGTTTTTGAACATGCTGTCCGGCTTTATTCCTGCGAATGAGCGCATCGTTACGATTGAAGACGCCGCCGAGTTGCAGTTGCGCCAGGCGCACGTGGCGCGGCTTGAAACTCGTCCGGCAAATATTGAGGGGAAAGGCGCGGTGGTTCAGCGGCACCTTCTTGTGAATGCCCTTCGTATGCGGCCGGACCGCATCATCTTAGGTGAGGTTCGTGGCGAGGAGGCCCTCGACATGCTGCAGGCGATGAATACGGGCCACGATGGATCGCTCACCACCATCCACGCCAACAGCCCTCGGGATGCAATCAGCCGCCTCGAAGTCATGATTGGCATGGCCAGCTCCAACCTGAACGTCCGTTCCATCCGGCAACAGGTGGCCTCAGCCATTGACCTTTTCATTCAGTGCTCGCGCTTGGCGGATGGCAGCCGCAAGGTGACCTACATCACCGAATGCCTGGGTATGGAAGGCGAACTCGTCACCACACAGGACATCTTCCTGTTTGAGCGCACCGGAATGTCCAGCGAAGGGCGCGTGATCGGGAAATTCCGTCCTACGGGCGTTCGTCCCAAATTCAGTGAACGTCTGAAGGCAGCGGGCATCGAGTTGCCGCCGCAGCTATTTCAGAGTGTCGTCGAGGTTCGTTAACGGGCATGTGGCTGGCTGGCATCCTCTTTGTCGTCGTCTTTGCCACCATATTGGCATGTGTCGCGGCCGGGACGTCGTATTTCAAGTCGAAACAGAAGCAGCAGATCCGCTCCATGCTGCAGAAGGCGGAGGAGGCCGCACCCAGCCGTGCCAACTCCGTCGAGTTCATACGGCCCGCGGATGTAGATGACTTCCTGGCCCGATTCCTGCGCCGCTTTGCGTTCACGGACCGGCTCGATTTGATTCTTGAGCAAGCCGGAAAGGACTGGACGGGAAGCAAGCTGATAGCCATCTCCTGCGTCGCTGGTTCTCTCGGCTTCTTGGCCGGTTTGAAATTGCGGCTTGTCTCGGCGCCGGTCAGTGCGTGCCTGCTGGGCGCGCTCGCGGCCGCGATCCCGCTCCTGCTGGTGTTGCGAAAGAGGGCGAAATCGATTGCGGCGTTTGAAGAGCAGTTCCCCGAGGCGCTTGATTTCCTCTCGCGGTCCATGCGTGCCGGTCACGGCTTCTCGGTCGCATTGGAGATGCTTTTTACCGATTCACCCGATCCTCTCGGTTCGGCCTTCCGCCGCGTCTCGAACGATCTGCAGCTAGGTTCTTCGATGGAGGTGGCATTCACAAAGCTGGTGACTCTCGTGCCACTCGTCGATGTCCGCTTCTTTGTCTCCTCCGTGCTGCTACAGCAGGAAACCGGCGGTAATTTAGGAGAAATCCTGAGCAAATTGGCTTCGATCATTCGCGATCGGTTTCGGCTCAAGGGGCAGGTCAAGGCGGCCGCCGCACACGGCAAGATTACCGGTTTGGTTCTGCTGCTGATGCCACTCGCGGTAGTGGGGTTCATGATGGTAAGCTCGCCCGCCTATTTACGCCAGCTTGTGACGGATCCTACGGGGCAAAAAATGCTCTATGGCGCTGTGGTAGGCCAGGCAGTCGGCTACCTCGTCATCAAGAAGATTACAAACATAAAGGTCTGATATGTATCTCCTTGTCCCTCTGGCTCTGTTCCTTCTGATCACCGCCGCCATCTCCTATTTCGGCTATGTCCACTACGTCAGGCCGTCCCGCATGCTCGACCAGCTGGCCCATACCGGTTCAGATTCGATTGCTGTATCATTGCGGGCTCGTAAGCAGAAGCGGGAATTCTCGTTCTCGCAACTTTTGGAGCCGCTGGGGAATTTGCTGCCGGTGTCGCCGCAAGATGCCGTCCTTTCAAAACAAGAGTTGTTTTCCGCCGGTTTTCGAACGAGTTCCGCCGTGCCGGTCTATTACGGAGCAAAGATCGTCCTTGCGACAGCTCTCGTCATGCTGGCGGTGATGTTCCGCGATCATCTCGAGAACCCCTTGCTGCGTCTGGTTCTGCCGGTAGCGGGTGGGGGCATCGGCTTCCTGGTGCCCTCGTTTGTGTTGGGCCGTCTGGTGGGCCGCCGCCATGAGAAGATCAGGCTTTCTTTACCTGACGTGCTCGATCTGTTGGTGATCTGTACGGAAGCCGGTTGCGGACTTGATCAAGCCATTGTGAACGTAAGCCGCGAGCTCAAGGTGGTTCACCCGGCGGTGAGCGAAGATCTGTCAATCGTGAACATGGAAATTATGGCGGGCAAGAGCCGCGCCGAGGCGCTGCGCAACTTGGCCAAGCGCACGGGCGAAGACGAAATGAGAAAGCTCGTCGCCATTCTGATTCAGACCGATCGCTTCGGGACCAGCATTGCCGAAGCGCTACGAACCCAATCGGACTATTTGCGTATCCGTCGCCGTCAACAAGCCGAGGAACGGGCCGGCAAAGTCGGCGTGAAGCTCGTTTTCCCCATCTTCTTTTTCTGCCTGCCCTCGCTGCTGGTGGTGACCGCCGGGCCCGGCATACTCGCTTTACTGCACGGCTTAGGCCCGGCCATGGGCGGTGGGCAATAGCTGCGCAGTCTAATGAATCGGCCACTGCCTGCCGATATGACGGATGAGGCCGCGCCTCGCAGCTCCTAGTTCAGAGCAGGTTGGCGGACTCAGTGGAGTGGTACCAAAGGAGAGAAGCAATGAATGATATGACGATACAGGCCGTTATCTGGCTGGCGGCTGGCAGCGCTCTGGTTTTCTATTTGAAGCGCCGGCGTAATCGCAAGATCGAGCCTTAATCCGAGGCGGTCATGGCTGAAGCCGATACACTTCAGCACCGGCTGTTGGAGGCGCAGAACTCGGATGGCGGCTGGGGATATCAGAATGGTAGCTCCTGGACTGAACCAACCGCCCTTGCGCTGTTAGCTTTGGCGGCGAATCTTAACTCTGGCCCTGCCTGCTTGGCCGGCCAGAAGTGGCTGATTGGCAGCCAAAAGGCGGACGGGGGCTGGGCTCCTCAGCCGTCAGTCGAACAAAGTACTTGGGTGACCAGCTTGGCCACTTTGGCCTTGTCCGGGACTAAGTCCTCGCCGCACGTTCATCGACGCGGAACGTCCTGGCTGCTCGGCCAAATCCTACCCGAAGATTCCCCGGTCGGGCGCTTCGTCAGCCGTTTGCAAGGCGTACCTTCCGACTCGCGGCCCGCTGGTGGCTCCCCGTGGTTTCCGGCACCGCCGCCTGGATCAGCCCTACGGCCCTGTCCGTCCTCACCCTGTCTAACCACGCTGCCACCAACAATGATCCCTGGCTAAGATCTCAGCTGGACGAAAGCCGGAAGTTCATTCTTTCGAGGAGATGTCGCGATGGAGGGTGGAACCATGGAGGTGCCAAGTACCGCAGTGATAGCGCCAGCTCCTATCCGGAGACGACTGGCATGGCACTACTAGCCTTACAGGGGGTAGAGCCCTCGAAAGTGATATTTCCGCTCGAGCGCGCCGTTGCATTCGTCAGCGCGCCCACGTCCGTCGAGGGCCTCTCCTGGCTGCAGCTAGGGTTGTTGGCACACGGCCGCGATCACCGCGCAATCCAAACAAATCTACCGTGCCGGACGGCCCGGGACGCCGCTCTGCGGCTGCTGGCACTAGCCGGGAATTGCAGCGCCAACAAGCTCTTCACCACATGAGCAGCCAACAGCACCATCCCTACGTCAATCGCAGATATTTTTTCTTCGGATCGCTCGCAATCGCGCTCGGTTGCAGTCGCCCCGCCAACAATCGCCTGTCAGCCGCCCGCCAGACCTACCCCGTTTCCATCGTTCGTGCCAGTTCCTATTCAGTGGACCTTGAAAGTCTCGTACGGAATGTCTTGCTTGAGCACCGGCTTTCCGTCGCTGGCAAAAACGTTCTTCTGAAGCCCAATCTGGTCGAGTTCAGCGCGGAAGCCCCCGTTAATACAAACCCCATATTCGTTGCGGCTGTCGAAGCCGCCTTTCGCTCCCTCGGCGCCGCCAAGGTCCATATTGCAGAAGGCCCCGGGCATCGCCGCACAACCCTGGATCTTGCCTCGGCCGCAGGCTATTTCGGCGCGATTCCCAGCTTCGAGCAAAACTTCACCGACCTAAACTTGGATGAGATACGTCGTGTTCGGCTCAAGAATCCCTTCTCAACGCTCACAGAGCTTTATTTGCCCCAAACAGCACTTGGCTACGATTTATTGGTCTCGCTGCCAAAAATGAAAACTCATCATTGGACGGGCGCCACGCTCTCCATGAAAAACCTTTTCGGTTTGGTGCCGGGCGCAGTCTACGGCTGGCCTAAGAATATCCTGCATTGGGCCGGGATCGACGAGTGTGTGGCTGACCTGCACTTTCTATTTCCGCGACAATTTTGCCTAGTGGACGGAATTGAAGCCATGGACGGCAATGGACCCATTTTAGGCAACAGCGTCTGGGCGGGAGTAATCGTAGGCGGTGCACATCCACCCAGCGTGGATGCTACCTGCTGCCAAGTCATGCAGATTGATCCGGAGAGGGTCCGATATCTCCAACTGGTAGCAATGAGCTCCGGATGGAGACGTTCCGCAATCCGTCAGATAGGCGAACCGGTCAAGAATGTGACCCGGCGATTCAACCTACTCCCTGAACTGGAGCATTTGCGGTTGCGAAACGCCTAGAACACAGCGTACAGAAGTCTAGATGAACATCTCTTCGTCTGAAGTAGCATGATCAACCGTCGGGCGGCCGCCGCGACCCAGGTGGGCAAGAGTGGTTCGGATCCCGGCGAAGACACCATATACTTCGCGAACCGGACGAACGACGCCAGACTGCACGTATGACACCGTCTGTTGAACCCGCGTCATGGAGTCGTCGAGCACCATCTCGGCGCGCTCCATCTGGACTTTTGCACGAGCCGCCGCATCGGTCAGCAGCTCGTCGACCTTAACGAGCTGCTGTTTCGTCACATCCAGAATCGCCCCGCTAGTAGCACCAATCTTCTCTACGTGCTTCTCGACGCGATCCACCGTGCGCCGGGTAGTCCCGACAATGGCTTCGATCTCGGGGATGATGGGCATCACCACCTGCTGAAGTTTGCGGGCCACCAAAAAAAGACCCAGCAACATGCCAGCTTGAATCAGCATAGCCATCGCGGCTAAAGCCACGAAGACCGTAAGAAGTATAAGAAGAGTATGCTCGTCCATAGCGGAGCGGTATCGAAATAACCTAGTGTTTAGACGTTTTCTGTTGGCTGACCAGTGGTACCCGGCGTACCGGCTGCTGGAGCTGATTTGATGTCGGTGACTGCATCGCGGTAGGCTTGTTTCCCTGCCTCGACAGCCGCATTTAATGTGTCCTTCTGGCGTGAAACAGTAGACCGGCCCTTGTCATACAGCTCGGACGCAGATTGCTTCAAATCATCCGAACGCTGCTTGACATAGTCTGTTCCTTCTTGAGCGCGTGCCTTCAAATAATCGCCGCTCTCGCCAGCTCGAGCCTTCAGGTAATCCGCGCCCTCCCCAGCTCTATCGGCGATCAGTTGCCGCGTCTCTTCACCCGGTCTGGGCGCCCACAGAATACCAGCCGCTACGCCAATCCCAAGGCCTAGCAGAAAGTATCCGAAACCGCTTTTTTCCTCCATGTCACTCTCCTTAAGTGTCAGGTCTCTAAAGGCCTGTCGTTTCGCAGTTAACACCTTGTAGAGCATGGTACAGTACTAAACGTTTCAGCAAGATGGCAATGCGGAGCAAACCCAAACAGCTCGATGCAGGCGGTCTGTGGAATTACGCTTTGCGCGTCCTGGGCAGCCGCGCCCACTCCGTAAATGAACTCCGGCAAAAGCTCTCCCGCCGGGCCGATTCCCCAGCCGCCGTATCGGAGACCTTGAACAAGCTGCATGAGTACGGCCTGACGGACGATCGCAAGTACTCTGAGGCGCTCGCCTCGACCCGGCTCCAGAATCAAGGCTTCGGGCGCTTTCGCGTTTTGAATGAGCTGCGGTCCAAACGGGTGGCCCAAAGCGTGGCGGAGACGGCAACCAATCAAGCCTACTCGGGCACAGAGGAAATAGCACTCATCCGAGCCTTCCTGGAACGCAAATACCGGGGAAAGGATCTGCCTCTCCTTTTCAAGGATCCAAAAAATCTCGCCGGTGCCTATCGCCGGCTGCGAGTGGCTGGATTTAGCAGCAGCGCCTCACTATCCGTCTTGAAACAATATTCAAGTGAGGTGGACGAATTGAACGCTCCTGAAGAAGATCTTACTTAGCCCGGCAACCAAGCTTGCCAGGTGGCAGGGAAGTGCACCGGTCGTTATTTAGAACTTGACTTGTGGAACCTTCTTTTCTTCTTCCGTGGTTTTGAAATAGGCGTCATCGCGATGAAAGCCGAACATCGAAGCTGCAATATTCTTCGGGAATAGATCGATATCGGTGTTGTATTTCTGGATCGACCCGTTGTAATCCCGGCGGTCTACCGCGATCCGGTTCTCAGTTCCCGCCAGTTCGTCCTGAAGCCGCATAAAATTTTCATTCGATTTCAGCTGCGGATAGTTCTCCTGCAACACAAGCAAACGCCCGATGGCGCCGCTCAACTGATTGTTTGCGCCGATTTCGTCCTGCTTAGAATGAGCGCCAAGCAATGCCGCCCGTGCATTCGCAACCTCGCCAATGACGCTCTGTTCCTGCTTTGCATATCCCTTTACAGTCTCCACCAGATTCGGAATCAGATCGGCGCGCCGCTTCATGTCGTTGTCCACTTGCGCCCAACGTCCGTCAATGTCGTTGTGCTCGGTCGTCAGTTGGTTCCGCGCGCCCATAAGCTGTCCGCCGAAAACTAAACCCACTAGTATCAGCACCCCAAAAATGATCAGTGCACCCTTCATGTCTTTACGCCCCCAAGTTCTTCCTATTGTCCACTTTACCCTTCAGCTTATCTATCCAGACCATCAACGAAACGCACCAGGTTGTCCGTCTCATCGAGATATTTCGCCAGCAGAAGCGCGGGCTTAACATCGGCTGAAGGTTTTCCAGTTGCTCGAATCGCCAGTATCGCATTCGCGCCCTCTAAACGCGTTCCCAGCACCTTCTCTAACGACGCAAGAATCTCGTCCTTTTTCCAGCGAGGTTCGTGCCCGCTCAGAATAAGTGCATGACGGCCAAGAACACAGAAGGTAGAGAGCGAGTCCGACAGCAACTTCGACAGCTTCTTTGAATCCCGCAGGAGTTCCGCCGCCTTTTGCCGCAAACGGATCTGCTTGGCCCGCAGCTCATGTTCCACCTGAGCGCGATAGAAAGACCTGTCGATGGATAAGTGCTCAATGACATCCCTGCCGCAGAGCACGCGCCGATGCTCCTGCATGTCGTGGAACTCCATAGGGAAGCAGTCCGTCGAAGTACGCACTTCTTCTTCGGTCAACAGCAGCGGCGGAGGGTTTCCCTTTTCACGCCACCAGCGGAAGACCGGTTCAGACTCTGAGAGCTCCTGCGGAGAAAGACGGCTGAGGACGCACAGCACATTCAGGTCTGAGCTTTGTTTATTCCAGTCGCCCATAGCCGCGGAGCCGTAAAGTATCGCTGCTACGAGCCGGTCGCCAAATGCGGCCGTCAGCCGCCGAGTGAGTTCTGAGAGTTCTTGCTCCAACCTATATTCCTGCCCTTCAATCTACTTACCAGTTGCTACTGGCGCCGCCGCCGCCCGCATCGCCGCCCCCGAATCCGCCAAACCCGCCGCCCCCGCCCGAGCCGCCTCCGAATCCCCCGCCATCGCCCCAATTACCACCGCCATAGCGCCCACCTCCGCCCAACAAATTTCCAAGCAACATACCCGTGAGGAAGTTGCCCCCTCCGCCCCCTCGACGGCCACCACGGCCCAGCAGCCAAATAAGGAAAAAGATGCCCAAAACAATCAACGAAAACGGAAAGCCGGTGCTGCGACGGCCAGTGACTTGGCGCGCAGGCTCCTCGGGCTGCGGGGCGTTGCTCGCGAAGGCGATGCCTTTGCCCTGCGCAATTTGACTGGCCATCGTCTGAGCAGCCACTAGCAGTGCGCCGCCGTATTCGCCGCTTTGAAGTTGGGGGCGCATGGACCGCAAAGTGCCCCCCGAGAAACCGTCAGTTAGGTATGGCTCTATGCCGCGACCGGTCTCGATGTCGCTTTTTCGATCTTTGACGGCCAGCAGCAACAGAACGCCCTGGTTCGTCTTCCTATCACCAACGCCCCATTTTCTGAAGACATTCAGTGCAAAATCGCGGATGTCCTGATCACCTACTGTGTCGACCGTGACCAGAGCAAATTCAACGCCCAATTCCTGTTCCACTCGCGTGCAGAACGCCTCCAGCTGGTCCTTATCGGAGGGACTGACAACGTGTGCTAAGTCGCTGACGTACCCTGTGGGCTTGGGCAGCGCGTTCGCATCGACAGCACGCAAAGGAAGAGCCCACGGAATGCACAGCGCGAGGACGGCGCAAACGCGGAGAACGCATGAAAGAGCATCGCTGCGCATGAAACAAAAGGGTACCAGGATGTCGCCGCGTGGGTCCTGTTAGCCCCGCAGCGGACCGGCGCTGGTCGCGGGTTCTTCCCTTGGCAGCAACTCTTCTGGACTGAGCTTGTTCAGTCTGCGCAGCCGTGGAAATAGAGCCGCCCAGGCGATCACGATTGCGATGGTCCCCACCCCGCCCAAAACTACCGCCGGCATGGCGCCGAACCATTGTGCCGTGATGCCCGATTCAAACTGGCCCACCTCGTTCGATGCCCCGATGAAAACCGTGTTGACCGCGCTGACACGGCCGCGCATCTCATCCGGGGTCGAAAGTTGAATTAGCGTGTGTCTCACGATGACGCTGACTGTGTCCGAAGCGCCCATGAAAAACAACATCGCAATCGAAAGCACAATGCTGTGAGACAGCCCGAAAATTACCGTGAAAACACCGAAAGCAAACACGCACCACAGCATGGTCAGCCCTGCGCGGCGCCGCAACGGCCAATGGGCAATGACAATGCCCATCAGCAGCGCACCCGCGCCAGGCGCGCTTCGCAACACTCCCAAGCCAGTTGCGCCAACCTTTAAGATCTCGCGCGCGTAGACGGGCAGAAGCGCCACCGCCCCGCCCAGCAGCACCGCGAACAAGTCGAGCGAAATCGCGCCCAGAATCAGCTTGTTCCGCCCCATAAATCGCAGTCCTTCGAGCAGTACTTTTATAGAGGCAGCCGCCGGGCGCCGCGCTATCCGTTCTAAATGAATGCGCCTTAAGAGCACGAAGGCAGTGAAGTACGCCAGCGCCGCACAGACGTAAACAAGTACCGGTCTTCCGGTTAACCCATAAATGATCCCGCCGATCATGGGTCCCGCAATAGTGGCAGTTTGGAAAACAGACGACGCCCAAGCCACCGCGTTAGGAAAGTCTTCTTGCGGAACCAGCAGCGGCACAAATGCCTGGCTCGCCGGCGCATTGAATGCCCGAACAGTGCCATTTAACAGCAGCACTGCATAGACAGGAAGCGGAGAGGCGAGGCCGTGCAGAGTGAGCCCCAGCAGCAACACGGAACAGACAGAAAACGCGAGATAGCAACTTTTCAGAATGCGCAGCCGGGCAACGCGGTCGGCCGTGTGTCCTGCGATTAAGAACAGGCAAATGCCAGGAAAGAACTGCGCCAGTCCCACTAATCCCAAATCAAGTGGACGATGCGTCAGCTCATAGATCTGCCACCCTACTGCTACCGACTGCATCTCTGATGAGATCGTGGTCAGGAAGCGCGCCAGTGAGTGAAACCGAAAGTTGGGGTACCTAAACGCCGCGCGTGAAGAAGACCCGGATGTCTTTGCGGCCATTCGCGTTTAGTGTGAGTGTATCTGTGCGTGAAGCGCAGCCCATGCGGCGGCATGACGACCGTGCATTTTAGAACAGTTTACCTTTGCGGCTTCGGCTCCCACAGCTCGATGCGATTTCCTTCCGGGTCCATCGCCCATCCGAATTTGCCATAGTCGTATTCTTCGATGACGTCGTCCACCTGCGCGCCCTTTGCGCGAAGATGCGACAGCGTGGCGTCCAGGTCATCAACGATGTAGTTCAACATGAAGCTCGCTTGGCTCGTTTTGAAGTACTCAGTTGATCGCGGGAAGATCGACCAGACGGTGAAGTCGTCTTGTGATGAATCGTCTTGCGATCGACCATCGGCGCGCCGCCAAGGAAACAGTGCGCCTTCAGCCGGCTTGGACACAATGCCGAGATGGTCGCGGTACCACGCATAGAGAGCTTCCGGATTATCAGATTTGAAGAAAATTCCGCCGATGCCGCGTACGCCAGCCATAGACGTTTAGTTTAGTCGAAGATTTCCGAAAAAGGAACTTCGATATCGGTGCCGTCGAGCTTAACTGAATCACCCATCGCTTCTTGCATCCCATTAGCGCGATAGATCCAAACCCGTCGCTCCTCGGGATCAATTACCCAAACGACGGGCACGCCAAACTCGAGATACTCTTGGACCCGCTGGTTTACGCGGGACATCGTGTCTTCCGGCGAAAGAATCTCAACGCAGAGGAGCGGGGACGTCGTCAGTATCTTTTGATCGGGCGTTCCCCTTGTGACGATCACATCGGGAACACGGAATCGGGTCGGCTTTACTTGAAATCGCCATTCAGGCCATGCGCGTATTCCCATCTGACGGAATCTGCTGCCAAAAAAGATAACTAAATTACCCTGAATACCGCTATGGTCGCGTTCGCCCCAGTTGCGCTCCTCAACTACTCCATCTACATAATCGCAGTCGGGGCGGTACACAGTTTTCAGGTATTCTTCGACTGAAATCTGTGTGCTTACGGCCATGTTAAAACAGTATGGCACTGATTCGTTCAGCGGCTAATCGAAGATTTCGGAGAAAGGAACTTCGATATCCGTACCGTCGAGCAGGACCGAATCAGCCGCCTCCTGCATTCCTGTAGCGCGATAGATCCAGACGCGGTGCTCGGCCGGATCTACCAACCAAACAACCGGAACCCCAAAATCGAGATAGTCCTGAATACGCTGATTCAGGCGTGAGAACGTGTCTTCGGGCGAGAGAATCTCTATGCACAGAAGCGGAGGCCTGGTGAGGATCTGTTCATCCGGTTTACCGCGAGTCACAATCAGATCTGGGACACGGAATCGAGTCGGCGTTACCTGAAAGCGCCACTCTGGAATTGCAAAGAGCCCCGTTTCGCGTGAGCGATTGAGAAAGAAGGCGATCAGTTTCCCTTGGATCCATCCGTGATCAAGCTCGCCCAAGGTGCGCTCCTCAACTACTCCGTCCACATAATCACAGTCGGGGCGGAACACAGTCTTCAGGTATTCTTCCACTGAAATCTGTGTGCCTGCCGCCATATTTGGCTAGTATCGCACCGATCCTGGTTCTATTGAGGCGTGTTGAGGCGGATACCCAGTTCCCGAATCTGGCGCTCTGGAACTGTCGACGGAGCTTCACACATCAGGTCTGTCCCCTTCGCCGTTTTGGGGAACGGAATTACTTCGCGAATGGATTGCTCACCTGCCAGGATCATCACCAGCCGGTCAAGTCCCAACGCGATCCCGCCATGCGGGGGTGCGCCGTATTCCAAAGCCTCCAGTAAGAAGCCGAAGCGCCGCTTTGCCTCTTCTTCGGTGAAGCCCAAGGCCGCGAAAACTTTCGCCTGAACGTCGCGGCGATGAATACGGATGGAGCCCGAACCAAGCTCCACGCCGTTCAGCACCAAGTCGTACGACTTCGCGCGGCAATGCGCCGGATCTGTCGTGAGCTTTTCCAAGTCCTGGTCGTGAACCGACGTAAACGGATGGTGCGCCGCATTCCAGCGCTCGTCTTCTTCGTTCCACTCGAACATCGGAAACTCAATCACCCACAAAAACTTGAAGCTCTCCGGATCAAGCAGCTTATGGCGATCGTTATATTTCTGAGCGAGGTGAAGCCGAAGCTGTCCGCCAGCCTGCAGCACTGTATGCTCCGGCAACGCGCCTTTCTTCTCACCGGCCCAGCCCGCAAGAATGAGTAGATCGTCCTCAGCTGGGTTCACCCGCTCACGAACTTTCGCCAGCGGCTCCGTGAAATCCCGTTCCAGGCGCTTCATGTCGTCATACACGCGTAGGCCGCGTTCCTGGCCGAAGGCTTTGATCTCATCCCGCTCGCGCCGGCTCAGTTGCCCCACCTTCGGAATGTGGATGGCGACAAGCGGCAAACTTTCCGCTGTGAGTTCGGCGCCCGGAAAGAGATCTTCCACGCAGTGAAACGGCGGGACGCGCAGATCCGGTTTATCGCTGCCGTAACTCCGCATCGCCTGCTCATGAGTGATGCGAGGAAAATGCTTTTCTACCGTCTTTCCGGCGGCCTCGCAAACGCCCCAAATCAGCGGCTCAACCACCTGGTAGATCTGTTCCTCCTGCGGAAACGACATCTCCAGATCGATTTGCGTAAACTCCGGCTGCCGGTCCGCGCGCAAATCCTCATCGCGGAAACAGCGAACGATTTGAAAATATCGCTCGTACCCGCTCACCATCAGAAGCTGCTTGAAGATCTGCGGCGATTGGGGCAGGGCATAGAAGTTGCCGGGCTGCACTCGGCTGGGAATAAGATAATCGCGCGCGCCTTCGGGCGTGGAGCGCGTCATGAACGGCGTTTCAATCTCCAGAAACCCTTGCGCATACAACGCCTGACGGATAGCCAGCGTGATCTTTGACCGCATGATGATGTTGCGCTGCATGCGCGGCCGCCGCAAATCGACATAACGGTACTTCAACCGGATGTCTTCCTTTACGTCCACGTTGTCTTCCAGCGGAAACGGAGGCGTACGGGATTCATTCAGAATCCAGATCTTTGAAACCGCCAACTCCACTTCGCCCGTCGAGATGTTCGAATTCACAGTCTCCGGGCTGCGCGCAGTCACCAGACCTTCTACCGCAATCACAAATTCGGAACTGAGTTCTTGCGCACGCGTGAGTGCCTCTGGGTTCTTGCTCTCATCGAACACCAGTTGTGTAATGCCGTCGCGATCACGAAGATGGATGAAGATAACGCCGCCAAGATCGCGCCGCCGGTGGACCCAGCCCATCAGAAGCGCCGTCTTGCCCACGTCACTGCTGCGCAAATCGCCGCAGCTATGAGTCCGGCGCAGCTCACCCAAAAAATCCAATCTAACTTCAGCCATTTGGTCCTATTTCGCTTCCACCGCGGCGCACCTTCTTCACGAACTCCAGCAATCCGGCGCGCGATAGCGTCTGCTGTTGCCCCGAAGCCATGTCCTTCAGCGCGTACGATTGCGTCGAGATCTCGTTGTCTCCCACTATCAGCACGTAGCGCGCCGCCAGCTTGTTAGCCAGCTCCATCATGCGTTTCAACTTGCGCTCTGTTCCTACTTCCACCGAGAGATCCAGCTTCCTCAAATCCCCGGCCAACGTTGCGCAGTGGCGCAGTGCTGCATCGTCCATGGGCGCGATATAAAGGTCGAGTGAGGGCGGCTGAATTGCCTTGCCTTCTTCTACCGTCATCACCAGCCGGTCTTCCCCAATGGAGAAGCCGATGCCCGGCGCCGCAACCTTCGATCCAAGGCTCTCCGCGAGTCCATCGTAACGGCCGCCGCCCAAAATTGCATTCTGGGCACCAAGAGCACCATGCGTAATCTCAAACGTCGTGCGCGCGTAATAATCCAGGCCGCGCACCAGCCGTGGCTTCACTGTATAGCGGATTTGCCTGTCATCGAGGTATTCGCGCACCCGCCGGAAGTGTTCCGCATCTGCTTCGTCCAAGTAATCGAGAATGGAGGGCAGCCGGTCAATGATGGGCTGATCCTGAGGCACTTTGCAATCGAGGACGCGCGACGGATTTGTTTCCGCGCGGCGCCGGCAATCCTCGCACATGCCCGCCGCCACTTCCTTCAACTCGGCACGCAGCGCGTCGTTAAACCGGATGCGCGATTCCTTCGATCCAACAGAATTAATAAGCAGCTCGAAACCACCGATGCCCAGCTCGTAGAGAATCGTCACCACCATCTCAATCACTTCCGCATCCACCGCCGGCGAATCGGACCCAATCGCTTCCGCCCCGATCTGATAGAACTGGCGGTACCGCCCTTTTTGCGGGCGTTCCCGGCGAAACATCGGACCTATGTAGTAAAGCTTCTGCAGCCCGGGCTGCTGATCCAAGCGGTGTTCAATGTAGGCGCGCAAAACCGAAGCGGTATTTTCCGGACGTAGCGTGAGCGAGCTGCCGTCGCGGTCTTCAAACGTGTACATCTCCTTGCTCACAATGTCCGTCTCTTCACCCACGCTGCGCGAGAACAGCGCCGTCTCCTCCAGAACCGGCGTGCGGATCTCACGATAGTTAAAGCGCGCAAAGATGCGGCGCGCCACCGCCTCTACCTCGTTCCATACAGCGCTCGCCGGAGGAAGAATGTCGCGCATGCCCTTAATGCTTTGAATCAAGGCTGCTCTTCCTTATAGATCGCACTGATGTAGATAGCACTGATCTTGACGTAGTTGTCGCAGTTCTTCCGGAAACGCTGCCTCTCTTCGGGCGTAACCTCGCGCTTCACCTTCGCGGGCGCTCCCATCACCACCATGTTTGGCGGCACCAGCATACCTTCGGGCACCAGCGCCCCGGCAGCAACCACTGCGCCGGCGCCAATCTTCGCTCCATTCAGCACAATCGCGCCGATACCGATCAGCGCATCATCCTCCACTTCGCATCCATGCAAAACAACACCGTGCCCCACCGTGACACGATCCCCGATCAGGCACGGATAGACCATGTGATCCACGTGCAGCACGCTGTTGTCCTGTATGCTCGTCTCATCGCCAATGCGAATGCGATTTACATCGCCGCGGATGGCAACATTTGGCCACACACTCGAACGTTCGCCGATGACAACGTCGCCGATCACCTGAGCGCTGGGATCTATATAAGCTGAGGGCGCGATACGCGGCGCCACTCCGCGATAGGGTCGAATCATGAAGAGTTAACGATGAGTCGCAAGCTCAGGAGGAAAGCTGAGCTGCAAAGGACTTTCTAAAGTAGTCTTGCTAGTCATCGTAGCAAGTTGCCGATCTTACGCGCCCGCCGGTCAAAGCGCCGGAAATCGCTGCCAGGCGATCTTGCGAGAAATCTCCATAACAGTTTTCGAAAAAAAGCTATCTTCTGCCTAATCAGCGATCTGCAAGCGTCAGACGCCGTTCAGCGTACAAGCTGCTTGTAGCTTCATGGCCGGATGAGTCTGACTGACGAGGCGAAACACAAGGGCGGCGTACTTCCTGACGAACCGCTTTGTTGGACGCATGGATACCTTCCGTCTCAAGCCAGATTTCATGGCGCAACTGCGCGGTTCAAAGGATTTTCGGGACCTGTAGGATCAGGGAAAAGTGCTGCACTTTGTTTCGAAGCACTGAGGCAGTGTCATTTGAATCCCGGGCTTCAGGGCGTTTTGGCGGCGCCGACGCTGGGGATGTTGCGCGACGCAACACTGAGCGGGTTGTTCCGAACATTAGACGAGCACGATGTTCAGTATGAACTTCGTAAAGCGGATGGAGAACTGACGCTAACTGGTCCAGAGAGCACGATGCTGTTGAGATCGCTGGATGAGCCGGAGCGCTTGCGAGGAACAAATCTAGCGTGGTTCGGGATTGATGAGCTTTCGTACGCGCGGGAAGAGGCGTGGCTCCGACTAGAGGCGCGGTTGCGTGATCCACAGGCCATGAGCTTGTGCGGCTTTGGAGTTTGGACTCCGCAGGGACATGACTGGCTTTATAAGCGCTTCCTTCAGAAGCCTATCGCCGGCTACGAGTGCGTGCGTGCGACACCGTTCGAGAATCGGTTCGTGCTCGATAAGACACCTGACTACTATGAGCGTTTAGAAAGCAGCTACGATCCAAAGTTCTACCAGCAAGAGGTACTGGGTGAGTATCTCAACAGCCGCGCAGACCGCGTATATCACTGCTTCAACGCCGCGGTTCACCTGGTACGGCATGCGTACGATCCGCAGAAGAAATTGATGTGGGCGTTAGATTTCAACGTGGCGCCGATGACCTCAGTAGTTTTGCAGTGGGACTGCGGAAGGCTGATTGCGATTGATGAGGTGGTGCTGGAGCGGGCCACGACGGAAGAGGCGTGTCAAGAGTTTGAGAACCGCTACAAGGGTCATGCGACGGGCTTAGAAATTTTCGGCGATGCGAACGGGCGAACGATGCATACAACGGGGCTGAGCGATTATTCGATGCTCCAGAATTCGCTGTATCGTGCCGGTTTCCGGAACATAGTGATCCGAGTGCCAAAGGGCAATCCGGCAGTCCTGAATCGTGTGCACAAAGTGAACGCGATGCTGACAAACGCATTAGGAGAGGTACGGCTGGAAGTGGATTCACGATGCAAGGAACTGGTGAAGGACTTCGAGGAAGTTTTGTTTAAGCCGGAATCGGGCATAGTCGATAAGGCCCGTGACCCACGACGAACGCATGCGTCCGATGCCCTGGGTTACGCCATTTGGGAACTGTTTGGGACGCGGCCAAACGCGGGCGAAAAGGACAAAAGGCTTTTTTAAGTTTAGGCGGCGAACGACGGGTGAGCCGAGAGGCAAGCCCGTTATTGCGTGAGATACGGCTTGTGAAAATCCATGACTGAGATCGACAGCGAACATCCCGACTTCAAGCGGCAAAAGCATGTGTGGGGCATGTACCGCGACCTTTACGCCGGGGGCCACGAATTCAAGGTGCGCGCAGGCGAGTATCTGCTGCGGCGGCAGAAAGAAGCGCTGGACGTTTACGGAGAGCGTCTGCAGCGGGTGTTTTACGAGAACTATATCGGCTCGATTGTGGACTGGTACGCATCTACGCTGTTCCGGCGCGAACCAAGCCTGCAGTTTGATGGAGGGCTGACATCAGGGCAGCTCTTTCTCTCCGGGTTTGTGGACGATTGCGACCGCCGGGGCACTAGCTTATCGAACTTCTTCAGACGATGTCTGATCGATACCTTAATCACAGGGCGAAGCCACATTCTAATTGACTTTCCGCGTATTGCAGGGGCGGCAAGTAATCGCGCTGAAGAAGATGCGGCGGGCTTGTCGCGGGCGTACCTTGTCCGGTACCAAGCCGAGGAACTCATTAACTGGAGCACAGACGAGTTTGGTGACTACGAGTGGGTAGTTCTAAGACAGTCGATAAGACGGCAGCCGCGGGTTGATTCGCCGGAGACGGTGGAAGAGACGTATTGGTATTACTACGACAGATCAGAGTACCGGACGTATCGACGTACGGAAGGTGGAAAAAAGCCGGAGGCGATCCACTTAGTCGCGCATGGGGCTCATGCGTTGGTCCGGCAACAACGCGTCCCACTGATTACATTTCGAGTGAGCGACGGGCTTTGGCTAACAAACAAAGCGGCTCACCTTCAGTTAGAGCATTTCAATAAGTCGAATGCGCTAGCGTGGGCGATCACGATGGGCTTATTCGCAATGCCGGTGATTTACTCCGATCGCGAATGGAACCAGATTGTGGGTGAGAGTTACTACATCCAACTGGGTCCTTCCGACAAGTTTGGCTGGACGGAGCCGGACGGGAAGGTGTACCAAACGGCCGCGGGCAACCTGCAAACGCTCAAAGAAGAGATTTACCGAGTTTGTTATCTGTCGCAAGCATCGGGCGAACAGCAGAGTGGGCACGCCCAATCGGCAGCAAGTAAGCAAATGGAATTCACAATTACCCAGGAAGTGCTGAGGGCGTATGGAGCGGCTGTAAAGGACTGCATTCGCCGGGTTCTTACAGCGGTGAGTGTCGCGCGGCAGGATGATGTTGCTATTTCGGTGTCAGGTTTGGATGAGATCGATATCGCGGATTTTGGGGTGGAGCTACAGAATGCAAGTCAACTTTTGCAGATGGGAATCGAATCGCCCACGTTGAAGCAGGAGATTTACCAGCGCCTGGCAGTGAAATACCTGAGCGATGCGCGGCAAGAAATCAAAGATCAAATCGCGCGCGAGATTAGTGGGCAATTTGTGAACAGGTAAGGAGAAAGATGTTAGAACACATTGAGCCGAAGAGCGATGCGGCGCCCGCCGACACACAGTCAGCACCAGATGTAGATGTTCGCGAGGTGGTACGGCAGGCAATTGAAGAGTTTGTACGTGTGGAGCATCGGAAATCGGAGCCGGCGTACAAGGCGGAGCTTCACGAAGAACGGAAGCGCCGGGAGGGCCTGGAAGCGAGACTAAACCTGCTGGTGGAAGAGAATCGCAAATCTCGGGCGATGGCGGAAGAAGCCGATAGGAACTCGCAGATCCGAAGCGAATTGCAGCGCATGGGAGTGTCGAAGCTGGATCTGGCATTTCGCGCGGTGAAGGACGAGATCGTGAGATCGGAAGACGGGCGGTTGCAGGCCAGGGGGCCGGAAAGTAAGTCGCTGCAAGAGTATCTGGCTGGCTTCGTGCAAGAAAATCCGGAGCTGCTTCCGGCAAGGATAGCTGGGGGAAGTGGTGCTCAAACACCCTCGCGGAGCGCGGCTAAGAGCGAGCCTGGGATTGAACTAGACAAGATCAAGCCGGGCATGAGCAAAGAGGATCTCGACAGAGTGCGCCAGGAGATAGCCCGCGTGGCAGCTCAGGCGTTGCGCGGCGCATAAATTCCAAGCGCGCGCGGTGGCGAGTGGCGCAGGAATGCTGGATCAGAGTAACGGTTCAGGGTCCTGTGCGTGTAAGTAGACGTGTAGCGACAGGTACTTGTCGCGAGATCAAATTAGGAGAATTATGGGTGTAATTACATCTGCCAATCTGGCAAACGCGATCGTCAAGCTAGTGGCTGCGGACGCGCTGCCGGCCCTTACAGGGAACCTGATCATGGGTAACCTGGTGAACCGCGACTACGAGCCTGTTTTGGCGCATGCCGGCGATACGGTAAACGTGCCGATTCCGCCGGTGCTTGTTGCAAACAACATTGCGCAAGGTGGTACGGTCACGCCTCAGAATCCGAGCCTGGGGAATGCCCAGATCGTTTTGAATACGCACGCCGAGGCAACGTTCCAAATACCGGACGTAACTAAGGCCCTGGCGTTTCCCGAGTTGCTGAGAGCTTACATGCAGCCGGCGGTAATTGCGATTGCTGAAAGGGTTGAGAAAGACCTGCTAAGCCTGTATAGCCAGTTCACGGCGAATACAGCGGTGGGTACTGCCGGGACCCCTATCACAGAAGCGACGATTGATGCCGCGGAAACAGCGTTGTTTGCGGCTATGGTGCCGCCGAGCGCGCCAAAGTATCTGGTGGTGGACTCGAATACATATTCGGCCATACGCCAGATTCCGCGATTCAGCGAGTATTACTCGTCGGGCGAAGCCGGTTTGCGGGCCATCGTGGAAGGAAATGTCGGCAAGATGAAAGACTTCTTCATCTTCCGTTCACAGTTCGTTCCTGCCACTGGGACCACAACGCCGAATACACACAACCTAGCGTTCACGAAAGACGCGATCGGTTTGGTGGTTCGCCGGTTACCGCAGCCTCTTCCGGGTACTGGAGCGGTAGCTGAGTACGCGGAGATGGGCAACTTCGGCATCCGCGTGGTGATGAGCTATCAGCCAAATACGCTGTCGCAGCAGTTTACGGTTGACGTGCTTTATGGATGCGGAGTACTAAGAAACAATTTTGCCGTCCAAGTGAATACGTAAAGTGCCTTCAGTGGCAAATGGATAAGTGGGAGCCGTTTCGACGGCTCCCTTTCTATTTAAGGAGAGCGAGCGTGGATGTAAGACAGTACTACCGTAAGGTTCGCGAAGCAGAAAGTAGCATTCAAGAACAGTACCCTTTGATGATTAGCCTGGAAACCACGGATGGGGGCAAGCCAGGCGTGGTCTCTGAAGTCTCACGCGAGGTCGCCGCGAAGATGATCGTGGAAGGACGCGCGGTGCCGGCGACACAAGAGGAGCAGACGGCATACCGCGAGCGTCAGGCGGCGGCCAAGAAGAAGGCGGAGAGCGCGGACCTGGCGCGCCGCGTTCAAGTAGCAATTATCTCGGAATCGGATCTGCACGCATCCGGCATGAAGAAGCCGTCGGGCAGCGGAAAGTAGAGGCTCTTATGGCGCTGTTCACGGATGCCGACATCGTAACGCTTGACGACCTTCTGGAATACGAAAACTCACTGGTGCAAGTGTCTTCGTCGCATAGCATCGATGTCGAAACAAAGATCAACCTGGCTCTTGCAGCGATCAGCGACAAGCTGCTTCTGTGGTTGACGAAGATGGGGCCGGGGGATCCGCAGTGGCTGCAACGGCGCCAACTGGGCCTCTCTACCGTTGTGGTGACGTCGACGTTGCAGCGATGGTTGTGTTTCGATTCGCTGGCACGTTTTTTTGGAGAGGCGTATAACGTCCAGCTGAATACACGGTTTCAGGGCAAGTGGACTGAGTACCAGCAACTTGCAAGTGAGGCGGCTTCGATGGCGTTCAGCTCCGGACTCGGGCTTGTTCACAATCCGCTTCCCAAGCCCGCCATGCCGAGAATTGCTGTGGGGACAGGGACCGCTGCCGCGGAGGCGATGTTCGTGCAAAGCGCGTGGATGGATAGCCGCGGCAACGAAGGTGCGCTCAGTCCGGTCAACGGGGTAATTCTAACCGCCGGTTCGAGCATAAGCGTCGCCATGGCGGAGATTACAGCACCGCCAGCTGCCATCGGCTGGAACCTGTACGCGAGCACCGCGGCAGACACATTGACGCTGCAGAACAACGCGCCGCTGGTAACCGGAATGAACTGGCAGTTGCCAGACGCGGGGCTGATTGCCGGTGCAGCGCCTATCAATGGGCAACAGCCGAACTATTACTTGGCCCTTTCGAGAGAGCTTCAACGGGGATGAATATGCTTCCACTTACATTGCTGGCCGCCCAGAAGGTGTTCAATCTGCTGACCGGTACAAACGGGCTCGGGCAGCTTATCAGCTCACTGGGACTAGAGGCGAATGTCAACGTTCCAGCAATCACGCCGACGGAGGTGATGCTGAGTTCCGTCGCACCGGATATCGGTGATAAAAACGTTCAGTTCACTTATCCAAGGATTTGTCTCTACAGCAGCGCTCTAAAGAATACTCAAGTGGAAAAGTTCAGATCTCTATCCGGAAGCATTGCGGTGGTGGCGGAGATCTGGGCCAGTGGAAACATGGTGACGCAATCGGATCAATGGATTCATTTCTATGTCGAGGCCGTTACGGAAATTCTACGGGGCAATATCGGGGATTGGGGTGATGGGATCTTTTTCTCCGGTCTCTATGACATCCAGTTTCAGCAGCCGAAAGCTGGCGGCTTCGGTTTTGTGCAGTCAGCAAAAGTAACATGCAATCTCAACGTGAGCCGGAGTTAGGGAATAGCCATGGGAAGCTACATATCTTCCAACGCAAACAGGTTCTATGCGGCGGTAGAAACAAGTTACGCACAAGCTGCTCCTGTAAGTGCCGCGAATCGCTTTCCGGCGGTTCGTTTACAAGCAGCACAGGTGCTGGAGCGCGGAAAGCGGCTGGACAAGACCGGCACTCGAACGTTCCTTGGGACGGCTCCGAGTTCACGCCGGCACACGGCTTTCGATACGAAGACGTATTTGACGTCATGGAACGGAACTGCAGAGCCGGGGTACGGGCCGCTCTTCCACTGCGGCATGGGGGCGACGCCACAGATGAGCACGGGTCTAGTGATAGCAACAGCTCCGGGTCCCACGCAACTACAGACCACGGCGCCGCACGGTTTGGCGGCAGGCGCAGCTGTCTCATACCTGAATGACATTCGGTTTGTGACGGGCGTGCCGGACGGCTCCACTCTTAACATCAATGCGCCGTTCTCGAATGTGCCACTGGCAAATGCGACGCTTGCACCCACGATCACTTACCGGTTATCAAAGGCGCTCCCGAGCATGACGCTTTACGATTACTGGGATCCGATCACGGCCGTGAGCAGAGTCATAACCGGTGCCGCTGTGGATTTATTTAGCATGGCGGTCAACGGCGACTTTCACGAGTTTTCGTTCAGTGGACCGGCGGCGGACGTGCTCGACTCCAGTAGCTTCGCGCCTGGAACGGCAGGACTCGCCAGTTACCCGACGGAACCCGCGCTGAGCAGCTTCGACCATTCGATTGTTCCTGGACACCTTGGGCAGGTATGGATTGGAAGCGTGGCCGATCAGTTCTTCACGCTGACGGACGCGATGATCGAAATTAAAAACAACATTGCGGTGCGTGACCGTGAATTCGGGTCCTCTTACCCGCGGGCCATCGCGCCCGCGGAGCGGGAAGTAATCTCTACCTTCACACTTTTCGCTCAGGATGATTCGCAGACCAAGGCGTTGTATGTTGCCGCAAAAGATCGGGCCGTTGTCTCAGCGATGCTGCAACTCGGACAGCAGAGCGGTCAGATTATGGGGGTCTTCATGCCAAGCGTGACGCCTGAAGTTCCCAACTACGTGGATTTACAGACAAGGCTGCAGTGGGAGTTCAAGAGCAATCTGGCACAAGGAATCACAGAAGATGAAATCTCAATCGCCTTCGCATAATCAACAACGGTATTCGACGGTCAACTGGCTCGAAAGCCAGGCATTGCCGGGAGTACGCTATGGAATCCGGAGGATCTCCCTGGCACAGCGAATCGAGTTGACCAGCCGTGCGCGCGAATTGACTCGCCGCTATGAGTTTTTGAGGGCAGGAGACGCTGGCGATCAACTTGAAGCATCGCTCGCTGACTTGCTGACGAGACGACTGTATCTCGAGTGGGGGCTGGCGGAGATTCGGGACCTTATGATCGACGGACAGGCTGCGACTGTCGAGATAGTCGTCGAAAAAGGGCCTGAGTCGCTGAGCAACGAGATAGTAGCTGCCATCCAGGCTGAGTTAAGTCTGTCCGAAGAAGAACGAAAAAACTCCTAATCGCATTTCAGTTTCAACTTTCTTCGCCAGCCGCGTGGAAATGCGAGAGCTGCCGTTCAAGCGGTCTGGCGAAGGTACGGAACTGTGCGTGGTTGGACGCGACTGATCCGGGTAGTTCAAGGGTGGTTTGGGCGAGGAGCGGAGTAACTACTACCCAGTGCCCGAAGTCTGTGATCACTCCGCAGAGCATGTCTTTTGTGGAGCATTTTCAGATCTGGAAGGAATTCGGCGGAGGGATGCCTTGGGAGATGCAAGCGAAGACAGCTGAGGCCATTCTCGTCCTAGAGAAGGCCTTAAAGATGGAGAGTGAACATGGCGAGAAATAAGAACAAATTATCTGGACTTGTCAACCAGCTTACGAGCAGCAACGTGGGCGGGTCATCTTCAGGGACAAGCGGAAGTGCCGGCAAACCGGCTCTGCCTCGTGGTACGCGGACGCTCTCGATGGGCTCAAAGTCGGCGCTGCCCGGGATTCGATTTGGCCATCCGTCGAACATCAGAACGTCTTCAGGGCAGTCCGGAAGCTCGTGGACAGGCCTGCTGAAACAAAGTGCGTCCGGCGGAGCGGCGAGTGCGTTCAGCGGTGGATTGAGCAGCCTCGGCGGAATCGGAGGGCTGTTTTCCGGAATTATGAGCCTTTTTGGAGGCGGAGGTAAAAGCACGCCGCCCGCGTTAGTCCAATTCCAACTTCCTAACTCGATGTCACAAACGGTTTATGTGAGTTCCAAAGGCAGCGCGGCCTATCAAGGCAATTCGGTCGAGACGCCGAGCGCGTCCGGCACGCCAGCGAGTCAGGCCGGCGGTAATCAACTGCAATATCAGAGTACAGCGATTGCCCAGGCGGTGAAGACTGCGCTGTTGAATTCCAGCTCTTTGAACGATGTGATTGCGGAGTTATAAGTGGCTGTCTTTCCCGTACTCAGCTCCGGAGCCGTGACTCAATACCCGCTTACGGTCGCGAGCGGACAAGTTACGCGGGTGATTCGGTACCTGGATGGATCGGATCAACGATATCTGATGCAGGGGAAAAGCTTGCGGCGGTGGCAGATTCGCCTGGATTTGCTGAACGAGAGAGAGATTCAGCAAATAGAGGCGTTCTTTGTTGACGTGCAGGGGGATTACGCGTCCTTCAACTTTCCCGATCCACTAAGTGGTACCTACGTTCCTAACTGCCAACTGGCAGCTCCAAGCCTGGTTAGTGAGTATGTGGGGGTGGATAACAGTGCGACGTCATTTTGGGTGATTGAAACGGTAATCAAAACATATGGGTAATCTGTTCTATCCGCAACTAGCGAGCGGAGCCGTCTCGCAATACCCGATTAAAAAGACGAGCCTGGTACGGACCGTCAAGAACGTGCTACGAGACGGCAGCATCATTCCCTACCGATACCCGAATGCGTCGCAAGACCGTATCTGGCAACTTATTTACACTGATCTAGACGGAGCGGACATGCAGGCGTTGCAAGCGCATTTTGCAGCATGCGGGGGTCCGTTTCGAGCCTTCACGTTCATTGACCCTACGGAGAACATGCTGGTGTGGAGCTCGGACTTAAGACTCGCGCCATGGCAGAGCCTGAGCTTGCTGCAGTTGCAGCCCGGGTTGGCTGATCCTGATGGAGGAGCGGCGGGATTTACCGCAACAAACGCAGGGCAGGGCAGTTTGGAGATCAGCCAGACACTGGTTGTTCCGGCGGGATATCAATACTGCTTCTCGCTCTACGCCACGAGCGCCCAACCGTCACAAATCGTGTTGACCAGGCGTGGTGGCCCGTCAACGCAGGAAAGCACGACATTCTCAGTGGGGACGGGCTGGACCCGTCTGGCTTCGAGTGGGCGCCTGAACGATACAGGTACGGAATTCTCCGTTGCGATTGCTCTGGCAGCCGGGCAGCAGGTGGGTTTGTACGGCATGCAACTGGAACCGCAGGTTGCGCCATCGCGTTACCGCCCCACATCGAGTATTGGCGGCGTGCATGCAAATGCGCACTGGGGTGTGGACCAACTGATCACCGATGCGGAAGCGCCGAACCTCTACGCGACCTCCTTCAGCATAGAGGCGCTCATAAAGGACTAGACATGGCGACGACAATCAACCTGGTTAAGGAGAGCGCGGAAGCCGACACGCCGCTACTGTTCTTCGAGTGCATTTTGCCGGGTGGCGGCGGGGCACATCATTGGTGTACCCATGCCATCTCCTTCAACGGGCAGCCGTATGGAGCGCGGGTCTTAAAACACAACTTATTCGATCTGCAGCTCTCGGCGGACGACGCCATGGACGGGATCACTAAGCTTTCCATTACGTTGGCGGATGCTGATGCTTATCTCGCGGAACTAAATGCGGGGATTGGTTTCAAAGGTTCACAGCTGACAGTCCATTTCGCGTTCGCGGACTTGCCGAGTGGAGTGATCACAACTGAAAGCACGGTTCTCTTTCGCGGCATAGCCGGCGATCCCGACGAAATATCCGAAGACTCGCTGACGGTGACCTTTAGCAATAAACTGAGCCTGCAACGCGTGCCGATTCCTGAGGTTCGTATCCAGCGCTCTTGCCCATGGAGTTTCCCGTCAACATCGGTGCAGAGAACAGAAGCTGAGAACGCCAATCCAGAGAACAGGTTTTCACCTTTTTATCGATGCGGCTACTCCGCCGACGTGCCAGGCGGTGTGGGAAATCTGATGAGCAACGGACAAGCCTACACGTCCTGCAGCAAATCGCGGCCGGACTGCCAAGCGCGAGGCATGTTCAATATTGACAATGCCAATCGGACGACGGCGCGCTTTGGCGGATTTGAGTTTGTACCGTCGGCGGTTACGGTGCGGACATCGGGCAGTAGTACTACGCACCTCTCGCCTTTGTTAGATAACTCGGCCAAATACAACGATCCAGTGCCAATCGTTTACGGCCAAGGATGGCTGAAGGCTCCAGTGATCTTTTCGCGGAACGATGGAAATTTGACTCACATGGAAGTAGTGCTGGGCATGGGACAAATTGGCGCCAGCAGCTTTGATGGTGTCCTGAAGCTGGTGGTGAATGACGTTGAAATTCCGAAGGGCGTGTCCGGGCAAGACATGACGACGACAGGCTCGTACAAGGTTTTCACCGCCGGCGCCCGGAACGGAAACTTCAACCGGGACTTTCTCTCGAATGGTCAACCGCTCGGAGACCCCTACGGGAGCATGGCGGCAGTTTCTATCGTGGTACCGAATCGCATCAGTAGCGGGACATCTTTACCGAATGTACAGGTGCTGCTACAGGGCGTGCAAGTTGATAGTTACAACTTGGATGGCAGTTTTCTTGAGACGATCTGGTCAGACAATCCAGCCTGGGTGATCCTTGATGTACTACGACGTTGCGGGTGGTCGACCGAAGATCTCAACTTGTCGACATTCGCTGCCTCCGCAGAGTATTGCAGCACCTCGATCAGCGCTACGGCTCTAAGTGGACAAGCAACCTCGGTCGCGAGATACAAATGCAATCTTATCCTCACGAAACGTCAAAGCGCGGCTGTTGTTGTACGGGGGATTCGAGTCGCTTCCAGTCTGATGCTCCGATACGGAGCGACTGGTTTGCTGGAACTGCTTCCCGAGACGAGTATCCAAGGGCAGCAGCCGGCACTTGTCTTTCCCGACGGCGGAAACAGCCTCGAACTGTTGAATGACGGATGGCCTGCGTACGAATTTAGCGACGGATTCCTGTCTGAGTTTTCCGGGATTGTGCGCAACGCGAATGGAAGCTCCACGCTGCGCTTCACATCCCGGAGCATAGCGGAAACATCCAACCGGTTAAGTGTCGAATTTCAGGATGAATCGAACGAATATCAGCAAGACAGCTTGTCCGTGGTGGACGGCGATGATGCGGGGCTTCTCGGGTATGAGATCAGCAGCCAGTCCACAGCCCTTGGGATAGCGAACTTCAGCCAGGCCACGCGAGTACTGCTGCAGCAGCTTGATAAGACGATAAACGGCAATCTTTTTGTAGAGTTTCAGACTAGCTTTCGTGCACTGAAGGTTCGACCGGGGGATATCATCGCGGTGAGCTCTTCGCGGCCGATCCTGGCTGGAGCTTTGGGCAGTACTCGCATCCCATTTCGAGTGGTGAAATTGTCCCCTTCGGTGAATTACGAACTGGTCACCATACTTGCCCAGATACATGACGACAACTGGTACAGTGACAACCCCGCCGTCTTAGGGGGCGCCGGACGCCAACCTTCGAGCCAAGTGCAGACACCGCGTCCGCTGATCGGATTGGTTCCGCACCCCAGAACCGGCAAGTTTGAGTTCTTTGATTTCGACGTATCTGAGGCGATACAGGCGCAAAGTGGAAACACGGCGGATGTGCTGACGGTGAAATTTTCTCAGCCTAGCAAGCCGAGCGCCAATGCACCCAGCCTACCGATGCTTTCGCTGTCACCGGATATCGAAACAGCTGGGGGCACCCTTCCAGCGAGCACTAACTTCTACTACGCAGTCAGCGCACTGGACGCAACGATGAACGAGGGACCGCTCTCCTTCACGGTTCTAGCCCAGATCGAAAGCACCACGAATACAAACAGCGTAACTATTGCAGTACTGGCCTTCCCGCCAGGGGCAATGTACTTCAACGTTTACCGCGGAACTACGCCGCAGATGCTGTATCAGATAGCATCCGGTATACAGATTCCCGCACTCAACGGGCAGCCTGTTACATATCCCGATACAGGCGCCAACGGTGCTGTTCCAAATCCTGTGGGACCTCCAGATGCAAACTTCGACCACGCAAACTTTTATTGGCGGTACGAGTACAGTTCGGCGTATCTAGCTGGCACATTCACGGCGACCACGATTGGCACCGGCACAGGTGATTCATGGGCGACTCCGAACGTGTACATCGGTAAGTTGGTTCGAATCCTAGAAGGAACGGGAACCGGCCAGGAGCGACCTGTAGTCGGTAATGACGACACGACACTCACCGTTAGTCCACGTTGGTCAGTAGTGCCGGATGCAACAAGCACGTTTGTGGTGACAGAAGGCTCATGGAGATTTGCGGCCGTTTCCGCAACTAGCCCGGTGCAGTTTGAAATTCCCTACCGGACGGGAGACGCGATCCAGATCTCAGGCAGAGGAGCGAACGTCAACAATCAGGAAGGCACGGCAGATCTATGTCCGTTGACCAGATGGACGCTTGGGCAGCAGCAGTCAACAAATAACGGGGTGCCGCCCACGCCGAGCTTCGAGATTGCAGCGCCGGGCGGCGGAGATGTCACTCTCGATCGAATCGGCTTTGATAACACTGCTGGGAGTTCTTCTGCCCCAAATACGGATTCGATCTCAAGCGGCACGCTGCAGCTGTTCTATTGGAATGAGGTGAATCCTCCAAATCCGTATTCACTGTCGGCGCCGCTTGATGCGTTCACGACGACGTTTTCACCGGGAGTCCTGGTTAAACCCACGAATCCGCCGCCCAGCTACATCCTTCAAATAGGGTCAGAAATAATGGCTATCATTTCCATTGATTCAGTAGCAAATACTTATACTGTTCAACGGGCGGTGCTGGGATCTTCTCCGGAAAGTCACGCGCCAGGGGATCCGGTGATGCATCTTGACACATCCTTCGTAGTCGTCCCGTTTTCTCCAAAGTTCTTCGGGAATAGCGCATCGATAAACTACATCCACACATTCAGTCTTCCCGACAAGCGCATAGCGGCGGCCGAGTTTTTCGTTACTAATTCTTTTGGCGATAGCCCGACGGCTTTTAGTTACTTCGCGGCCGATAATAACGGAGACGGGCTACGAACACTCTCAGGAGGGCAGTTCTCGCTTCAGGTCAGCGGGTATCTGGCAACTCAGCAGAATGCCGCCCCACCATTGGTAATTAGCGACTCATCACATGCGGTTCGCGACGCGCGCGCAGCAGTAGGCCAAGCGGCTTCCGGCTACAACATCAGCGTCGACATACTTCAGAACGGGTTACTCTACTGCAATCTAACGGTCGGAGCGGGACGCATCATATCCCAAATTACGAACGGCGTTAATCTGCCGCCACTGCTAAAAGACGCGACACTTACTATGAATGTCGCACTGCAGTTGGTTGGTACCTCCACCACCTCGCCGAGCCCAGGCCGGGATCTTACAGTAACAATTCGCCTCTAGTTATGGCTGAGCAAATCTACAAGCTGAGTCCCCATCGGGACTTGCAGTGCTATTTTCTTACGCCTTCCGCCATCGCCGCCATGAGCCAGGCAAACGACAACGGGTTTGTTGTTTCTGGAAAGTGGAGGCAGCAGTTTGATTGGGCGGTTGTGGAGTGAAATCGCGACAATGTATTCGAGCATCCGGCACTCCGATATCTGCCCGACGGGGATCTTAGCGGCTTGGTTCTGACGTATGACGAAGAGCGGAACAATTGCATCCCCGTGGAATCTAACCTTTATCCTATTGTGGATTGGAATAACCTGCGAATTTGGGCGACGCCCGCAGGCGGCGTAGAGCAGGTTTATACGGTTAGCATTGCGGGACAGTTAGCAACGCCGGTATCGGGAAGTTACATTTCTGCTTCGGCCACTATGACGTTGATAGCGTCTCCAGGAGTAGGCAAGCGGGTCGGCGTTGCATTATTGGAGAACCACCATTACTATACGGTCCAGCCAAATGATGGCTTAGCGGATATCGCAAAGGGTATTGCGACGGCAATTAATGGTAATTCCGCCATCATCGGAAACCCGGATTTCGCCGCTGTTAGTGAAGGCGCTTCAGTGGTCATCAGTTGGAAGGAAAACACATCGGAAAAGAAACAGGGATATCAGCTATTGGGAGGAGCAAACGGTAACCGGGTCGGCGTTTATGGATTCGCGGAGGGAGGAACGCCGGTTTGGCAACAGTCAGCGGCTACATTCACCGGAGGGGTGTTTCCGGCCAAATATAAAGTCACAATCGATTTTGGAGAGCTCAAAGCGCAGGGTATCCCGACCGATACAGTCCGGAAACTGCGATGGACGTGGGCAGCGGATTTACAGTCAGCCCTTTTTCAACGGCCTGATTTCCAGTTTCAACAGACCAGCTTCCAGGTGACCATTTCAAATTGGACCGTTACTGGAAGCAACAGAAGTTACTCGGTGGCGGGGCCAGGCAGTAGACGGATAGAAGATAACGACGCGTCTATCCTGTACGCGGGAAGCTGGACTGAGTCGGCCGGCAATTACTCAGGAAGTAGAATCCACCAGACCGGAGCCCAAGCCGGCGGGGCATTCGCGGGAGCACAAGGTGCATCGTTGACGATCACTTACAACGAGGCTGCAAGTCATCAGCTCTTTCTCGGTACACGCCTCTTGACGTCTGGTGCAGAAGTGAGCGTATCAATTGATGGACAAACGCCCGTGGCGCTCAACTTAGCTCTTAACGGTGAAGATGTCCTTGTTCGTTGCCCGTTAGGAACTGTTCCAGCCGGATCACACACAATAGCGATCACGCAAACAACTGCCGATTCCACTTCTTTCTGGTTTGATTTTTTAGAAATAGCTTATCCATCAACAGCTCTTCCAGATTTCGAGCCGCAAACCCAAATAGCCTTAGCGACGGACTGGGATACGTACCATTCGCAATCGCTACCGGCCGAACGTACGGCTTGGCTGATCAACAAGATGGGATTTCAGGGGCGAGTCGATCACTATACCGGAGCGCTGTGGTTCTATGAACTCGTTCGAACCGGTACGCAATACGCCACCTTGACTGTCACGCTAGCACCGCAAGGAACCCCCCAGAGTCAGAACGTCATTCTAAATCTCGCGGCCGCCCCAACTCCGGCTAACCCACAGCCGACTCCCACCCCCATCGCACACCTAGTGCTGTTAGATGATACGACTGCAAATGTGGCTGAAGCGCTAGCAGCGTTGATCAACGTAGGCAGCAATTCGGTCTGGGCCAAAGCAAACGGGAACCAACTGACGGTTACGGCAAGAGCAATGGGCTTGGCGGGAAATGGCATCACGGTTCAAATGGATCCCCACAGCGCAGGCTTCGCTCTCACCGGTGGTCTAGCGTTGAGCGGCGGTGTAGACGGCACCTCGTTCAATCTCCACAAGGATGATCCGTTTGAGGGTCCGTTGATGGCCGCCGCTCAGGGCTGGTGCACGGATTTGACCGCGAGCCCGCGAATCAATCGAGCAGCGTGGGACTGGCACGTTGCGTACTTCACGGCTCTGAAAGGGTATGGTATCGAGGCTGTTGCTGCCTTCAGTACGGAGTTGGGCAATGGCGATCCTTCAGATCAGGTGGGGATTTCGCAGCGCTACTGGGATGGAACGCCGGTTGTTGTAAACACCCCAGCTGTCCAAACCAACTTCTCCCCCCCTCACTCGCATATTGGAAACAGGTGTACCTGGATATGGCAACCATTCAGGTACAGGCAGGGATGGTGCCGTATCTGCAATCCGGCGAAGTCCAATGGTGGTATTTCCCTAAGAACATCACAGTAAACAATCAAGCGTCAAAGCGATGACGTTCTACGATGCCTATACCCAGCAGCAGTTTTCGGCTCAGTACGGCCAGAACATGCAGTTGATTCAAAGCATGGATACTCCAGATCAGTACCCGAATGAGACCGCCTTTCTTCCAACGGTCATCGGCACATATACCGCAGCAATCCGGACTGCGTTACAAGCACAAAACGCGGGCTGTCGATATGAGGTGCTTTATCCGAACGATGTTAATGATACGCCGCTAAACAAGGTGATCAATTTCCCGGCAGGCGATTGGACAGCAGCAAATCTCAATTGCTTGAAGACGGAGAGCTTCGGCTTTACGGGTAATTACAATCTGGACCTCAGCGCGACGTCGATGAACGTGAGCACGGCTAAAGGGTTTCCGAATTTGAGCCGTAGTCACCTCGTGGGTATCAGCGACGTTTCGTCTTCCTGGATGAAGGAGGTGGACATTGCGCAATCACAAGGCTTGGAATCAGTAGTGCTCTGGGCTCTCGACCAATACTGCCTGATCGGGTACCCGGCGCCGCCGTTCGTCAAACTAATCCGAACGGGCCGGCAAGGTTAGGCGCTAACGGCAAAATTCAGCAGTTGCCGGTAGTATGGTCGATTCATGATCTATGCAGTTGTGGTCTCCGCGGTGGTGTTGCTGCTATGCGGAATAACAGTTTACAAATCGACGCAGGTGAAGAACGAAAGTGACTTCCTGGTGGCCGGACGAACGTTGAGCTGGCCGGTTCTGGTTTTTACACTGTTGTCCTCCTGGATAGGCGCCGGGAGCTTGCTCGCCGGGGCAGAAAATGCATACCGGAACGGATTCGTGGCGCTATGGCAGCCGCTGGGCGGTTGGATCGGATTGTTGATCGTTGCGCTGATTGCTGGACGAGCGCGCCAGTTTGCGCAGTTCACCGTGCCTGATCTCCTCGAAGTCAGATACAACTCAGTTGCCCGCGTGCTTGGCACCATCGCGATTGTCATTTCGTGCACGATCATCACCAGCTACCAATTCATCGGAGGCGGCGACATCCTTCATCTGATATTTCCGCAAATCGAGCGAACAGCTGGACTTTATATTATTGCGGGGTTCGTCATCTTTTTTACTGCGGCAGCAGGCATGGCTTCCATAGCCTACCTGGACTTGGTCATCGGCTCGTTGGTCACACTGACCGTAGTTATCGCCGTGCCCGTCTTGTTGGCTCGAACTGGCGGATGGGCGGTGGTTCGCCAAGCCCTCCCGCCGACGCACTTTCAGATTTTGGGCAACTACAGTCTGAGCGGAGCGGTGGGATTGGCGCTTCCCACCATGCTGTTGCTGATAGGCAATCAAGGGATGTATCAGAAGTTTTTCTCTGCTAAGTCGGTTAGCGACGCGCGAAAATCCGTTATCGGTTGGATTGTTGGCACTGTCACGCTTGAGACTCTGCTTGTGTCAATGGCCGTAATTGCCAGCGCTACGCTGCATACTGAGCGCCCGCGAGAGATCATTCCGCTGACAGCGCGACAGGCGTTGCCCTCTCTGCTAGGCGCGATTCTGCTAGGCGGCGTGTTCGCCAAGGTCATTTCGACAGCAAACAACTATCTCTTTTCGCCAGCCACAAACTTAATCCACGATGTTTATGGCCGGTTCATCAATCCGGGAGCGAGCCAGAAACGCCAACTCCTCGTTTCTCGGATTGTTGTGATCCTTCTCGGACTTTTCGCGGTTCTTCAGGCGACTCAATTCGAATCTGTTTTGAAAGCATCGCTTTATGCGTATACCATTTACGGCGCCGCGGTCACGCCCTCGCTGATGGCGGTCTTCTTCTGGCGCCGAACGACAACCGCCGGAGCGATTACTTCTATTCTGTTGGGCACGGTGGTTACAGTAACGTGGGAAATGGCTCAGCAATACGGATCCGAAAACGTGAAGGCGCAGATCGGCGGGATCGATGCCATTTATCCCGCTTTGATTGCCTCAGTCACGAGTCTGGTGGTCGTTAGTCTTGCAACCAAAGCTCCTTATCACAGCCCGCTTGCAAACCCGGAAGCGGCGTAAAATCATTCAAAGTGATCACGGACAAAATTCAAGAAGCTTTGCGTGAGAGTGGTCTTGACGGATGGTTGTTCTTCGACCATCATCGGCGAGACCCTTTAGCATTCATGATGAAAGTCAAGCTTTTTAGGAGGCAAAACCAGCCTGCGGCAGCGAGGAATCGGATTGCCCCTTTCCCGTTTCCCCTCTGGGGAAAGCCGGGGCGGGCGGGTTCCCCCCACGCTG
>JAABUQ010001469.1_pt1 | contig 50478 bp, 44 predicted proteins | sample 5560001 | NCBI WGS metagenome assembly JAABUQ01 (sample SAMN10711888, study PRJNA513371) | rock metagenome | isolation source: Antarctica rocks | place: Antarctica: Victoria Land, Finger Mt nord | collected 2015-12-18
GACCGGTGCGCTGCTGCTCGGGACCGAGGACGACCCGGCCTTGCCGGGCCGGGTCAACGCCCAGGGGGCCCCCCGGTACGGGGTCCGCCTGACGGCGATCAAGGGGTTCCACCGGCTCTGCGACGGGGTCAGGACGGTCTACCTCGTCGACCGCCAGGGGGACCTCGTCCGGGCCGTGGACGTGGCGCGGTGGGCCGACCGGGCCCAGGGGACCGAGCCCCTGGCCAGCCCCTGCCCCCGGGCCTACTGGGACCACGCCCGGGCCACCCGGTCGGGCGATCACGTCTGCCTGGTGCTCACCCCTTCGCAGGAGATCAAGGTCTTCGCCGAGGGGACCCTGGCCTTCTCCTTCAGCGACGCCCGCTGGCGGCTCCTGGACATCCCGACCAAGTTCGCCGCCTGGTGCAAGGCCGTCGGCGCGTCGAACTGCCCGGACCTCGCCGGGCGGATCTTCCAGGCCGCCCTGAACCTCGGCGAGGACCGCAAGGGGGCCCTCTTCGTGGTGCTCCGGGACCCCGCCGCGTCGGCGGGCCACCTGATCGCGCCGACCGACCGGATCGACGAGGAGATCGGCGTCGACGATCCCGAGGACCCCGACAACCTGTCGCCCCGCCTGGCCAAGCGGACGCTCCACCACATCGTCCGGGGTCGGGGGATCGCCGACATCGACCCGGCGGTCCTCGAAGCCCTGGCCGGGATCGACGGCGCGGTGGTGACCGACCGCGACGGGCGGCTCTTGACGTTCGGGGCCATCCTCCGGATCGCCCCCGAGACGCTCAAGGTTCCCCGGGCCGTCGAAGGGGCGCGGACCCTGGCGGGCCTGGCGGCCTCGCTCCACGGGCCCGTCATCAAGGTGAGCGAAGACGGCTTCCTGACGATGTTCCTCGGCGGCCGGCGGGTCTGGGAGCTGTAAAGGACGCTCCCCAGATCCGCCGGGCGGTCGGCAAGGCTCCATCGAGCAGATCAGGTCAGGTCGGAGCAGGGCGGACGGCTCAGGCGGAGGTCTTCGCCGAGCGGATCCGGTCGCGGCTGATGCCGTGGCTGACGGGGACCGCCTGGCGGCCGTTGTGGGCCTGGCGGGCCGGCTGGGTCGGGCGCGGGGCGATCCGGACCTCGTCGGTGGCGCCGATCAGGAAGTCGCGGACCGCCTGGATGTCGGAAGAGTTGATTTCGGGAAGCTTGGTTTGCATGGGTAGGATATGTCGAGACCCGCGGAGATGGGACACCCCCCGGACACCATGCCCTGGGGGATTCGTCGGCGATCGATGGGGGGAGGCCGGCCAGGTACGAGAAGGGGGTCGCAAATGCCGGACCAAAATCGATGGGCTCGTCGGCGGGGGGAAGGCCTGTGGCCTTACGCTTCCGTTGTGCCTGCTGATAGTATCGGTCGAGGCGGCGATTTGTCCATTGTGTCCGGGCGGCCCGTCGGGGATTTTCGCGATCGAGGCCCCGACGTCGCCCGGCCCCGGGTGCCCGGCGGGGGGCGAAATCCGCCTCCCATCGGGGCATCCCGGCAAGCCCCGTCAAAGGCCCCGTCGGTGGCGAGCAACCCGTTTCATCGCGCGATTTACCTGACCGGGCCGACGGCGTCGGGCAAGACGGCCGTCGGCGTCGCCCTGGCGCGCCGGGTCGGGGCCGAGGTCGTCGCGCTCGACTCGATGACCCTGTATCGGGGGATGGACATCGGCACCGCCAAGCCGACCCTGGAGGAGCGGGGCGGGGTGCCCCACCACCTGATCGACATCCTCGACCCCTGGGAATCCGCCAGCGTGGCCGACTTCCGCGCGGCGGCGGCCCGGGTCGTCGCCGAGGTCGAGGGCAGGGGGAACCGCCCCCTCTTCGTCGGCGGCACGTCGCTCTACCTCAAGGCGCTGCTCCGGGGGCTGTTCGAGGGGCCCGGGCCCGACCGCGCCCTCCGGCAAGCCCTGGAGGACGAGGCCGATCGCCTGGGCGACCGGGCCTTGCACGACCGCCTGGCCGCGCTCGACCCCCCGACGGCCGCCAGGCTCCACCCCAACGACCGGAGGCGCGTGGTCCGGGCCCTCGAAGTGGCCGCGACCACCGGCCGCCCCCTCAGCTCGCACCAGTCCGAGCACGGCCGCCCGGCCCCCCCGGGAATCCCGGTGTTCGCCCTGGAGCGGCCCAGGCCCGAGCTCTGCGACCGGATCGACCGGAGGGTCGAGCGGATGTTCGCCGACGGCCTGGTCGACGAGGTCCGCCGGCTTCAAGGGGGGGCGCACCCGCTGGGCCCGGTCGCGGCGCAGGGGGTGGGATACCGCGAGGTGATCGACCTCCTCCAAGGGCGGGTCGACCACGCCGGGGCCGTGGCCCAGTCCCAGGCCAGGACCCGCCAGTTCGCCAAGCGGCAGGCGACCTGGTTCCGGGGCTTGGCCGAGGTCCACCCTTGGCCGGTCGAGCCCGGCGAAGGGCCCGAAGCCACGGCCGATCGCCTGGCGGCGGCGATCCGGGCCGGGGCGGGAACCGGGATCGCTCTCGGACCCGGAGGATGATCGGCCCCGTCCGGGTGGCAGGGGTCGGTACCCCGCCCCCGGAAGTCCTGGGCTGGGCCCGACCACCGGCTCCGGGGGCGGGGTACCGACCCCTGCCACCCAAGAAAGCCAGTCTCCAGGATTCGAGAGCGACACCCGGCGGGAACCGGGCTTCCCCGATCCGGCCCGATCTGATATCAGGTCGAGCCGGACCCCCTTTTTCGCGGCGGAGCCCGACGACGGAGTCGAGCGGAGGGGGAGGGTCGCCCCCTTTTCCGAAGGCGGGCGAGCACTCGGGGAGGGGCCGTTACCCATGATCGGACGATTCGACTCGACCGGGGACCGACGTCGGGCCGTCCGGATGGCCTCGACGCTCCTCCTCGCCGCCCTTGGCTTCGCGCCGCTCGGGCCTTGGGCCGGCCTCCGGGCGCAAGGCCAGGCCGCCGCCCCGGGGATGTCTCAATCGCCCCGGAAGCCGAAGGCCACGATCCAGGGCGTTACCGCCTCGCCCCCCGCGGCGCAGGCCAGGCCGGTCGGCCCGGAACCGCTCGAACCCGGGGGGGCGCCCGACTTCAGCCAGCCGCCGCCGTCCCCGATGCCGGCCGGCGACGCCCCCAAGGCCGGGGGGATCGGCTTCCCCAAGGCCGCGGGCGCCCGGCCGACCCTCGACCCCAACGTCATCCCCGCCGACGGCCCGGGGCCCGCCCCCGACGTGGCCGACCCCCACCTGCCGCCGGCGAAGGAAGCCCCCGGTGGCGGTGGCGGTGGCGGCGGCAGGGGGGCGGGCGACGAGCCCGACTCGTTCGCCCTGCCCGCCGATCGGCTCCCCCTGGGCAAGCAGCGGGTCCAGCTCTCGGTCGAGGTCCAGGCCAGCCAGGTCCTCAACCTGGGCAAGGAGTCGACCGTCAAGCTGATCGTCTTGAATGAGAGCGGCGCCGATGCCTTCGGCGTCTCGGTCGTCTACCAGCTCCCCGACGGCCTGGAGATGGTCTCGTTCCCGCCCGAGGGGGCGCAGGACCCGGTCAACAAGTCGCTCTACGTCTTCCGGAGGAGGTCGGCGCTCTCGGCCAACGGCGAGTGGGCGATCGTCCTCAAGGTCGTCGCCCGGTCGGTCAAGCCGTGCGAGCACAGCGCGACGGTCACCGCCAAGGCCGGCTCGAGGGCCAGCACGACCGTCCAGGAGCCCAAGCTCAAGGTCGAGGTGACCGTCTCGCCCAGCCGGATCTTGAAGGGCAAGCAGGTCAAGTACGAGATCGCCGTCACCAACCCCGGCTCCGGCCCGGCCCGCAACGTGGTGGTCCAGGCCAAGCTCAGCAGCGGCCTGAAGCTGGGCTCCGACGACATCGTCGAGCAGATGATCAAGACCCTCCGGGTCGGCGAGCGGGTCGAGCTCGACCCCCTGATCGTCGACGCGATCGCCGGTGGCCAGCAGTCGTGCACCGTCGACGTCCAGAGCCCCGACGTGACCGCCGTCGTCGCCGACCACCGGGTCGTCCGGGCCGTCGAGGTCACCCGGCCCGAGCTGAAGGTCCAGATCGCCGGCCCCGACTTCCGCTACACCGGGCAGTCCTGCGAGTACAAGGCCACGATCACCAACGAGGGGACCGCCCCGGCCCAGAACGTCGTCGTCGTCGCCACGCTCCCCTCGGCCGGGGGCCGCCTGATGCCCCCCTTGCCCGCCGGGGCGACCTTCGAGAAGTCGAGCCGCAAGCTCAAGTGGAAGTTCGACCAGATCGAGCCGAAGCAGCAGGTCGATGTCTCGTTCCTCTACGCGACCAGCACCCAGGGCCTCTACCGGGTGGCCGTCGAGGCCACCTCGGGCGAGCTCAGGGCGCCCATCGCCCAGATGTCGACCGACGTCTCGGGGATGGCCGTGCTCGACCTCCAGATCACCCAGGACAAGGCGAACCGGGTGATCGACGTCGGCCAGACCACCTATTACGACATCCACATCAAGAACACCGGCACCAAGGAGGCGACCGGCCTCCAGCTCTCCGGCCAGCTCACCAACTTCACCGTCCTCCAGCAGTTCGGCCTGGAGAAGGGCGAGGTGAGCTTCAAGCCCGAGACCGGCAACATCGTCTTCCCGCTGATCGACCGCCTCGACCCCGGCAAGGAGATCGTCCTGAGCCTGGAGCTGAAGCCCAAGCAGGCCGGGCCCGCCAAGGCCAACATCTCCCTGGCCCACGCCGAGCAAGGCGACGAGGGCAAGGTCGAGGACGTGATCGCCACCACCGTCACCGGCTCCGGCCGCCCCCGACCCGCGGGCCGCTGACCGAGCCCGGGCGCCCAGCCCGAGTCGAGCTGACATTTCGCCCGGCGACGATCGCCGACGCCTTGACGCAAGGGTGAGGGCTCGACGATGGTCGATATCCGGCCGATCGGGCGAGACCGCCGATGGCCAGGGCACGCTCGGCGGCGTGGGCGGATGTCGCGAGACAAGGCCGACTGGTCTCGCCCGATGATCCCGCCAGGTCCGCCATGTTTGGAATCGATTTACGACTAAAACTTGAGCGGAAATCGGCTTCGCGAATGAGGGTTGGTTCGGGATGCCGACGACGGACGACATCGGGAGCCGGGGGGAAGCCATTTTCAGGGTCAGGATCACGGACCCGCACGGGCCGGGCGGGAATCCCCTGTTCCGGCCCTATCCGCTCGGAGACAAATTTCCGACGCTCGATTTCCTGGTCGAGCTGGTCGGACTTCCGGCGGGCAGGATCGGCTATTTTCTCGCCCAGGTTAAGGCGACCCGGCAGGGTTTCACGAGGAGGCCACCGGTGCGATTGAGGGTCAAAATCGAGCAGGGTGATATCAACAGGATGTTGGAGTATCCGGGCCCGACCTACGCAATCGCCATCGACGAGCGCAAAGGGTTCGAGACGGCATACATCGCGTCGATCAACGGGGCCGCGATGGGAAAACTCCAGGGCATGCCGCCGACCTATCCGCTCGACGCGACGAACATGCAAGCTTTGTGGCACGAGGTCGCCACATATTGGGCGAACAAGCAGATGGCCTTGGATCATTCGGCTTTCCAAATTTGAGGTGCCGAAAATGGCAAGAATTCGACCGGATCATTTCATCCCGGAGCGCGTCGAATCGCTCGCGATCATGTATCTGACGCGACGCGAGGACTTGAGCGTCCGGCGCGAGGTCCGGAGCGATGGCGTAATGGACCTCATGGTCGAGATCAAAGATCCGGGCCGGCCCGCGGGTTGGAAGAAGTTCGGCGTCTATCTTCAAGGGACGAAATCCCCGGTGACTTTGGCGGTTGCAGATGCCAAGATGAAATTGTGTCTTCGACGCTTCTTCGCCGATTTTGGCGAACCATCCATCCCTTTCTGCCTTTTCTATTTCACGATGGAAGACAACAAGGGCTATTTCGCATGGATCGCCGAGCCGACGATCGATGGCGGTCATTTCCGGTTGAAATATCACGAAAGCAAGGCGGATTGCGTGCTCCTGAGCGACGAGGTCATCGATGGGGCCGTCGATTCGGTCGATCGCTACTATGCGGCGTTCTATGATACGGTGATTCGATCCTGAGCCCTCCCGCTCGGATTTTTTGCGTGCGGAACCGTCCGGCGTGACGCGAAATCCGGGGCGGCCGGTTCCGGCGTTGGCGGTCGAGATTCGGGACCGGGCGCCGACTCGTGCCGCCCGGGCCGGTCCGTGCCCCTTGTTCGTTCGGCGGATCCCGATCCCGCCCTCTCCGCGGAGTTGGGCACATCGGGAATGGAGGACTTCGCGATGCGCACCCGACGATCGAGCATCCCCGCACTCCTGACGATCCTGGCCCTCGTCGGGATCGCCCCCGGCGACGAGCCCAAGCCGAAAGGGCCGGCGAACCGCCTGGCCGGGGAGACGAGTCCTTACCTGCTGATGCACGCCCACAACCCGGTCGACTGGTATCCGTGGGGGCCGGAGGCGTTCGCGAAGGCCAGGGCCGAGGGCAAGCCGATCTTCCTGTCGATCGGCTACAGTAGCTGCTATTGGTGCCACGTGATGGAGCGGGAGTCCTTCATGGACCCCAGGATCGCCGAGGTGGTCAACCGCTCGTTCGTGGCGATCAAGGTCGACCGCGAGGAGCGCCCGGACGTCGACCAGGTCTATATGTCGGCCGTGCAGGCGCTGACCGGGTCGGGCGGCTGGCCGATGTCGATGTTCCTGATGCCCGACGGCCGGCCGTTCTTCGGGGGGACGTACTTCGCCCCCGGCGACTTCCTCGGCACGCTCAAGGGGGTCGACGAGGCCTGGCGCGACCAGAGGGCCGAGGTCGAGAAGGACGCCGCCCGGCTGTCCGAGGCGGTCCGGCGTTCGGCCAACTCGCCCGGGAAGGGGGGCCCAAGCGTCCCCCTGACGCGGACCCTGGCCAACTCGGGCCGCGCGGCCCTGGCCGAGCAGTTCGACCCCGAGTTCGGCGGCTTCGGGTTCGACCCGGCCCGCCCCTCGATCCGCCGGCCCAAGTTCCCCGAGCCGACGAACCTCCTTTACCTGATGGACCAGGCCAGGCGCGACCCGGCCGCCACGCCCGACGCCCGGGCGATGGCCTTGAAGACGCTCGGGGCGATGGCCCGGGGCGGCATCCGCGACCACCTGGCCGGCGGCTTCCACCGGTACAGCACCGTCAGGGACTGGAGCGTCCCCCACTTCGAGAAGATGCTCTACGACAACGCCCAACTCGCCGAGGCCTACGTCCTGGCCTTCGAGGCGACCGGCGACGCTCGATGGCGGGGCGAGGCCGAGGCCACCTTCGGCTTCGTCGCGCGGACCCTGACCGGCGCCGACGGGCTGTTCTTCTCCTCGCTCGACGCCGAGAGCGAGGGGGAAGAGGGAAAGTCCTACGCCTGGACCCGCGACGAGGTCCGCGAGGCCCTCGGCCCCGGGCCCGACTTCGACGCCTTCGCGCGGACCTACGGGCTCGACGGCAAGCCGAACTTCGAAGGCGGGCGCTTCGTCCTCCTCGAACCCAAGGGCGCCGGCGACTGGCCGCCGGGCCTCGAAGTCCAACTGGCCCAGGCCCGGGCCAGGCTCCTGGCCGCCCGCGACCGACGCCCCCAGCCCCGGCTCGACGACAAGGTCCTGACGTCCTGGAACGCCCTGATGATCGCCGCCTACGCCGAGGGGGCCCGAGTCCTCAAGGACGACCGCTACCGCCTGGCCGCCGACCGCGCGGCCGACGCCCTCCTGGCCGCGATGGTCGGGCCCGACGGCCGGCTGCTCCGGACCGCTCGCGGGGGCCGGGCCAAGCTCGCCGGCTACCTCGAAGACTACGCCTCGCTCGTCCAGGGGCTGGTCCGGCTCCACGCCGCCACCGGCGACCCGAAGCGGCTGGCGCAGGCCGAGACGCTGGCCGACCGGATGATCCGCGACTTTGGCGACCCCGACGGGGGCGGCTTCTTCTACACCTCGGGCGACCACGAGGCCCTGCTCGTCCGGGCCAAGGACCCGACCGACAACGCCGTGCCCGGGGCCAACAGCCTGGCCATCCGGGGGCTCGTCGGCCTGGGCCGGGCGACCGGCAAGGCCCGCTACCTCGACGAGGCGGGCCAGGCGCTCCGGGCCTTCGGCCCGAGCCTGGCGAGCCGGCCGGCCAACTCCCCCTTGATGCTCCTGGCGCTCGGGGAATACCTCGACGCCCGGCCCGAAGGCCCGCCCGACGACGCGCCGGCCGCCGCCCCGCTCCCGGGGGCCCCGGGGGCGGTGACGGCGATGGCCGAACCGGCCGCGCCCGCCTCGGTCGCCCCCGGCGGCGAGTTCCGCGTCGACGTCGTGCTGACCATCAAGGCCGGCCACCACATCTACGCCAACCCGGCCGGGTCCGACGACGTGATCCCGACGACATTGAGCCTCGCGCCCGGCTCGAAGGCGACCCTGGCCGGGGTCGACTACCCGACGGGCGAGGCCAAGGTGCTCGCGGCCAACGGCCCGGGCAAGGTACTCGTGCTCGAGCGCGAGGCCAGGTTCCCGGCCCGGGTCAAGCTCGCGGCCGACGCCCCGCCCGGGCCGATCGACGTGATCCTCAAGGTCCGGACCCAGGCCTGCAACGACCGGGCCTGCCTGGCGCCCCAGACCCTGGAGGTGCCGGTCCGGGTCGAGGTCAAGCCGGGCCGCTGAACCGGGCCTCGTCGTCGGCGATCCGCTCGACCTGCCAGTCTTCGAGGGCGACGGTCGCGCCCATGCCCAGGAAGTGGACCTGGGCGAAGAAGTGGTCGCGCTTCCCCCGGCGGACCACGATGCCGACCAGGCCGGCGAGCGGCCCGCCGACGATCCGGACCCGCGAGCCGACCGGGGCCGCGGCCTCGGGCTCGATCGCCAGGCCGGAGGCGAGCATCCGGTGGACCTGGCGAAGATCGCGGGCCAGGGCGTCCTGGTCGGCCACCTCCAGGACGTTGACCAGGCGGTTCCCCCGGAGCGCCTCCAGCCGGCTGGCCTCGTCCCCCAGGAGGAACAGGTAGCCGCCGAAGAGGGGGAGGATCGACCGGGTCTTCCGCCCGGCCGGCGTCCGGTCCTCGCGGACGACCTGGGGCAGGTAGAAGGCGACCCGGCGGGCCCTGAGGTCGCGGGCGGTCGCCTTCTCCTGCCGGGGCTTGACGTGCAGGCAGTACCACCGCAAGCCCTCCGACCCGGGGGCGGCCGGCGGCCCCTCCCAGAGGTCGTCGGGGTACATGTCGGGCTCGGAGGGGAGGATGGGCATGGCGATGTCCCGGCTCGCGGGATTCGAGGGGGCCGGGTCGATCTCGGGGCGACCGGCCCGCCGGGCCCTCGGCGCCGGGAAAACGGCGAAAAGGGGCCGAAGCGGAGCTTTCCCGGCCCCGAGGAATGATTGTATACTGCTCCCTCGCCGCGCCGCGACCCGGGTCCCGCCCGGGCCCGTTGCCGGCCCCCGAAGGACGACGACGTCCGCCCGGCCCAGGCCGCCCACGGTATCCGAGGAAGCAGACCCCGCCATGAGCCCCAACGGCAAGAGCAAGATCGCCGAGATCCTGGCCACGCACGAGCCCGAGCTGCTGGCGAGCTGGATCGGCGAGCTGGAGGGGGCCGGCCTGAGCCGGGGGGCCAACCTCCGGGAGACCTGCGGGGAGCTGCTCCGCAGGCTCCGCGAGGCCGCCAAGGGGGGGCGGCTCGACGACTTCCAGGGGGCCGACTTCGCCGGGCTCCGCGAGATGCTCGCCGGCCTGTCCCGGTCCAGGACGCTCCAGGGGTTCACCCCGACCGAGACCGCCACGTTCGTGCTCTCGTTCAAGAAGCCGCTCTTCGAGCAGCTCCGCCGGGCCCTCCGCGACGACCCCGAGACCCTGGTCGACGACCTCTGGCGGTCGACGACCCTGCTGGACAAGCTGGGGCTCTGGACCACCGAGGTCCACCAGCAGGCCCGCGAGGAGGTCATCGCCCGCCAGCAGCAGGAGATGCTCGAGCTTTCGACGCCGGTGGTCAAGCTCTGGGACGGCATCCTCGCCCTGCCGATGATCGGGACCCTGGACAGCTCCAGGACCCAGGTGGTGATGGAGTCGCTGCTCCAGCGGATCGTCGAGACCGGCTCGGAGGTCGCGATCATCGACATCACCGGCGTCCCCCTGGTCGCACCCTGGTCGCCCAGCACCTTTTGAAGACCGTCACCGTCGCCCGCCTGATGGGCGCCGATTGCATCATCAGCGGGATCAGGCCCCAGATCGCCCAGACGATCGTCCACCTCGGCGTCGACCTCGCCGGCGTCACGACCAAGGCGACCCTGGCCGACGCCCTGGCCCTGGCCCTGCAACGCTCGCACCTCAAGGTGGTCAAGGCGTCCGAGGCGAAGGGCTGACCCGGCCTCCCCTCGCCGGGTCTCCGTCTCACCCCCCTATTTCCGGCATCCCTCGGCCCGAACAGCGAACCGATTCTCATGGATCGCATCCCGATATTGCGGATGGGCGACTTCCTGCTCGTCACCATCCAGGTCGACATGCACGACCGGCTGGTCGTCGCGCTGCAGGAAGACCTCAGCGAGCGGGTCGTCGCCACCGGCGCCCGGGGGGTGCTGATCGACATCTCGGCCCTGGAGGTGGTCGACTCGTTCATCGGCCGGATGATCGGCCAGATCGCCGGGGTCTCGGCGATCCTCGACGCCCGGACGGTGGTCGTCGGCATGAGCCCGGCGGTGGCGATCACGCTGGTGGAGCTGGGGATGTCGCTGCCCGGGGTCCGCACGGGCCTCAACGTGGACAAGGGCATGGCGATCCTCCGCGCCTCGCTCGGGCCGAGCCGGGAGGGGGTCGGCGATGCCGCCAGCGATCCTCAAGGTTGAGACGCTCCCGATCGCCAGCGACACCGACGTGATCCTGGTCCGGCAGGCGGTCCGGGCCCACGCCGTCGAGCTCGGCTTCGGCCTCGTCGACCAGACCAAGACGATCACCGCGGCCAGCGAGCTGGCGCGGAACACCCTGATCCACGGCGGCGGCGGCACGATCCGGATCGAGCGGCTCCAGGACGGGCCGAGGCGGGGGGTCCGGATGGCCTTCGAGGACCAGGGGCCGGGCATCGTCGACGTTGAGTCGGCGCTCCGCGACGGGTACACTACCGGGAACGGCCTGGGCCTGGGCCTCGGGGGCGCCCGGCGGCTCGTCAACGAGTTCGAGCTCGACTCCCGGCCGGGGCAGGGGACCCGGGTCACCATCACCAAATGGAAATGAGCCGCACCCGATGCGCCAGACCCTGGCCCTCCCGGTCTCGGAATCGAGCCAGGTCGGCGAGGCCCGCCGGATCGCCTCCGCGCTGGCCGACCGGGCCGGCTTCGACGAGGTCGGCCGGGGGCGGGTGGCCCTGGTCGCCACCGAGCTCGCCGGCAACCTCGCCCGCCACGCCCAGCGGGGCGAGCTGGTGATCTCGGTGCTCCGGGTCGGGGCATCGGCCGGGGTCGAGCTGCTCTCGATCGACCGGGGGCCGGGCGTGGCCGACTTCGCCCGCTGCCTGGTCGACGGCTACACCACCGCCGGGACCCCGGGCACCGGCCTGGGCGCGGTGGCCCGCCATTCCGACGAGTTCGACGCCCACTCGACGCCCGGGCAGGGGACCGTGCTGGTCGCCCGGCTCTGGGCCGCCAAGGAGACCCCGAGCCGCCCCGGCGGCTCGCTCGAAGTCGGCGCGATCTGCCTGCCGGTGGCCGGCGAGCAGGAATGCGGCGACGCCTGGGGGGCGATCGAGCCGGCGCCGGGGCGGACCCTGCTGATGGTCGCCGACGGCCTGGGCCACGGCCCGCTGGCCGCGATCGCCTCGGACGCCGCCGTCGCCTCGCTCCGGGCCGGGGCCGGGCCCGGCTCCAATCCTCCCGACGCGATCCGCGACGCCCACCGGGCGCTCAAGGGGACCCGGGGGGCGGCCGTCGCCGTCGCCCTGGTCGACCACGAAGCCCGCCAGGTCCGCTTCGCCGGCGTGGGCAACATCACCGCCACGGTGATCGGGCCCGACGCCCGGCACGGCCTGGTCTCGCACAACGGCACCGTCGGCCTGGAGGTCCGCAAGGTCCAGGAGTTCGTCCAGCCCTGGGTCCCCGGCTCGATCCTCCTGATGCACTCCGACGGCTTGACCAGCCAGGCCCGATTGGAACGCCATTCGCCCCTGGCATCGAGGCACCCGGCCGTCGTGGCCGGGGTGCTGTATCGCGACTTCGCCAGGGCCCGCGACGACGCGACGGCGGTCGTGGCGCGGGATGGGGGGGCGTGACCCCGGCATGAGAATCAACGAACCCCTCTCGCAGGTCGAGATCCGCGAGGAGCGCGACCTCGTGCTGGCCAGGCAGAGGGCCCGGGCCGTCGCCGCCCGGCTCGGCTTCGACCCCCAGGACCAGGCCCGGATCGCCTCGGCGGTCTCCGAGGTCGTCCGCAACGTGCTCCAGCACGCCTCGGCCGGCCGGATCGAGTTCGGCCTCGAAGGCGAACCCGCCCGCGGCCTGGTGATCCGGGTCGTCGACCGGGGGCCGGGGATCGCCGAGCCCGACGCCACCCGCGAGCCGCCCGAGGCCAAGGCCGGCGGGCTCGGCGGGCTCGCCGGCGCCCGCAGGCTGATGGACGGCTTCCGGATCGACACCGGGCCGGGGGCCGGCACGGTCGTGACCATGACCAAGACGCTGCCCCGGCGGTCCCCCCCGGTGACGGCCCGCCTGGCCGCCGAGATGGCCGAGGAGCTCGCCGGGCTCGACGCCCCCTCGCCCGTCGAGGAGCTGCTCCGCCAGAACCGCGACCTGATCCGGGTCCTCGACGAGCTCAAGGCCCGGGAGCTGGAGCTGGCCCGGCTCAACCGCGAGCTGGAGGACACCAACCGGGGGGTCGTCGCCCTCTACCTCGAGCTCGACGAGCGGGCCGAATCGCTCCGCCAGGCCAGCGAGATGAAGACGCGGTTCCTCTCCCACGTCAGCCACGAGCTGCGGACCCCCCTGACCTCGATCCTCAGCATCGGCCGGCTCCTGATGGACCGGGTCGACGGCGAGCTCACCGTCGAGCAGGAGCGCCAGGTCGCCTACATCCTCGGCGCCGCGCAGGACCTGACCGGGATGGTCAACGACCTGCTCGACCTGGCCCGGATCGAGGCGGGCCGCGACGTCCTCCGGCTCGAACCGGTCCACCTGCCCGACTTCTTCGCCGCCCTCCGGGGGACGCTCCGGCCGCTCCTGGCCGCCGGCTCGCCCGTCGAGCTCGTCTTCGAGGACCCCTCGGGCCTGCCCGACCTCGACACCGACGAGGGGAAGCTCGCCCAGGTCCTCCGCAACCTCGTCTCCAACGCCCTCAAGTTCACCGAGGCGGGCGAGGTCCGCGTCTCGGCCCGGCCCGGCCCCGACGGCTCGATGGCCTTCGCCGTCGCCGACACCGGGATCGGGATCGCCCCGGCCCACCTCGGCCGGATCTTCGAGGAGTTCGGCCAGGTCGACGGCCCGCTCCAGCGCAAGGTCAAGGGGACCGGCCTGGGCCTGCCGCTGGCCCGCAAGCTCGCCGAGCTGCTCGGCGGCGACCTCGCCGTCCGGTCCCGGCCGGGCCTCGGCTCCACCTTCACCGCCACGATCCCGATCGTCCACCCCGACCGGGCGGGGCCCGCCCGGGGCCAGGCCCCGCCCGGCCCGACCTCGACCGAGCCGCACGCCCAGGAGGGGCCCCCCGATGCCTGACGCCACCCGAGCCCCGGAGGTCGACCCGGCCGGGGGCCGGCCCGAGCCCGCCGCGACGATCCTCAACGTCGACGACAACGAGCCCAACCGCTACGCCGTCAACCGGATGCTGAAGCGGGCCGGCTTCGCCACGCTGGAGGCCGCCAGCGGCGCCGAGGCCCTGGAGCGGGTGGCACTTTTGCCCGACCTGGTGATCCTCGACGTCAACCTGCCCGATTTCGACGGCTTCGAGGTCTGCCGGCGGATCAAGTCCGACCCGGCCACCGCGTCGATCCCGATCCTCCACATGTCGGCCAGCTACATCCTCAGCGAGGACAAGACGCGTGGGCTGGACCTGGGGGCCGACGGCTACCTGATCCGCCCGGTCGAGCCGACCGAGCTCGTCGCCACGGTCCGGGCCCTGCTCCGGGTCCGGGCCGCCGAGCGGATGGCCCGCCACGCCGCGATCCAGTGGCAGGCGACCTTCGACGCCATCGGCGACGGCGTCTGCCTGCTCGACCGCGAAGGGCGGGTGCTCCGCTGGAACCGGGCCGTCGGGTCGATCCTCGGCGTCGAGGGGGGCCAGATCGCCGGCCGCCCCTTCGCCGAGATCGTCGACCTGCCCGGCCCCTCCGAGGACCTGGCCATCGGCGACCGCTGGTTCCGGGTCGGCGTCGACCCGATCGTCGAGGACGGCGCCGAGGTCGGCTCGGTCTGCATCTTCACCGAGGTCACCCTCCGCCGCCGGCTGGAGGACGAGCTCCGCCGCAAGGCCGCCGATCTCGCCGAGGACGACCGCCGCAAGGACGAGTTCCTGGCCATGCTCGCCCACGAGCTGAGGAACCCCCTGGCCCCGATCCTCAACGCCTTCGAGGTGATGAGGATCGGCCCGGAGGCCTCGGCCGAGGACCTCGCCTCGATCCGCATGGTCGCCGAGCGCCAGGTCCGCCACCTGGCCCGGCTGGTCGACGACCTGCTCGACGTGTCGCGGATCACCAGCTCCAAGATCCGGCTCCGGACCGCCCCGGTCGACCTCGCCGAGATCCTGGCCCGGGTCGTCGAGGCGAGCCGGCCCGCCGTCGAGGGGCGGGGCCATCGCCTGAGCGTCGAGCTCGGCCCCGACCCGCTGCCGATGCTCGGCGACCCGACCCGGCTCGACCAGGTGATGACCAACCTGATCAACAACGCCGCGAAGTACACCGAGCCCGGCGGCTCGATCGCCCTGGAGGCCGGGCGGTCCGGCGACTGGGCCGAGGTCCGGGTCGCCGACAGCGGGATCGGCATCCCGGCCGAGATGCTCCCCCACGTCTTCGACCTGTTCACCCAGGTCGACCGGGCCCTGGACCGCTCGCAAGGGGGCCTGGGGATCGGCCTGACCCTGGTCCGCCGCCTCGTCGAGCTGCACGGGGGGACGGTCTCGGCCCGGAGCGACGGCCCGGGCCGGGGCAGCGAGTTCGCGGTCCGCCTGCCGCTCGACCTCTCGGCCAGGCCCTGGGCCGGCCCGACCGGCCCGGACCGGCCGTCGACGGCGGCCCCGAGGCGGATCCTCGTCGTCGACGACCAGGCCGACGCCGCGACGATCCTGGCCCGGCTGCTCCGAGGGCGGGGGCACGACGTCCGGGTCGCCGCCGACGGCGCCTCGGCCCTGCTCGCCGCCGCCGAGCACCGGGCCGAGGTCGTCGTGCTCGACATCGGCCTGCCCGGGATGGACGGCTACGAGGCCGCCCGGCGGCTCCGCGACCTGCCGACGACCCGCGACGCCCTGCTCATCGCCCTCACCGGCTACGGCCAGGAAGACGACGTCCGCCGGGCCCTCGAAGCCGGGTTCGACTACCACCTCGTCAAGCCGACCGACCTCGACGCGATCGAGGCGATCCTCGCCCGGGGGACGCCCCAATGCCGGCCTTGAACCCGAGCGGCCTCCGGGGGGTGCTCAACCTGGCCAAGCCCGGCGGTGTGACCTCGCGCGACGTCGTCGACCTGATCTCCAGGCCGCTCCGCAAGGTCAAGGTCGGCCACGCCGGCACCCTCGACCCCCTGGCCTCGGGCGTCCTGGTCGTCTGCGTCGGCCCCTCGACTCGCCTGATCGAGTACGTCCAGGCGATGCCCAAGTCCTACCGGACCGTCGTCCGCCTCGGCGCCAGGAGCGACACCCTCGACGCCGACGGCCGGGTCGAGGAGGCGGAGAACCCCCCGGTCCCCACCGAGGCCGACGTCCGAGCCGCCCTCGCCGCGCAGGTCGGGGTGATCGCCCAGGTCCCGCCCCAGTTCTCGGCCCTCAAGGTCGGCGGCCGGCGGGCCTACGACCTGGCCAGGGCGGGGCAAGAGGTCGCGCTGGCGGCCCGGTCGGTCCGGATTGATCGGATCGAGTTGATCGCCTACGAGTGGCCCAGGCTGGAGTTCACGGTCGATTGCGGGGGCGGGACGTACATCCGCTCGATCGCGCGAGACGTCGGCGAAGGCCTCGGCTGCGGCGGCCTGGTCGAGGTCCTGGCCCGGACGGCGATCGGCCCGTTCCGCCTGGCCGACGCCCTCGACCCGACCGGCCTGCCGATCGACGCGATCCTCGCCCACCTCCGGCCCGACGCCGACGCCCTCGGCGCGATGCCTCGGCTGATCCTCACGGCCGATCAAGTCGGGGCGGTGGCGATGGGGAAAGCCCTGCCGGCCGCCGAAGTCCCGGGCTCGGCCGGCCTCGGCGGCGAGGTCGCCCTGATCGGGCCCGACGGCGTGCTCGTCGCCATCGCCGCCGTCGCTCACGGCATGATCCGGCCCGGCAAGGTGATGGCGGCCTCGGGCGGCGGCTGATCGGGGGGCCTCGGCCCTCGGACCGGCCGGCCCAACGGCGGCGTCGAACCCCCGGCTCGCCGATCGCGCCAGCAGGGAGGCGCCCCAGGCCTGGGCGACCGCCGAGGCCAGACCGAGGGGCGACCACCTTCGCCACGCCCACCGAGGACCGGTCCCAGCCCATCCAGTCCCGGACGGCGAAGCCGCAGGCGACGATCATCGCCGTCATGATCGCGTCCCCGGTCCGCCCCGAGATCGCCGACCCGCGTCGGGCCGAGGCATCCAGCTCGCGCCTTGAGGAACGGTCCGAGCGCCATGACTCGACCTCGGCGGGGGAATGGTGTCCGGGATACTTGTCCCAGACCTCGATATTGAACGGTGCCGGATCGCCCCCCGCAAGGGCCGGGCGCCCCGATCGAACCGTGGAGGGCCGGCGAACGAACCAAGGAGGGGCCGCCGGTGTCCGAGAGTTCAGCAGGGCCGGGGGATCGCCCCGAAGGACCTCGTTGACGGCGCCTGCCGTCCGGGCCTAGAATCCCGGTTGGCGGGTCGTCGCGGCCCCGCCGGAGCGAACCCCGGCCTATCTCCAATCGAGGGTCACGCCAACTTTGATCGAAACCAAGAGCACCGAGCGTTCCGATCGCCGCGAGAAGGCGATCCTGGTCAAGGTCCTGCTCGACAGCGGCGATTACTCGCCCGACGACCCGCTCGAAGAACTCCGAGGGCTGACCAAGACGGCGGGCCTGATCGTCGCCGGCGGGATGCTCCAGAGGCGGCACCAGGTCGACATCGCCACCTACATCGGCTCGGGCAAGGTCGACGAGCTGAAGGAACTGGTCGGCGCCCACGAGGCCGACCTCGTCGTCTTCGACAACGACCTCGGCCCGGCGCAGACCCGGAACCTCGAGAAGCTCCTCGGCGTGAAGGTGATCGACCGGACCGAGGTGATCCTCGACATCTTCGCCACCAGGGCCAGGACGCACGAGGCCCACCTCCAGGTCGAGCTCGCCCAGCTCGAATACTCGCTGCCCCGGCTCAAGCGGATGTGGACCCACCTGTCGCGCTACAAGGGCGGCATCGGCGTCCGAGGCCCCGGCGAGAAGCAGCTCGAAGAGGACCGCCGGCTCGTCACCAAGCGAATCCGCGACCTCAAGGAGAAGCTCGGCAAGGTCGAGGACCGCCGCGAGCGCGAGGTCGCCGGCCGCGGGGATGTCGCCACGGTCGGCCTCGTCGGCTACACCAACGCCGGCAAGTCGACCCTGATGAACGCCCTGACCGGGGCCGACGTCCTGGCCGAGGACAAGCTCTTCGCCACGCTCGACACCCGGACCAAGCGCTGGCGGTTCCGGGGGGGGGGCTACGTCCTCCTGTCCGACACCGTCGGGTTCATCCGCGACCTGCCGCACTCCTTGGTCGCCTCGTTCAAGGCGACCTTGGAAGAGGCCAGGCAGGCCGACGTGCTGCTCCCCGTCGCCGACGCGTCGAGCCCCGAGGCCGAGTCGCAGATCAAGGCGGTCAACACGGTCCTGGCCGACCTCGGCCTGGCCGACCACCCGACGATCCTCGTCCTCAACAAGGTCGACAAGGTGACCGACCGCTCGTTCCTCGACGTCCTCAAGGCCCACCACGACGAGTCGATCGCCATCAGCGCATCCAGCGGCGAGGGGCTCGACCGGCTCGAACAGGCCGTCCGCGAGGTCCTCAACGAGCGGGCCCTCGACGCCGAGGTCGAGACCGGCGTCGGCAACGGCCGGGTCCTCTCCTACCTCGCCCAGCACGCCAACATCAAGGACCGGCTCTACGACGACGACAAGGTCCTCGTCCAGTGCCGACTCCCCCGCCGCTGCATCGACTTCCTCAACGAGCACGGCGCCCACGTCCGGACCAACGGCGAGCGGATCATCGCCTGAGCGGCGGCCGGTCACCCGGTGGCGAATCCCCGGGCGTCGGAGTAGGATCGAGGTCGATGTTTTTCGTCAATTTCGGGGGCCCCACGGTGACGACCGAACAACTCCGAAGGACCCACCAGGCGACGCCCTTTCGCCCCTTCGCGATCCGGATGGCGGACGGGAGGCAGTTCCCGATCCCCCACCCGGATTTCCTCTCCTTCTCCCCGATCGGTCGAACCGCCGTGATCTTCCACCCCGACGGTTCGGCCAGCATCGTCGACTTGCTTCTGATGACAGAGCTGGAGCTATCGCCGGCCTCGACGGCCGGGATTTAGCCCGCTGATCCGGCGATTTTCTCGATCCGGATTGGCGGTTCTTGCCGATAGTGCTAGTATTCCCGGCCCCGGGGACGGAGCCCTGCTGCGCCGGCGGTTCGAAGCGAGCGACCCCACGGATGGGAGACGTCACGATGCGTCGAGTGTCCGAGTTCGACGCCCTCCGCGGCATGGCCGCGCTGGGCGTCTTGATGTTCCACCTCAGGCCGAACGAGGGGTGGACCCACTTCGGGATGACCGGGGTCCACCTGTTCCTGGTGCTCTCGGGATACCTGATCACCGGCATCGTGATGAAGCACGTCGGGGCGCCCGGCTTCTTCAAGGCGTTCTATGCCCGGCGCATCCTGCGGATCTGGCCGATCTATTACCTGACCTTGATCGCGCTGGTCGTGCTCCAGCAGCGGCTGCCCAACCCCCCGAGCCTGGAGGGGCTGCCCTTCTACCTGACGTTCACCCAGTACACCTGGCACTGGCCGATCCTCCAGAAGTTCCTGAGCGTGCCGCCGGAGGTCGTCCGGGCGTTCGAGCACTCGTGGACCCTGGCGCTGGAGGAGCAGTTCTACCTGCTCTGGCCGTTGGCCATCGCCGTCTGCGGGCGGAAGCGGGTGGTGCCGATGGTCCTGGCGATCGTCGGCTTCGGCCTCTGGTTCAAGACCCAGGGGTTCGACACCTGGATCCTCTTCAACAACTTCGGCGCCTTCGCCCTCGGCGGCCTGATCGCGGCGATGCTCGAAGACAAGGCGCGGGTCGAGCGGAACCGCCTCGGCCTGACGGCCTTCTTCCTGGCGGCCTCGGTGGTCGGCTTCGCCTACGTCCGGTGGTTCTACACGGTCGAGGTGTCGAGCTGGCCCCGGTCGTGGATGCTCTGGCGCGACTCGATCCTGAACTTCGGCTTCTACACGATCCACTTCGGGATCGTCGGCGCGGTGGCGGTCAACGCCGGGTCGCGAGTCCTCGCCCCCCTGCGGATGAAGGAGCTGACGCACCTCGGCGAGATCAGCTACGGCATGTACCTGTATCACCTGCCGATCTACTGGCTGATGGGCGGCTACTGGATCCAGATCGGCGAGCCCTGGACGATCTGGGTCGCCAAGATCGCCGTGACCTTCGTCGTGGCCACCCTGTCGTACCGCTACATCGAGCAGCCGATCCTCACCCTCAAGGACCGCTTCCCCTACGGCCGGAAGCCCGAGCCGGCCGAGGCCCCCGCGCCGGCCAGGCCCGCCGTCTCGGCCGTTCGCCAGCCCCGGATGATCTACGGCCGGGCGAATCCGGCCGAGGCCGGGTCGGATCGGGCCGCCTCTCGGTCCTGAAGTGTCGGGCCTTGGCCCGCCCCTTGCGGGCGGGTCAAGGCTTGAGGTGGGCCTTGAGGAAGGCCATCATCTCGGCCAGCCAGGTCCTGACGGCGCCCGGGGTCTCGAACAGGTGCCCCTCGCCTTCGAGCTCGACGAGCCTGGCGTCGACGCCCGCCTCCCTCAGCTTGACGAAGAACCGCCGCCCTTGCTCGATCGGCACGGTCACGTCCTCGGTCCCGTGGACGATCAGGGTCGGGCTCGACCGGGCGTCGACGCGGGCCACCGGGGAGGCCTCGCGGTAGGCGTCGGGGGCCTCGGCCCTGGTCTTGCCGAACAGGTTGGGCACGACCCAGGCGATGGCCGGGCCGATCGGCGGATTGGGGGGGTCGGTGAAGTCGGTCGGCCCGGCGCAGTCGACCACGCAGTTGACCCGGCTGGAGATCCCGGCGAGGCCCGGGTCGGGGTCGTCGCGGGCCTCGGTCGTCCCGAGCAGCGCGGCGAGGTGGCCGCCGGCCGAGTGCCCGAAAGCGGCGAGGCGGTCGGGGTCGAGGTCGTACTCGGCGGCGTGCTTGCGGACCCAGCGGACGGCCTTCCGGACGTCGTCGAGCTGGGCGGGGTAGCGGCTCGCGTCGTCCTCCGCCAGGCGATAGTTGATGGCGACCGCCGCGTACCCGGCGCGGACGAAGTGCTCGGCCAGGTCGCGGTCCTCTCGCTTGTCCCCCTTGATCCAGGCCCCGCCGTGGATCATCAGGATCGCCGGCCTCGGGCCCTTCGACGCCCCGAGGACCGGCCGGTACAGGTCGAGCGCGAGCGTCCGGCCGCCCGCCGAACCGTACGCGAGGTCGCGGTCGACCCGGACCGACGGGTCGCCCCCCCTCCGGGACCATCCGGCCGCGACGACCGCCAATGCCGCGACCGCGACCAGGGCCAGCACCGCCATCAAGCCCCGGGCCCAAGGTCGCCAACGCCCCGCCATCCCGCCACCTCTCGCCGCCCCCCGAGCCTGATCGCCAAGGCTTGCAAGCTTACCAGGCGAGCCAGGGCGATTCAAGCGGCCGATTTATGTGAATTTGATCAAGGGTGCGGGTGGCCGGGGTAAACAAGCTTACCCCGGCCACCCTGATGAAGTTCGCCAACATGATGAGAAGAACTGATTAGCACTGGTCGGTCGGGTCTCAGGCGTTCGCGGCGGCGGGGATGGGCAGGGGCCTGGCCTTGCTGCCGATCTCCTGGTCCTTGGAGTCGGGGTTGGGGCTGATCAGGTCGTTGAGGTGGTCGCGGGCCTCGACCAGGGTGTGGAAGACGGCCGTGGCCCCGACGGCGGTCAGCCGCTCGGCCGAGGTTTCGGCGCCGGCGGCCTCGCCCCATCGGCCGACGACGATCTTGAGCCTGGGGTGGCGGGCCCTGAGCCGGCGGACCAGGTAGCAGGCGGCGGTCAGGCCGTCGGGCGGCAGGTGCGAGATCAGGACCAGCGCCGGGTCCTCGCGGCCGACCTGTTCGACGACCCTCAAGGGGGTCTCGGCCTCCTCCGAGATGATCATCCGCGAGTCGGGCTGGAGCAGGCAGTTGAGCATCTTCAGGACGAGCACGTCGGTCTTGTCGTTGGCCGGCAGGGCCAGGATCTTGACCGCGACCGGCCCCTCGGTCCCGCCGTCGAGCGACCCCTTGGGGATCTGCGGGGGCTGGGTGGCGGCCGCGTTGTTGGCGGTGGCCAGGGTGGCCAGGTCGACCTCGGGCTCCTCCTCGATATCCTCGATGACGTCGCTGGTGACCCGGTGGATGAAGGTCTGCTCGCGGTCGTCGATGTCGTCGCGGGCGTAGTCGCGCTCGGCCATCGAGAGGCAGGGGATGAGCACCTTGTCGAAGACCTCGGCCCTGGGTTGCTTCTGGAGCGCGGAGTCGATCACGGCGGTCGCGCCGTCCTGGTCCATCGCCAGGAGCCGCTGGTAGTAGCGGACGCCGGGGTCGAGGTCGACCTCCTCGTGCAGGAACGTCGCGAAGAAGCCGAGGCTCGGCACGTACTTGCCCAGGACCGCCAGGCAGACCGTCAAGGGGGTCGACAGGAGCAGCCCCAGGGCGCCCCAGAGCCAGGTCCAGAACATCGCCGCCACCAGCAGGGCCAGGGCCGAGACCCCGGTCGTCTTGCCGTAGATCACCGGCTCCAGGACCATGTTGGCCGAGAGTTCCAGGACCGCGAAGAGGCCGACGACCATCAGCGGCTTCTGCCACCCTTCGAAGCTGGCGATCGAGAACAGCAGCGGCAGCGCGAACGCCGTGCCCGGGCCGGCGTAGGGCACGAACCGGAGCGCGCCCGCCAGGAAGCCCCAGAGCAGGGCGTAGGGGATGCCGATCGCCCAGAGGCCGAGCCCGACCACGACCCCGACGGCGGTGTTGACCGTCGCGAACATCATCAGGTACTTGCTGATCCGCTGGCCGACCTCCTCCATCGTCCGCGTGGTCAGGCTGATCTTGCCCCGGCCGAAGAGGCGGATCATCCGGTCGCTCATGTCCTCGCGGTTGATCATCAGGTAGAGCAGCAGGATCAGGACGATGAAGCCCACGCCCAGGCCCGCCAGATAAGGGCTGAGCGCGGTGATCCCGGTCTCGAGGAAGTTGGGCTCCGAGACGACCCGGACCTCCTGGACGTCGGCGGAGTTCTTGGGGGCGACCTGCTTCGAGACGTCGGTGACGAACTTCTCGACGTTGGTGATCGTCGAGGACTGGGTCGAGCCCATCCCGGCGATCTTCTTGTTGATGTTGGCCTCGTACTTCGGCAGGTTGTTGGCCAGGTTGTTGAGCTGCTGGCCGACCTCGTACGAGACGAACCCGAGGCTCCCCAGGACCAACAGCACCGTCAGGACTACCGACGCCACCCGGGGGAGTCCGCGATTTTCGAGGAACCGCGAGATCGGCACCAGGGCGAACGACAGGAGGATCGCCAGGGCCAGCGGCTTGAGCACCTCGGCGGCGAAATACATGAACGCCATGATGGCGAAGAGGAGGAACGTCAGGACCACCGGGTGGTTCATCGAGACGGGCTTGCCTTTTGAGGCCACGGTCCTAGCTCCCGCGAGGTGGGTGGGTCGGCGAAGAGGACGCGTCGGGTCCTCGGATCAGCAGGCAGGAACGATGCCGCCCCCGGTTTTCGCTCCGTCGGGAGAAGCGGCCGGGGGCGACGCGAGGGGTTACGGGAGGGACCGGGCCGATCAGAGCCGCGGGTCGGCCGACGAGCGGCGGACGCCGAGGATGGGCACGGGGACGGGCAGGTCGCCCGAGCCGATGAGCGAGCCGAGGATCACCGCGACCATCGAGACCACCACGCCGGCCAGGCTGTACCAGGCGGCCTTCCTCGACAGGTCGGCGGCCTGGTAGCCGGCGTCGCGGACGGCCGGGTCGTTGGCCGCGTCGCTGATCTTGTCGGGGATCGCCTTGGGGTCGTTCTTGAGGGTGTTCAGGTTCTCCCGGGTCGTCTTCTCGATGTCGCGGGCCTTGGCCTCGTCCACGCCCATCTTCTTCAGGTCGGCGACGAACTTGTCGCCGCCGTACTGCGAGTTGTAGCGGTCGAGCAGCCGAGAGGCGGCCCCCTGCGAGGCGGCGGCCGAGGGGTCGTCGTCCACCACGACCACGGCGCCCGAGGCCAGGCCCATCATCGCCCCGAACCCGACCCGGACGCCCGAGCTGACCAGCCAGAACATCCCCACGAACAGCACGCCCCAGAGGATCACCCCGTAGAGGATCGCTTCGAGCTTGCTCTCGCCCACGGCGAGGCGGCTCACCGCCCAGCCGCCGAAGAACATCGAGAGCAGGAGCGTCAGGATCGACCAGAAGGCCACCCCGAAGCCCAGGTAATCCGCCACCGGCCGCCTCGAAGCGACCTCGATGCCGACGGCGATGCCGATCAGGGTCAGGAGGAAGTAGATCGCGAAGGCGACCATCGCCCCGGCGGCGATCGCCCCCCAGCTCACCCGACTCTTGACGGCCAACAGGTCGGACGCTTTCAACGAAGGTGTCGCGCTCGCCATCGATCATTCTCCCCGGACCAGTTTCGCACCCGGGCAACCGTCCCGGTCGTGGCCGACCGCGCAGAAAGGTTCCCGAGCACTCTGCTTCCGGATCATCAGCAGCGAATGGCGTGCCCGATGTCCCCTCGTCGCGCAAGCTTGCCCATTGGTCCACCCTCAGGCACGGCCGATCGAGCCATCATGGATTCGTCGCGCAGCCGAAATTCTTCAGATTCCAGGGCAGGGGTCCTCCCGAACCCGATGGTGGGGACGAACGGGATTCGGCGAAACAAGCCCAGTCGGTCATATTTTCATTGTTGTTAGTCACTTGGGACGATCTTGGGGCGAGGTCTCCGCCCGATCGGGAGGGGACCAATCGCCGAGATCCCTCGGACTCGCCCGGCCCGCCCGAACGAAGCCAATCGTCGAGCAGGTCCCGAACGGTCCCGTCCCCTCACGCCGGGCGATCCCCCGGGAGCGGGGTCGCCCATTCAACTGCGCAGTCGGCATGCTCAACGGCGGGGATTTCCTGGGGGGCTCGGGTCGGCCGTGCAAGAATCCGTCTTCCTCTGGGTGGTTTTTTGCGCACCGGGCGGCTTGAGGGCGGGACCAGCACGGTGATGGCCGGCGCGGGGATTGCCGGCGCGGGGATTGCCGCGATACTATCGATAGTTGCGGCCTGGACAGAACCGACGCCCCATCGAAGGAGCATGCACCGATGTCAACGCCCCAAGATCCCACCCGCCGCGAGTTCCTCCAGGCGGGGGCGGCGGGGATCGCCGCCGCGGGCCTGGTCGGCTCGGCTTCGGACGCGGCCGAGCGGAAGAATGAAGGGGGCATCCCGCTCCGCCCCCTGGGCAAGACCGGCGAGATGGTCAGCCTGATCGGCCTGGGAGGCTGGAGCGTGTGCGACCCCGAGAAGGTCGACGAAGGTCAGTCCCTCCGGCTGATCCAGCGGGCGGTGCACGAGGGGATCACCTTCCTCGACAACGCCTGGGATTACCACGACGGCATGGCCGAGGAGCGGATGGGCAAGGCCCTGGCCGAGGGCAAGCTCCGCGACAAGGTCTTCCTGATGACCAAGTGCTGCGGCCGGACCGCCAAGGACGCCCAGAGCGGCCTGGAAGACAGCCTCAGGAGGCTCAGGACCGACCACCTCGACCTCTGGCAATTCCACGAGATGTGCTACGACAACGACCCCGACTGGATCTTCGACGAGGACGGCGCGATCCACACCGCGCTCAAGGCCCTCAAGGAGGGCAAGATCCGCTACCTCGGCTTCACCGGCCACAAGGACCCGTCGATCCACCTCAAGATGATCGCCAAGCCCTATGAGTGGGCCGCCTCGCAGATGCCGCTGAACGTCCTCGACGCCAACTACCGGAGCTTCCAGCACGAGGTCCTCCCGGTGCTCAACCAGAAGGGGATCGGCTGCATCGGCATGAAGTCCCTCGGCGGCCGAGGCGGGATCGTCTCCAAGGCCGGAGTGCCCGTCGACCAGGCCCTCAACTACGTGTTCTCCCTGCCGATCTCCACGCTCGTCTCGGGCATCGACTCCGAGCAGATTCTCGACCAGAACCTCAAGATCGTCCGCGAGCACAAGCCGATGACGCTCAACGAGCGCAAAGGCCTCGAAGCCAGGTACCTCAAGGTCGCCGGCGACGGCCGCCACGAGCTGTTCAAGTCCTCCAAGGTCTTCGACGGCCCCCACCACCAGAAGCAGCACGGCTTCGAGCCCGCCACGGCCTGAGTCCGGATCTCGGATAACCTCCCGGCCCATCGTTGCGGGCCGGGAGTGGCCCGGTCATACTTCCTGCATCGGGCCGAGTCGGGAATTCCCCGGAATAACCCCGGGTGCGATTCCTCCCGAGCGCGGATCGTTGCGGCCGGACGACAGGCCCCTGCATTTGTACCCGAACATCCAGGCTTCCGGCTCCGTCCCGGCCGGATGGCTGCCATCGCAGGGCGCGCCGCTCAAATACCCGGTGAAGAACAAGGTCCTGCTGCGATACCTCCGCCAACTGCTCCCCGGGAAATGGCAGAAGGTGATCAAGAACGGCATTCCCGGCGAGGTGCATTATTTCGAGCACCAATCAGGCCAAGTTGCCGACGTGAAGTACTTCCCATGAAATCGATTTACAGACTGGAAGCCCTCCTTTCTCCGGCGGATCAGGCCAGGGAGGACCGGCTGGCCGCGTTCGCGGTGTTCAACCTGGGGCTGGTCGAGTCGCTCGCGAACGGGGCGATCGGCGCGACCACCGCCGTCCGTGATTTTTATCATTTCGAGAATTGCATTTATGTCAGTAAAAAACTTAAGAACAAGCTTGCGGGACGTGTCATGAGCCACGGCGTGCAGCTCCCGGACTTATTCGATGCGCTCCCCGTCGAGGAGGCGCAGCGCGAGTTCTCGCACGAATTGGCCATCATGCGAGCGTTGTGCTTGCAGCTCCTGGAGAGCACGCGGCAGCCGGCGTGAAGCGGACGAGGGCGATGCCAGGGGTAGCCCCGCCCTCGCCGCGAATTCTCACGGGCCCGGCTCAGAACACCGTCTCCAGGCCGATCCCGATCAGGTAGCCGGTGGCGGCGACGCCGAAGCCGACGAGGAACATGTCCCGGCCGCTGGACCAGAGACCTTTGCCGGTGAAGATGCTCCGGGCGGCGCCGACCCCGAAGTGGGCGAGCATGCTGATGGCCAGGGAGATCCAGAGGGCCAGGCCGGTCCGGAAGAAGAGGAAGGGGAGGATCGGGATGATCGCGCCGATGGCGGTGGCCAGGCCGGTGACGAGCCCGTCGCCGAGGGGGGAGACGGCGGCCTCGGAGATGTCGAGCTCCTCGCGGACCTTGGTGGCCAGGGCCTTCTCGGGGTCGGCCATGATGGCCAGGGCGGTGGCCCGGGCCTGCTCGGCGGGGACGCCCTTGGCCTCGTAGATCAGGGCGAGCTCCTCGCGCTCAATGTCGGGCATCAGGAGGATCTCGTTCCGCTCCATCTCGATGTCGTGCTGGTGGACCTCGGCCTGGCTCTTGGCGGCGAGGTAGCCGCTGGAGCCCATCGAGAGGGCGTCGGCGACGGCGCCGGCGATCCCGGTGATGATCACGAAGTGCGCCGGGGCGCTGGCCCCGATCACCCCGGCGACGAGGCCGAAGTTGGCGGTCAGGCCGTCGTTGAAGCCGTAGACGACCGAGCGGAGGTAGCCGCCGGCCTCGTTGGAGTGCCAGGGCTCGTTGTGCTTGCCCAGGACCCGGGCGAGCTCGGTGGCATGGGTCGCCGAGTCGGCCGCCAGGGTCGAGGCGGCGGCGGAGGTGGAGGGGTCGGTGGTCTCCTTGGCGAGCTTGAGGTAGGCGGCGACCTCGCGCCCCTCCTCGGCCAGGATCATCGGCAGGACCGCGCCCGGGCCCAGCCGGCGGGCCACCCAGGCGGTCAAGCGGGCTCGGGTCGAGGGGCGATGGGGGCCGAGCTGCCCCCCTTGCTCGGCGAGGATCTCCTCCCAGCGCTCGACGTGCTTATCCTCGACCGCGGCGAGCCGCTCGAAGAGGTCCTTGCGATGGGCATCGCGCTCGACCGAGGCCAGCTCGCGATACAGGTACGCCGCGTCGATCTCCTCGGCGAGGTAATGGCCGACGAGGGGGTCGGCGGTGGAATGGCTCAAAGAAAAGGCTCCGGCTGGCGCTTCGAGGCGGGGCGACGACTCCGGTCGATCGGCCCCGATCAGGTCCCGTCGCATTGTACGACCGCCGCCCAGGGTTCGTCGCGGGCGGCCGGGCATTCCCTCAGAGCGAGCCGGCGTCGATCACCTCGCCGCCCCCTCGGCTGCACTGCGCCTGCCAGGTCAGACCGGCGATCGACGCCTTGACGAACCGGACCGAGCCGTCGCCCATCAGGACGTTGCCTCCGCCCGGGTGGAGCGAGAACATCTCGTCGGTGTGGCCGAGCGGGCTGTTCGGCGGGTGAACCACCGACGGGACCTCGTAGAGCGAAGGGCCGCTGTGCGAGGAGAGGATCGCCCCGGGATAGTCGTAGTTGACGCCGACCCCGCCCGTCCCCGAGCTGGCGTACGCGCCCGAGGCGAAGTGGCGATAACCCGGGATGATCCCGACCCAGGTGCAGTCGGCCAGCGTGGGCGCCTTCTCGCCGGCGAACACGGTGTTGCTCAGGCCGTCGGACACCCCGGCCAGGGCCACCCGGCTGTTCCGGTAGATCGGCCCGTTGCAGCCGGCGACCGGATCATCGTAATTGACGTTCGCCGGCGCGATGCTCGTGTCGTTCCAGCCCATGTTGTACTGGTAGTTGGCCCTGGCGAAGTAGGGGTTCGCCACCGGCAGGAGCGCCCGGCTGGCGTCGATCATGGGGCAGGCTGGCGTCGGATTGATCGCCGATGGGCAAAGGTAGGCGCCGATCGAGGTCGTCGCCGCGGTCGAGTTCTCGGCCGACCAGGCGGGCAGGTTCACGTTCGAGGCGTTGTAGAGCGACCCTTGCTCGACGAAGGGGAGCAGGAGCGCCAGCCATCCCCAACCCGGCCCGTTGTCGTTGGTGCTCGGGTCGGGGTTGTAGCCCGGCACGGGGGAGGACGCCAGGGGGACCGTCGAGCTGACATACCCCGAGACGATGCAGCCATGAACCCCCTCGTAGTTGGCGATCGCCAGGCCGACCTGCTTCAGGTTGTTGATGCACTGGGCCCGCCTGGCCGCCTCCCGGGCCGCCTGCACCGCGGGCAGCAACAAGGCGACCAGGACACCGATGATGGCGATCACGACCAGCAATTCGATCAGCGTGAATCCATCCCGCGCCCTTGAGTCTTTCATCCCTCGCATGCGAATCATCTCCAAGGCATCGATAATCCTCGTCGTGATTGATGGTCAGTCTAATCGATTGTTTTGGAAAACACAATGCACGGTTTTGGTTGACCTAAATATTGCTTTGCCCCGCGAAAAAACCCGCCCGGAGGATGGTCCGGGCGGGCTTCGATGATCGGGCTGGCCGAGCCGGGTCGATCAGGGGGCGTAGGTCCGGGAGGAGCCTTCCTCGTCGAAGATCCGGCGGACTTCGGGGACCAGGTCATCGGCGACCGAGGCGGAGACGAAGATCCCGCCCTTGTCGATGCCGGTGGCGTAGTGCGTCGCCTCGTCCTCGGGGATGCCGGCGCCGACGAGGCCGCCGATCAGGCCGCCGGAGGCCGCGCCGATGCCGGCGCCGGTGAGGGCGGCGGCGATCGGGCCGCCGATCAGGAAGGTGCCCAGGCCCGGCAGGAGGACCGTGCTGCCCAGCAGGGCGATCCCCACGAGGGCACCGACGCCCGCGCCCGAGACGGCGCCGGCGGTGGCCCCTTCGCCGCTGAGGTCGTTGGTCCCGGTCGCCTCGGAGAGGCTGCTCGCCTCGCGGGCATCCTTCATGGCGATGCTGATCGAGTCGCGGTCGACCCCTTCGCTCATCAGGCGGTTGATCGCCGATTCGGCCTTGTCGCGGACGTCGAACAGGCCAACAACGGTGCGCATCTTCGGATGTCCTTGGTCTGAGGAGGCCCCGCGACGTCGCCCCCGGTCGTCCCGAGACGGTGAAAACGAACCATCGCGGCGGATGCCGCTCATAGACAAGCAAACGACACGCCAACCGCCCGATCTGCCCCGACCGCCGCGATCGCTCAGATCGCGACCACCGGCTCCGGCAGCGGGGGGAGCGAGGCGAGGAAGGCGGGGCCGACGTTGCGGAACCAGGCGTGCGTCCTGTCGATCCGCTTGGGCGCGACGATCGGCGACTTGGCCGCGGCATAGATCAGCGAGCAGAAGATCAGGAAGATGCCGATGACAAACAGGAAAATAAGGCTCTCTCCGAACGCGGGCGCGAAGCAGAGGGCAAATCCGCCCAGGCCGACGAGCCAGTTGATCCGGAAGGCTTTCGAGCGCGAGTCGCGGTGGGCCTTGCAGAGCGGGAGGGCGACCTTGGCCGTGTTGCGGACGATCAGAGCAACAACCTGGTAAGGGATGAGACCGAGCATGACGAACAGAAACCAGCCGATCGGGTGCCACATGAACTGACGCGTGACCCAGGCCGTCGCCGGCTCGTTGCACTTGACGCAGCGGTGGGGGAGGTGGGCGGCCTTGGCCATGACCAGGATCTTGCCGTCGGCCCAGACGCCTCGGCCCTCGTCGATCCCGGCGGACCGGCCCTGGATGATCTCGGCTTCGGGGGCGGCGTAGGGGTTGAACTCGGCCACGATGCGATGCCCCGAGGGATGTGGATCGGCGATCCATGAACGATCGCGGGATATTAGCAAACCGGCCCGGGTCCCGCGAAGGGAAAACCCGGGCCGATCCGGCTTCCTTGCTTTTTCTCGACGAGGCCGGGCCGATCGCTCGCTCAGCGAGGGGAGGTGTCGGCTCCTTCGGCCTTGGGCTTGTCTTCCTTGGGCTTGTCCTCGGGGTGGGCGGCGGGCGCGGGGGCTTCGGCCTTGGGCTTCGCCGACTCGGCCTCGGGCTTCGCGGCCGAGGGCTCGGCGGGGGCCTGGAGGGCGGCGTGGAAGGCGGCGAGGCCGGCCCTGGCGACTTCGAGGTCTTGCTCGCCAGAGCCGCCGCCGACGCCGATGGCGCCGAGGACCTGGCCGTCGACGACGATCGGCAGGCCGCCGAGGAGGCTGGTGATCTTGCCGCCGGAGTCGCTCGCGGCGTTCTGGAGGCCGACGTTGAGGAGCAGGTCGGGCTCCTTGCCGCCTGGGACTGGCAGGGGACCGGTCGGGGCGCGATAGGTGGCGGCGGAGACGGCCTTGGTCGTCGAGGTGGCGACGCTTGCGGCCCTGGCGCCGTCCATCCGGGCGAAGGCGATCAGGTGGCCCCCGTCGTCGACCACGGCCACGTTCATCTTGTAACCTCGCTCGCCCGCCTTCGCCTCCGACGCGGCCACCGCCTTGCGGGCCCCGGCCAGGGTGAGCCGGATCTGCTGGCGGAGGACCAGCGGCGAGTCCTTGGCGGCGGTGGCTTCGTTGAAGGTGCCGACCGCGGGGGTCGTCGCGTCTTCCCGGGCCTTGGCCGGGCGGACCGAGGCGAGGGCGGTCGCGGCGGCCTCGACCCCCCGGGCCAGGCCTTCGTCGACCTGCCGCTTGCGGAACTCCTCGGCGAAGGCGTCGCGGATCGCGTGCAGCCGGGACTGGCCCAGCTCATCGCGGAGCGACCGGGGGGCGGCCACGGCCTCGATCTTCCGCTCCTGCTTGGCGACCAGGACCAGGATCGCCGGGTGGTCGAGCTGCTCGGCCCGGCGGTTGGCCACCTCATCCAGCCCCTCCCCCTTGAGCGACTCGACCGTCACCACCCGGACCGTCACCCCGTGCGCCCGGTCGAGCCTGGCCAGCTCCCGCCTCGCCTGGCGGACCGCCCCCTCCGAGAACATCCCGGCGCTGTCGACGACGTCCGAGGTCCCCCCCGGCCGCTCCTGGGCCGGGGCCGCGACGAGCAGCAGGGCCGCCACCAGGGGCGGGGCAAGGGCGAAAGGGCGCGCGAGGATGGACATGGAAGTCGCTTCCTGTTCTGGCGGCGATGAAGATCGATGCTCGGGGTCGACCCACCGGCAAACCGCGGGCCGGCCGCCGGCGGGGGCGCGAGGTCGGAGCGCCCGCTCAGCGCCCGGGCGTGAGGGTGTCGCGGAAGAACCGGGCGACGTCCCCCTTGAGCTTGGCGAGCGAGGGGCCGTGCAAGTACATCATGTGGCCGGACTCGTACTCCTCGACGCGGATGTTGCCGCGGACGGCGGGGTCGATCCCGGTGTGGGCCAGGGTGTACTCGGTGGCGAGGTAGGGGGTGGCCAGGTCGTAGTAGCCGGAGGCGACCAGGACCTTCAGGCTCGGATTCTTGGCGAACCCCTTGCGGAGCGCCTCGCTGGTGTCGGCGAACCCCTGGCCGGAGGGGCCGTAGTCCCAGGCCCCGACCCCCTCGCCGAGGATGAAGTAGGGGACCTCGGAGGCGAAGCCGAGGTCGGCCCGGACGTACTGGTTGAACGTGGCGGTGTAGGGCGGGCGGATCGCCGAGTTGCTCGCGTCGTCCTCGGGCCGGTCGGTGGCGCCCGACTCGTCGAAGCCGAGGAACCGCGAGTCGAGCCGGCCGACGGTCCGGTTCCGGTCGCGGAGCAGCTCCTTGCGGAACCGGCTCGGGTCGACCCGGAGGTTGCTCCGCTCGATGTAGACGGGGTCGAGCCCGGAATAGCGGGCCAACTGCCCGGCGACCTCCCGCCGCCGCTCGGGCGACAGGCGGTCCCCTTGCATCAGGGCGGTGGCGTAGTCCCCCTCGGCCCAGCGGGCGGCCTCGGCCAGGGTCGACCGACGGTCGCTCATCAGGTCGGCCGGGAGCTTCTTGTGGTACCAGGCGGTGGCCGTGAAGCTCGGGAGGTACATGACGTAGGGGAGGTCATTCCCCTTGGCCGCCCGGAGCGTCTGGTAGTTCAGGACCGTCGAGACCAGGATCACCCCGTTCAGGGCGATCCCCCGGTCGACCAGCCGGTCCGACAGGCCGGCCGCCCGGAGCGTCCCGTAGCTCTCGCCGACGACGAACAGCGGCGAGCCCCAGCGCTCGGCCCGGGTGATGTACATCCGGATGAACTCGCCGACCGAGTCGAGGTCCCCCTGGAGCCCGTGGAACTTCCGGGTCAGCTCCGGCTTCGCCGCCCGGCTGTAGCCGGTCCCGACCGGGTCGATGAAGACGAGGTCGGTGTCGTCCAGCCAGGTCGAGGCGTTGTCGACCAGCCGGAACGGAGGGGTCGGGAAGTCGCCGCCGTCGGGGAACTCGACCCGCTTCGGGCCCAACGCCCCGAGGTGGAGCCAGACCGACGCCGAGCCCGGCCCGCCGTTGAACGAGAACGTCAACGGCCGCTTCGCCTTGTCGCCCCCGTCGTCGCGGGTGTACGCGATGTAGAAGATGTGGGCCTCGACCTCGCCCGCCTCCGACCGCAGGGGCATGTACCCGGTCGTCGCGGTGTACTTCAACGGCTTGCCGCCGAGGGCGATCTCGTGGGGGGTCGCCACCGGCTCGTCGTTCACGCCGACCGTCCTGGGCTTGGGCGCCGCCTTGGGGGCCTCCGGTGGCTTCGACGGCGGCGCCTCTTGCGCCCCGACCAGGGGGGCGAGGAGGGCGAGGGCCAGGGTCGCTCGGAGGGGGCTCGTCATGGGAGATTCGGCCTTCGACGGGGTTCGGGTCAGGTCGCATCGGGTCAGTGCATGGCGGTCTTCCGCATCACTCCTCCCTGGACGTCGGCCAGGGGGTAGGTGATGACGAAGGCGTTGGGGTCGAAGTCGCGGACGCTCGACTTGACCTTGCCGATCTCCAGGCGGGTGACGACGCAGAAGAGGATGTCCTGGTCCGCCCCGGTCTTGCCCCCTCGCCCCTTGTAGATCGTCACCCCCCGGCCCAGCAGCTCGATCAAGGAGACCCGGATCGCCTCGCTCCGGGGAGAGACGATCGTGATCGCGGTGTACTGTTCGAGGCCGTGGAGCAGGAAGTCGAGCGTCTTCGAGGCCGAGACGTAGGTCAGGATCGAGTACAAGGCCGCGTCGATCCCCAGGACCGACGCTGCGGTCAGGAAGATGACCGTGTTCAGGCCGAGGATCACGTCGGACACCCGGAGCAGGTCGCTCCGCCTGCTGATCAGGAGGGCGGCGATCTCGGTCCCGTCCAGGACCGCCCCCCCCCGGATCGCCAGGCCGATGCCCGCCCCCAGGAAGAAGCCGCCGAAGACCGCCGTGAGCAGGAGGTCGGGCGTGACGTCGGGGTAGGGGATCACCGCCAGGGCGATCGACAGGCCCACGATCGCCAGGGCACTCCGGAATGCGAACCCCCGGCCGAGCTGGCGATAGCCCAAGGCGATGAACGGCAGGTTGATCGCCAGGATCAGGACCGGCAAGGGCCACCCCATCGCCTCGGACAGGAGCATCGAGACCCCGGTCACCCCGCCGTCGATGAACCGGCTGGATTGGAGGAACCCCTTCAGGCCCATGCTCGCCGAGAGGACGCCGAGGACGATCATCGCGGAATTGCCGAGCTGGTTGAGCGGTCGTTTCATGGGGCTCGAAAATACCCGGCCCGCCATCCGGCCCGCAACCGCCCCGCCCCAGCCGGTCCGCCAGACCGAAGGGTCAGCCCCTCAACTTGATGCGGAACGATTCGAATCGCGGGCGATCCTGGCCGGCCTCCTCCCAGCCGAAATGATGCCTGCCGACGTGCCAGAGGCGGATCGTCGTGTCGGCCAACGGGCATTCGCCGAGTTGCCTGAGCCTGTGGCTGAACGCCCAGTCCTCCCCGAGATAATGGCGGTGGTCGCCATCTTCGACGATCGTGGGCATGAAGAAAGGCCAGAAGCCTCGATTCCACCGGGTGTTGCAGAGCGGCAAATCCAACTCGGCGATCATCCGCCGGAGTACCTGGGATCGAATCCGGAGGAACCCCGTCGCCGCGTGCCGCAAGGGATAGAGCCCCCCGACGTTGGGCCCGAAGGCCACTTCCGCGACCTCGTCGCGGAAGACGCTGGCCAGGCTCCGACTCCCCTTCTTCGCGTAGACCCCGGAAATCACCGGTTCGGGACGGGCGAAAAGCCTGAGCGCGTCGCGAACGTTGAAGCTGATGTCCGAGTCGACGAACAAGATCGACTCAAACCCGTCATGAAGCGCTTGAGAGCACATGTCGTTGCGGGCGATGTCGATCGCCGACTGCCCGCCTTGCCGGACGACTAGGACCCCTTCCATCTCCAATGCCCGGAGTCCCGCCTCGCACGAGTCCTCGATCGTGCTGATATAGGGCACCAGCGCGACGGCCTTGGCTCGCCCCGGGGGCATCACCGGCCAGGGCGGCGGCCCGGATGAGGTCGCGGCGAGGGCGCGGGCGAAGGTCGACCCGGGGCGGCTCGGATCGTCCGCCCGGGGGGCCTCCCAGTCGTCGCGTGGGTTGATGGGAGGCCGATCCCAGAGGCGAATCAGCTCGCGGACCCATCCCGAAACCTGCTCGGCGTCGGGCAACCGACAAGTCTCCGGCGTTAGGTCGTTGGGGAGGGGCAGGAAGACGACGGGGGCATCGCCGATCTCCCGCGAAGCGGCCCGGTCCGAGCAAACCGTGGGAACCCGGTTGGCGACGGCCCGGAGCAAAGTCGTCGGCCGGTCCGAGCGGTCGAGCGACGGGATGACGCAGGCGCGGGCTTGCCGCCAATATTTCCTCGGGTCCCGCGTCGTCGCCATCAGGCTCAGGTGGCCCCTGGCGGCGAGGTCGAGCCCGCAATTCGCCAGGTCGGCCTCGGTCCCCTCGCCTTCGACGACCAGGATCGGGATGTCCGGCCGAATCCGGCCGATCTCGTCGGCGATCCTCGCGAACGGATAAACCCCGTTCGCGGCGGTCGGGTCGATGAAGAGCAGGTATCGAGGGTCGCCCTCCCCGGGCGCCACCCTCGCCAGGTCGGCCGGTGCGGGCGCCACCACCGGCCGATGCCCGTAAGCCTCGTGGTAGTAGGAGGCCGAGAAGTCCGAGAGGGCCAACACCGCGTCGACCGGCGGGTGCGGCTCCGGGGGGGAATCGTCAATGCCCCGGAACAACAACGCGCTAGCGATCCCCTCGGGCCGGCAGCTTTCGACAAGCGGGCGCGACGGCCACCGGTCGGTAAACAGCACGACGGATGGCCTGGACCGCGCGACGGCTCCGCGAAAGATGGACTCCGGACCCACGACGGCCGGCGATTCCCCATCGACTTCGCCGCCCGACGGCGCCAGGAACAGGTCGACGGCGATGCCGCCGGCGTCGAACTCCAGCCAGTCCGTTATGACCTCTCGACCCGGCCCCTCGGATCGCTTCGACGACCAAGGACCGATCGGACGCCAGCCGCGTCGTTCGGCCTCATCGGTCGGATGACGGCCGGCCTCCGAGCACCAGGGGCACCCAGCTGCGATCCTCGGCGCGAGCCCCGCTTCGAGCAACCCCCTGGCCAGACCGACCAAATCCGACTCAAGTTCTCCACCAGGGAGGATCGGGGCGATCTGGAAGATCAGGACGGGCTTTCGCGAGGCAAGCATGATGATCTAGATCGCGGGGGGCTCAACGAGGTTTGCTGGACAGCGGTGTCACTTCGACGCGGATCTGCTTACTCTTCGTCAGGCAGCGGCGGCCGTCGAGGGATCGCTTCAACCTCATTGTGACATCAATGGTGTAATTCGTCACGACGGTCATGTCGATGCAAAGGTTGGGGTAGGCCGTGAAACGCCTGGACGTGCCCGCTCTGATCGTGATCGGCCCATGAGTACTGGGCTTGGAAGCCAGCACCCGGGCGCTTCTCGTCGCGTCTTCGACGGTGAGGTGGTGTTTCACATCAAAGACGTTGAAGCCGAAGAGTTCGCATCCCGAGACGTCCTCGAAAGTCACGTCGCCGCCGGAAAGGTTGATCAACTCGAGCTCGAGCTTGATCGGCTCGAGTTGCTCGTACTTGTCCCGGGTCGCCTCGACCGTCAGGCGGACATCGGCCGAAACGTCCAAAGGGTGCTCCTGGGACGGCTGGCGCGACTGATCATCGCCTCGACCTCGGCCCCGGGGGAAGGCGAAGATAAAGGACGATTGGGCCGTTGCAAGGCATAGGATCGTCAAGCCAAAAACCAACGTCAACCGCCTCATGTCGCGTCTCCTGGCTTCGCCAAGCGATCGGATTATCCGAAGTTGTAGGGAGGATTCCAGGTAATTGCCGGGTTGCCGTACCAGTTCGTCCAGGTGACGATGTTATAATCTTGATGGGTAGGCACGGTTGTGGTCGTGCTGGGCGACGGCGCAACCACATCCGACCATTGCTGTTTATTGACGTCGTAGCTTTCTTCGCCGCTCATCACGACGGGGGAGGACGTGGCGAGGTTGACACAGATCCCGCCCGGGTTGAAGACCAGGTGATCCTCAAGGGTAATCGTCGTTTTCACGTCGAGTGCGTAGTCAAACTTGCCGGTCGCCTTGTCCGTGCCAGAGTTCCAGATTGTATTGGGATAGTCCGAGCCAGAAAAGCCGCCCGAACCACGGTCGTGTATGGAAGTCAGTGATCCTACGTAGAGGTAATCGCTGCCATTCGGATTCGTGGCACTCGTCAGGGTGTCGAGAACCGAGCCGCCGGTATCGAGGGTGGGCACACCGGAGATCGAGTTCTTGACCGTGTCGGTGCGATCGATCTTCTGAATCAGGCCAACCGAGGCGGAAGCGAGGGTTCCCCCCGAGTCGAAAAATACGGACGCGGCGATTGTGATCGGTTGCTGGACGGTGAATCCGACCTTGTTGCTCTGGTCAGGTTGCCAAGCCCAGGGCGTGGATGTCACGGTGAACGAATCGACCTCAGGAGCAACGACGGTCACTGTCACCGGCGGAGCGTTGGTGGTCACTCCGTCGGTGAAAGTCGTCGTGGCGTTGACGGTGTAAGAGGCTATCCGGTAAAGAGTTCGTTGTCAGGTAAGCACTTGTGGCAACGAACTTATTGGTTGGCTTGGGGAAAGCCCCCTTCAAACAAGCTCGAAGCCTCTGGGGTCGCCGTTCGTTGATGAGACGTAACCCGTTGCTATTGAAGAACAAGATTGCCGGATAGCCTCTGAGAGGCCGTCGTGGCTTGGGTGGCGGAAGAGCCGGCGCCCCCGGGCTGCACCGCACCCGCCGTCGTAGTGCCGCCTGATGGGGGCGAGGCGATGGACCGCCCCGGCGACGATACCCCGCCACCTCCGCCGGCACCAGGGCCCGTCCCGTTGGGCTGGCGGACCGAAGGGGCGTCGGCCGGCGTGATCGTGATTACGTTGTCGTGGGTGACGAGATCGATCGTCGATTTCGACCCCACGCCCACCGGCAACTCGACGCGGCCCGGCATCGCGAGGTCCGGCCCGGCCGCAACTGCTCGACGATCCGAGCCCTCGACGGTCCCCGCGCTCGGCTTGATCGGTCTTGGGGCCGGGGACTCCGACGGGACCGGCGCCGATCGCGGTCGGTCGACCGGCGACGCCTCAGCCTCGCTCGGGACGCCCGCCGCAGCGAGCGGCAAGGCGGTGGCGAGGCTGGACACGGGGCAAATCGCCTCAAGGGCGAGGAGCCGGGGGCGGAACGAGCGATGTTTCCGGGGTGCTTGACTCATGTATAGTGACCCATCCCGAGTGGGCGTGCCTGCCGACCGGTACGGCTTGCGACGCGGCGCGACTGAAGAGCGGCGACGTCCGACCTATGCCTGGATGCGTTCGGCTTAACGTGTCCCGCCCTCCCGCGAGAGACAAGAAAAAAAAGTCCGGATATTCCTATCGAGCGTTCGAGTACGATGTCCTGATCCGTATCATCCAGCCTCCGGGAGCATTGGCGATGATCCGACCGGGGGCGAGGCGGGGCCTTGGGCGGCGGTGGCGGCGGATCGTCGCCCTGGCCCTGGGGGCGGCGGCGGTCGGCGTGGGGGCCTGGCTCGGCCTCGTCGGGCCGGGCTGGCCGAGTCGGGCGGTGCTCCGGGACTCGGGGCCCTCGGCCCCCCTGGCCTTCTCGCCCGACGGCGCGACGCTGGCGACGGTCGGGCCGGGCGGGATCGCGCTCTGGGACGTGGCCAAGGGGCGGAGGCAGGCGGACTGGAAGGTCGTCGCCGGCCGGCTCGACGGCCGCCCGATCCATGTCGACGAGGCGACCTACACGCCCGACGGCCAGGACCTGGTGGTCTTCTACCGCGAGGAGGGCCAGGGCTCGAAGCTCCTGATCGACCGGGTCGACCCGGCCTCGGGCGTGGTCCGGTCGACGGCCGAGACCGGCCTCGAACGCGCCGGATTCGGGCTCTATGCCTTCAACGCCGACGGCAAGCGGCTCCGCCTGGTCCTGCGCCATCCCGGTTCCGGCGGGCTCGAAGCGGTCGATTGCGAGGTCCACAACGGCGAGATCCTGGGCTCCCGGCCGATCTCGCCGCCGGCCGGGGCGACCCCCCTGGCCGTCTCGCCCGACACCCGGTACCTGGCCCTCGCCCCGCCCGGCCGGGGGGACGTCTGCCTCTGGGGGATCGACGGCGACCGCGAGATCCTCCGGCTCCAGGGCGAGGGGGCGGCCGAGGTCCGCTCGGGGGCGTTCTCGAGCGACGGCCGGACCCTGGCGATCGGCCGGCTGGACGGGTCGATCGAACTCTGGGACGTGCTCAAGGGGGCCCGCCGCTCGACCTGGCGCGGCCACTCGCCCGGCTTCGCCCCGACGATGCTCCGGTTCGCCCCGGACGGCTCGTCGCTGGCGTCGTCCGGCGATCGGCCGGGCGTGCCCGCTTACGAGAAAGGGGCCGCCGCTTTCCCCCCGATCGTCACCGGCCGGGACGGTCCGGAGGGGGAGACGATCGTGCTCGACCCGGCCGACGGCCGGCTGATCGGGCGGGCGGCCGACGAGGGCCGGCCGACGATCGGGCCCGACGGCGACGCCCTGGCCACCGCCTCGCGCAAGGATGGCGGGGTGCGGCTCCGCAAGCTCCCGGAGAAGATCGGCAAGCCAGACCCTCTGGGCAAGCGGCACAATCCCTTCTCTTGAACGAGATCCAGTCCACGGCTGCCATCGACCCGTCGCGGCCGGGCCTTCGCCGCTCGCCAACGCCGGCGAGCGGCGCGGGTTTTGCCAGATATCCCGTCCCAGCCCAGATCCCCAAGCAACGGACATCACGAGAGGGTATCAGCGCATGGCGGAGCCAAGGAACGACGCACGCAAGCCCGCGCGCTACGGGGACGCGGAAGTCCCCACCGGCCCGGGCGGCGAGACCCACCAGGTGGCCGGGGACGGCCACCCGCCCCTGACCACTCAGCAGGGCATCCCCGTCGCCGACGACCAGAACTCGCTCAAGGCCGGCGTCCGAGGGCCGACGCTCCTGGAAGACTTCCACTTCCGCGAGAAGATCTTCCACTTCGACCACGAGCGCATCCCCGAGCGGGTCGTCCACGCCCGAGGGTACGGCGCCCACGGCTACTTCGAGAATTACGGCTCGCTCGCCGACGTCACCCGCGCCGACCTGTTCCAGAGGGCCGGCGAGAAGACCCCCATCTTCGCCCGCTTCTCCACCGTCGCCGGCAACCAGGGGTCGGCCGACCTGGCCCGCGACGTCCGCGGCTTCGCCGTGAAGTTCTACACCAAGCAGGGCAACTGGGACTTCGTCGGCAACGACATCCCCGTCTTCTTCATCCAGGACGCGATCAAGTTCCCCGACCTGATCCACTCGGTCAAGCAGGAGCCGGACCGGGGCTTCCCCCAGGCCCAGAGCGCCCACGACAACTTCTGGGACTTCATCTCGCTGACTCCTGAAGCGATGCACATGATCATGTGGGTCATGTCCGACCGGGGCATCCCCCGCTCGCTCCGGTTCATGGAGGGCTTCGGGGTCCACACCTACCGGCTGGTCGACGCCGCCGGCAAGTCGACCTTCGTCAAGTTCCACTGGAAGCCCAAGCACGGGCTCCAGTCGGTCGTCTGGAACGAGGCCCTGAAGATCAACGGGGCCGACCCCGACTTCCACCGTCGCGACCTCTGGTCGGCGATCGAGAGCGGCGACTACCCCGAGTGGGAGCTGGGCTTCCAGCTCTTCGACGAGGCGTTCGCCGAGAAGTTCGAGTTCGACGTGCTCGACGCCACCAAGCTCATCCCCGAGGAGCAGGTGCCGATCCGCCCGGTCGGCCGGATGGTCCTCGACCGCAGGGTCGACAACTTCTTCGCCGAGACCGAGCAGGTCGCCTTCTGCACCCAGAACATCGTGCCCGGGATCGACTTCAGCGACGACCCGCTGCTCCAGGGGCGGAACTTCTCTTACCTCGACACCCAGCTCAAGCGGCTCGGGGGGCCGAACTTCACCCACATCCCGATCAACGCCCCGAAGTGCCCGTTCATGAACTTCCAGCAGGATGGCCACATGGCCATGCACAACCCCAAGGGGCGGATCAACTACGAGCCGAACACCTGGGGCGGCGCCCCCAACAACCCCCGCGAGACCCCCGACGCGGGCTACCGGACGTACCCCGAGCCGCTGCCGGGCCCCAAGGTCCGCGCCCGGTCGGAGACGTTCGCCGACCACTACAGCCAGGCCAGGATGTTCTACATCAGCCAGATGCCGATCGAGCAGCGGCACATCGCCAACGCCATCACCTTCGAGCTGAGCAAGGTGGAGACCCCCGCGATCCGCTCGCGGATCGTCGCGCACCTCCTGAACATCGACCCCGGCCTGGCCGAGTCGGTGGCCAAGGCGCTCCGGCTCAAGGAGATGCCGAGCCCGGCCACCGCCGCCCGGCCGACTCGCCAGGACCTCAAGCCCTCGGCCGCCCTGAGCATCATCAAGAATGGCCCGAAGACCTTCGCCGGCCGGAAGGTCGGCGCCCTCGTCACCGACGGCGTCGACGCCGAGGTCCTCGCGGCCCTGGGCCAGGCCCTCAAGGCCGAGGGGGCGATGCTCAAGCTGATCGCGCCCGAGGTCGGCGGCGTGAAGGACTCCGCGGGCGCCTGGCATGACGCCGACGAGAAGCTCGAAGGGGGCCCGTCGGTCCTCTTCGACGCCGTCGCGATCCTCCCCTCGAAGGAGGGGGCGGCGACCCTGACCATGCTCCCGGCCGCCCGCGACTTCGTCGCCGACGCCACGGCCCACCGGAAGTTCATCGCCTACGCCTCCGCCTCGACCCCGCTCCTGGAGAAGGCGGGCGTCGCGGGCGCCCTCGACGAGGGGTTCATCCCCCTCAACTCCGCGAGCGACTGCCAGGCGTTCGTCACAGCCTGCCGCAAGCTCCGCTTCTGGGACCGCGTCGGCGCCGAGCGCTGAGGCCGGCCGCCGATCGAATCGAAGGGCCGGGGGTCCTCGCGGCACATCGCCCGAGGGCCCTTCGGCCCCGCTCCCGCCCCGCCGCACACGTCCCGACCGCCAATCGCCGCGCCGCCCGCGGCCTCCCTTTTCGAAGGACCAGCGATGAGGACTTTCAGTCGACGATCCGTCCTCGCCTCCCTCGGCATCACGCTCCCGGTCGGCCTCGCCGCCCGGGCGGAGGCTTCCCCGAGCCAGGCCGGCCCGGCCCCCACGCTCCGGCTCCGCTCGTTCGAGGACGCCTTGCGCCAGGCCCTCTCGGCCCGAGGCCGGGCCGTCGCGGCGGGTCTGGCGGACCCCAGCCCCTGCGTCCGGGTCGAGGTCGGCCACTCCGAGGACGTCCGGCCCGGAGTCCAGGGATGCCACAACGACCGCCCGTTCGCCGGCTTCCCCGCCGGCCACCTCCGGATCGTCCGGGCCGGGACCGAGCCGGGGCCGGTCCGCCAGGGGGTCCGGCTCTACGTGTCCACGGTCGACGTCGTCCTCACGGACGGCCTGACGCCCGACACCGCGAGCCGCCCGCTCGACTTCGCCACCCTGCCCCCCGCGCCGAGCTTCTCCTGATCGCCCGGTCCCAGTCGGTCAAGCCCCCTCGCTGACGAGCTTGCGGACCAGGATGATCGAGTCGTCCTGGGGCTTCCAGAGCGAGTCGGTGTTGCCGTGCTTCTCCAGGAACGAGGCGAGGGCGGCGGGCGTGGTCGAGAGCGCGACGACCGCCGGCCCGCGCGACCCCGGCGGCTCCGGCAGGATCTCCGGGGCCCCGGGCAGGTCGCGGAGGTGGGCCGCCTTGGGCGGCATCAGGTAGAGCCGGTGGAACGACTTGGCGACCTTGCCGTCGAACTCCTTGCGGACCTGCCTCGGCGTGCCGATCGACACGGCATCGACCCGGCTGATCGCCAGCTTGTAAGGCCGGTGCGGAGCCAATTGGTCGGGCAACGGGGGGAGGTCGAACGCCGGGGCCAGGTCGAGGAATTCGCGCCCCCCTCGCCCCCGGATCAGGACCCCCCGGAACGCCTCGGCACTCCCATCGAGCTTGAGCCAGGTCGCCACCACTTCATTCGGCCGAGGGCCCGGCTCGAACCGCCAGACGACCCGACGCCAGCTCGGGTCCTTCCACTCGCCGAAGAGGTCACGCCGCTCGAACTCACTCGGCCGGTCCTGCGACATCCCCAGGAGCGCCCGGTCGCCCCCGACCCCGCCCCTGGCCGCCACCTGCCCCTGGGCGAACCAAAGCCCCACCGAGCCCAGCAGCCCGCGGCGAGTCCATGCCATGCGCGTTGGTCCCCTCCAGCCCCGGCCTACCCGATCCGATCGCGCCGCGTTTTAACATCCCCGCCCCGATCCGGCAATCCCGGGCCGAGGATGGTACACGGCCGATGATCGTCCCCCTGACATGCCGACCGCACCCTGAACCCACGCCCAGCTTTCCGCGGGATGGCCTGCTAGAATCATCGAAGCCCTTGGACGAGATCGGACGGGTCTCCGTGGGGAGGATGCGGCATGGCGATCCGCAAGCAAGATTATATCGAGGGTCGCGAGGAAGTGATGATGGGCAAGCTGATCTTCAAAGGGACACGCTTGGCGGTCGACCACATCCTGAGCGAGATGAGGACCGGGATGACCGCCCCCGAATTGCTGGAAAACTACCCAACGCTCCGCGTCGAGCACATCCGGGCCGCCCAGCTCCGTGCCGCCGCGACGGTGACGGATTGAAGGGTTTGCAACTGTAAATGAATTCGGGTGCCGCGTTTTCGGAGGGCGAAGGTGGAGATCAGCATCGTTCGGCCCGGCTTCGGCCGCCAGAGTTACAGCATGCCCGTGGGCTCGACCTTGGGCGAGCTGTTCGAGAAGGTCGGGGTCACGACGGAGGGGCAACTCTTCACCATCAACGGGGAGCCCGCCGATCGGTCGACCCCGCTGACCGCCCCTGCGGTCGTGGACCTGATCCCGGTGAGCGAAGGTCTCGCCGCGGACTCGTCTCGGCCCGGGCGGGAGTCCGGCCTCAAACCCTGGCACGCGACCATCCCCGAATTTCGCGACGAGGGTCTCTATCGGGCGTTCCGCGAAGCCCTGGAAGCCCGCCGGGAGGCGGATCTCGCCGAGGGGGACGGGCCGGATTGAAGATCCTCGACACGGACGTGCTCTCGCACCTGCTCCATGAAAACACGGTCGCGGCCCAGGTCCGGGCCCGGATGGACATCGCCGATGATCCCGATTTCCGGATCACTTCGGTGAGCATCTATGAGTTGGTGGGCGGCGCCGTCGACCTGATCCGGGGCGGGGGTAAGCATGGCGTAGGCCCCGTCAGGTCGCACCTGCTGCTCCAAAGTGTCGTCGAGTATTTATCGAACTGGCGGGGCCTGATCGTCCCCTACGACGAGGCGGCCCACCAGGCAAGCCTGGGATTTCCGGCCGAAGTGACCCGGTCGTTGGGCAAGAAGGGAGACGCAAGGATCGCGGCGATCGCCAAGGAAAATCTCGCCGCGATCTGGACGCTGAACGTCAAGCACTTCTCCCGCGTGCCCGGCCTCGTGGTCTATCGGGCCGACACGGGCGAGCGGGCCTCCTGATGGGAGTGGCCCTGTCCGCGTATCAGAACGTCATCGATTTCGCATTGATCATGTTTTTGCGCCAAATTGCATTTCATCAGCCTCGCGCCGGATCAGGTCCCAGAGGGCGGCGACGTGTTCGGCCTCGGTGGCCTCGGCCCCGATGGAGATCCGGACCATCCAGCGGCCTTCGAGGGTGGCGGGGGTGAGGTAGGCGAGGCCGGAGCGGTTGACCCGGTCGGCCCAGGCGAGGGTGTGGCGGTCGAGGGCTTCGGCTTCGAGGCCGGGGGGCTCGTGGCGGACGCAGAGGGTCTGGAGGGGGACGGGGGCGAGGAGGCGCCAGGGGGGGGCGGACCGGACCTGGTCGGCGAGCCATCGGGCGTTGGCGAGGTCGCGGCGGAGGCGGGCCCGGAGGGCCTCGACCCCTTCGGCGCGGATCAGGGCCCAGAGCTTGAGGGACCGGAAGCGGCGGCCGAGGGGGATTCCCCAGTCGCGGAGGTTCTTGACCCGGCCATCCTGGGCCGACTGGAGGAAGCTCGGGTTGGTCGCCATCACCCGGATCAGGTGCTCGGGGTCGCGGACGTAGTACAGCGAGCAGTCGAACGCGGCGCCGAGCCACTTGTGGGCGTTGATCAGGACCGAATCCGCCCCCTCGATCCCCTCCCACATCCACCGGCACTCCGGCAGGATCATCGCCGAGCCGGCCATCGCGGCGTCGACGTGGAGCCAGATCCCCCGGGCCCGGGCGACACTGGCGATCGCCCCCACCGGGTCGAGGGCCGTCGAGGCGGTGGTCCCGACGGTGGCGACCACGGCGCACGGCTTCTTGCCCTCGGCGAGGTCGCGCGCGATCGCCCGATCCAGGGCCTCGGGGTCCATCGCATAGGAGGGATCGTGCCGGACGGCCCGGACATTGTCGCGGCCGAACCCGGCCAGGAGCGCCGCCTTCTCGACCGAGCTGTGCGACTGGGCCGAGGTGTAGACCACCAGCGGGGCCTCCTCCGCCTGCAAGCCGCCCCGGGCCAGGCCGAAGCCGGTCGACCGCTCGCGGGCGCAGAGCAGGGCGACCAGACTCCCGGTCGAGGCCGTGTCCTGGATCACCCCGCTCCAACCTTCGGACAGCCCGACCATCTGGCGGAACCAGTCGACGACGACCTCCTCCAGCTCGGTCACCGCCGGGCTCGACTGCCAGGACAGGCCGAGCACGCCGAGGCCGGTGCTGAGGTAGTCGCCCAGCACGCTGGCCAGGGCCGAGTTGGCCGGGAAGTAGCCGAAGAAGCCCGGGTGCTGCCAGTGCGAGAGCCCCGGCAGGATGACCCGGTCCAGGTCCTCGAAGATCCCCTCGAACCCCTCCGGGCCCTCCGGCGGCGAAGGCGGGAGCATCCCCCGGACCTCCCCCGGCTCGACCCGGGCCATCACCGGCCGACCGGCCACCCCGGCCCGGTAATCCGCCACCCAATCCACCAGCCGATGGCCCAACGCTCGGAATTCCTCGGGGGTCATGCCATCCTCGATCGCCTTTGAGCTTGCCGGGTCCTCGACGTCCTCCGCCGGATTATAGGGCGGATCGCCGGTGGCGCGGAGTCGTCCCCGCACAACAGGCCCGGCATCGATTTCCGCATGGCTTGTTGAATCGAAGCACCTCGGCGATCGTGTCCTAACCTTGAAAGAGAAGCTGGCCCCGCAGCACGACGACCGCCCTGCGACCGCTGCCATATGCATTCGCTCGCGGCGTCGTGCGATGGGCCGCTCCCTCACAATTTTGCCCCCGGGCTCGGAGCCATCCGCGATGCGATACCCGATCGTCCTCGCCCTGACCTTTCTGCTGGCCGCCGAAGTCGTCGGCGAGGATCGGCCGATACCCCAGGACGCCGCCAAGATCGAGAAGCGGCGGCGCGACAAGCTGGAATACAATCGCCGGACTTTGCAGGGTGCATACGACCAGGTCGGCAAGACGAGCCCGAAATGGGATAAGCCGGCCCGCGAGGCCTTCGAGCTGGCCGCGAGGTCGTTTTGCAGGGACGTAGATCCCGGGACCGCCACCAAGGAGGTCTGCAAGCTGGCGAAGCTCGCCATCGACGCCGGATGCGATGATCCGTTGTTGGCCTACCTCCACGACCGGATGTCGATCGAGTCGGACGACCCCGAGGCGGAGGAGGTGATCCGGCTCAGGAAGGTGACGACGAAGGACCTGGCGAACAGCCGATATCCCGCCTGCCGGCGAGCGTTCGCCTTGAGGAGGAATGCCGCAGCGATGCTGTCCAGGCCCCTGACCGACGATTCTCGGAGGGAAATCCGGGACAATCTCGATGCCGCGCTCGCCCTGCTCCCCGAAAGCGTCGCCAAGGACGAGCGCAACGAGTTCTGGGAGGACACCTGGTTCAGTATCCTGACCGGCGCGATCAACAGCTATCGCTTGCTCGGGATCGATCTGCAGGCGGCTCATAAGAAGGTGGATGTTGCGTTGGCCAAGATTCCCGAGTTGGCCGCCCTCCGGTCCCAGATCCAAGGCGTTATCTGGAACACGATCGGATGGCAAGCTCGCACCGAGGCTTTCGCGCCGCAAGTCCCGGCCGGGGGTTTCGAGATCCTCGAGAAGAGCCTCATCGAAGCCAGGAAGGCCTACGAGAGAGCGTGGAAGATCCGGCCGGATGATGCCCAAACGGCGACGAGCCTCCTCGATATCGACAGGGCGATCGGCGGCGACCGCGAAGCGATGGAACTCTGGTTCGAACGGGCCATGAAGGCCGACGGCGATGCCCGCGACGCATGCTTCACGAAGCTCGACTGGCTCGACCCGAAGTGGCACGGTACACCGGAAGAGATGCTCGCGTTCGGCCGACGGTGCCGGGACACCAAGAACTGGCGGGCGGGGATCACGCTGCTCTTCTGCGACGCCCAACACCGCTATACCGACATGATCGAGCCGTCGAAGCGGTTGAGTTACCTGGGATTGCCCGAGGTCTGGCCGGAGATCGCGGAGGTCTTCGAAGAATATCTGAAGCATTATCCGAGCGATGCCGTCGTGCGGAGCAAATACGCGGCGATGTGCCTGCTGGCCCATCATTCGCCCGAGGCCCATGCCCAGTTCGAGATCCTCGGCGACCGCCTCACCCAGTGGACGGACTTCCCTTATTACCCCCTGGAAACCATGAAGCTGATGCGGGCCCAGGCCAAGCGCACCGCCGACTTCCTATCGGGCGAGAAGGCCAAGGCGGACGCCAAAGCCGATCGCAAAACCAAGCCTTGAGGGCCCTGGGAGCAGCTTCGCCCGGGGAGGGGCTTGACGTCCGAGGGTCCACCTCCGCGACTATGCCTCGTGGCCGATCCCGGCAACCTCTCGCGGCTTCCCTGCGCGGGAGTATTCCCGGCGGTCGAGGCCGGCGAGCGGGTTCCGTGAGACGATGCGAGCGGGAGGGGCGATCGAGGCAGGGCGGGCCGGCCGGGCTGGCCGAAAATGATCGCCCGGCGCGTCGGGTCCCGACGATCACGGCCGACGGACGTCCGAGGGCCCTCTACCCAAGAGCCTGCTTGAGGTTAGGGGGCGGCGGCCCCGCGCGCGGGGCCGCCGAAGGGCCCCGCCGGGGCCGGGAAACGGGGCGTTCGCCGCCATGAGCGGCCTCGGGGCCCGGTCACGGTGGCGGGGTGGTCGGCGTACCGGCGGGGCGAAGTCGGGTGCCCTGTTCGGCTTCGGTCCCCTCGCCACGATCTGCCCCGGGGAGGATGCCCCGCGCGAGGCCGGGGGCCGCCCGTCTCGATCGTCCGGAGGTTGATCCGGGGGCCCGGGCTCGCCGTGCGCCCGCCCCGAAGATCATCGGTCAAGATGGTGAATTCATGAAGATCCTCTTCGCCGCGACGCCCGTTCCCGGTCACATGAACCCGCTCCTGGCCGTCGCCCGGATGGCGATGGCCAGGGGCGACGAGGCCCTCTTCGTCACGGCGTCGCATTTCGCGCCGGCGGTCGAGGCCGCGGGCGCGCGGTTCGTGCCGCTCGCCCCCGGCGCGAACCTCGACTTCCGCGAGATCGAGAAGCTCTACCCCGATCGGGCCTCGTTCGCGCCGGGGCCGGAGCGGCTGAAGTTCGACATGGAGCGGATCTTCCTCGACACGATGGAGCCGCAGGCCGAGACCCTGCGCGGGGTGATCGCCGCCGAGTCGCCCGACCTCATCCTGGCCGACTTCATCTTCAGCGGCATGATGCCGGTGTTCCTCGACCGCTCGCGGCCCCGCCCGCCGATCGTCGGTTGCGGGATCACGGTCCTGCCGCTGGAGCGCCCCGACGGCGCACCCTGGGGCCTGGGGCTGCCGCCGGCCCGGGACGAGGCCGGCCGGGCCCGGTACGCGGCGATCGCCGCCGACGTGGACGCCGCCCTCACCGGGCCGATCCGCGCCTACGCCGATGCCAAGCTCGCCGCGATGGGCCTGCCGGGCCTCCCCGGCTCGTTCTTCCCATCGCTGGTGCTGCTGACCGACGCCTACATCCAGCCGACCGTGCCGGAGTTCGAATACGACTACGGCCCGTTGCCGCCCCACATCCACTTCGTCGGGGCGCTGCCGCCGCCGCCGAACCCGTCGCCGAAGCCGGAGTGGTGGGGCGATCTCGACGGCCCGCGCAAGCTCGTGCTGGTGACCCAGGGCACGGCGGCGAACTTCGACTTCGGCGAGCTGGTCGAGCCGACGCTGGCCGCCCTCGCCGATCGCGACGACCTGCTGGTGCTCGTCACGACGGGCGGCCGGCCGATCGAGAACGTCAAGGGGCCGATCCCGGCCAACGCCCGGCTGGCGAAGTTCCTCGATTATGAGGCGCTGCTGCCCAGGCTCGACCTGCTGGTCACCAACGGCGGCTACGGCACGGTCTCGCTCGCCCTCCGGGCCGGCTTGCCGATCGTCGTCGCCGGCACGACGGAGGACAAGGCCGAGATCGGCACGAGGGTCGGCTGGTCGGGCGTCGGGGTCAACCTCGCCTCGAACAACCCGAGCGTCGAGGCGGTCCGGGCCGGCGTCGACCGGGTGCTCGGCGACCCCTCCTACCGCGAGCGGGCCAGGGCGATGGCCGCCCGCTTCGCCGCGCTGGATACGCCCCGCGAGATCTTCGCGATCATCGATCGCCTCGTCGCCAAGGCGTCGGCCGCCTGACGGCGGGCCCGGCACCAACCTCCCCGCCCTTCGATCGGACGATCGAAGGGCGGGGAGGGTCGAAGGGGAGCCTCACCGCTTCGCCGCGGCGGCGAGGCCCGGGATGAGGGGCTTGACCGACTCCCAGAAGGGGTCGTCGAGCTGGAGCATCGGCCGGCCGATGCCGGGCTCGTCGACGAAGACCCGGAGGATGGGCGGACAGGGGGCCCTGAGGGTGGCGAAGGGCTTGCCCCCGTCCGCTTCGCGGAGGGTGACGGTGCGGTCCTCGTCGATGGTGGCGATGGTCTTGCCGTCCTTGGAGAGCCCGGCGCCGATGATCCGGGTCGGGTCGTCGGGCCGGATCGTGGCGGCGGGTTCGAGGGTCCTGGTGTCCCAGAGGGTGACGACCCGGCCGTCGAGGTCGACCGTGGCGAACCGACCGGCCCCGCCGTCCCTGGCGAAGAAGAGGGGTCGGGCGAACCGCCCTTGGATCACCTTCAAGGGCTCGTCGGAGAGCCCGTCCCAGACCTTGAGGGTGTCGTCCGAGGAGGTGATCAAGAGCTGCTCCTCGTTCCAGATGTTCATCTCGATGATCGGGGTCTCGTGGCGGATCGTGGCGATGACCGGGTCCTTGGCGAAGATCGCGTAAAGCTTGACCGTCCCGTCCTTGTAGAGGATGGCCTCGCGGCCGGCCCTCCGGGGCTGGCCATCGGCGTCGAGCGTGGGGCGGAGGTTGCCCAGGGTGGCCAGGGCGTAATCCTTGTACCGCTCGGCCTTGTCGAAGTTGAGCTTGGGCTCGGCCTTGGGCGGGCGGGGCGGGTTGGGCTCCTGGAGGCCGGCGGCCCCGAGGGCCCCGAGCGCCCCGAGGGTGGCGGCGAGGGCCGAGGCGGCGGCGATGAGGCGGATCTTGTCCATGAGCAGGCTCCTGGCGAGGTCCACGGAGAGCTGGGCGGCGGCGGCCGAGGACGGGCCGAGCGTCGCCGGGTGGGTGGCCTGGAGGCGGGCGGCCCGCATACGACCGGACTTAAGAGCGGGGCCTGGCAATTCGGGAGGGAAGCCCTTAGACCGGGGCGTGTTGTGTCCAGCAACCGCGACCCGGCCCAAGGGACCT
>JAABUQ010001470.1_pt1 | contig 50472 bp, 42 predicted proteins | sample 5560001 | NCBI WGS metagenome assembly JAABUQ01 (sample SAMN10711888, study PRJNA513371) | rock metagenome | isolation source: Antarctica rocks | place: Antarctica: Victoria Land, Finger Mt nord | collected 2015-12-18
TAGTCTTACATTGCCGCGCTGCACTGGCAGGCTATTCTTGATCCGTGCAAACTGCTCTTCGGTGAGCTCCATCTTACAAACATTTTACCTGTTTATTGTTTGTTTAGTGTGAACACGCCCTAATAGATATCGACGTGCCGGCGCCCAAGCCTCCGCCCCAACTTACGCCGGTCGAGCTTGTCCGCAGGGCCGGTTTGAACACATTGTAGTTACCGCTGCCATCAATGTAGAGGAATGGCCGCTCACGAGCCACCGGCGTTGTGGAAAGCGTCGTCTACGACGGGTTTGGGAAATGCTGGGCCGGAGCACCAATTGCCCCAGAGAAGACCATGTTCCAGACTGAGCCTGCCCAACTGCCGAAGCTGCTGTCGCGCGAGTACCACTGTTGCTGCGACGCGGACGAGACCTGCCCGTCAACCGTTGAGTCACTGATGAATCCGCCGCTCGCGTAGCCGTATTTCGCAGGAAACAGATCGAGTATCCCGCGGATGTGCATACGGCGGAAGGGAGCTCCCTGTGAACAGCCCATCGGGTACTGCCACCTGTCGGCGTCACCGAGATGTTTTCGACAGAACGCCAAAAATTTACCGTGGCGTTGTCGGTGTTGCCGCCCGGATCGACGATCCCCTCTACTCGAATCCCACCATTGATGACCACTGCATCGGGAGTTTGTCCAAGTCCTCCGACCGACTCATAGTATCCCAGCTGAGAGTCGACCGTATAAGTACCGGGCTTGAAGAGCACCGCGTATCGATTAGTGCTGAACTGCGCTTCATTCGAGAGCGAACTAAGTGTCGCCTGAATGGATGTCGACGTCATGCTGGGATCGAAGATATAAACGTTGGGCCCGAAATTCGGCGTCGTCTGAGCAGATGCTGGACTGCCCCCGCAGACAAGCGTTCCCATCATCAGGCCGGATAGTAAGAACTTCGCCATGTTAGACCGAGTTATGCCATTTTTCATCAAATTACCTTCTGTATAGTTTTGTGAACCGGCTGCGTTGCTTGATGACTTGCCAGTCCAATAATTGAAGAGTCAGGGAATTGGGGCCGCGCAGGCAAGTGAATAACGGTTATTTGCCGATAACCGAAGACGGCGAGTGCTTTGCGGAAGGCTCTGGCGCATGTAGGTGGACATGCCGGCATGGTGCGTCCGGAAAGTGAATTCACCGTTAATCCCGGCGTTATGGTTCGTAGGTTCTACTGTCGCTCGTCGCAAATGCCGGGCTGTCAATAACCTCGGCATGAGCGGCAAGTGAGTCCTACTCATACTTCCAATCGGGATCCTGCCGGTGCTTTAGATCCCACAATGGCCGGCTACTGCGGACGACAGGAAGCTTCTCGAAGTTATACGCGGGCGGAGAAGTAGTAGCCCACTCCAAGGTCCATCCGTCCCAGGGGTCGTCACCCGCCGGTTCGCCGAATCTCACCGTATAAATGACCTGGCACTGCTACAGCTCTACCTTTCGTAATCGCAAAGCATTCGTGATGACAGAAACGGAGCTAAAGGTCATAGCGGCGCTCGCGATCATCGGGCTGAGCAAAATCCCGAAGAACGGATAAAGAACTCCCGCTGCAATGGGGACACCCACTACGTTGTAAATGAAAGCGAAGAACAGATTCTGGCGGATGTTGCGCATCGTGGCGCGACTCAACCGAAGCGCGCGAGCCACTCCTCTGAGGTCACCCTGCACGAGTGTAACCCCGGCGCTCTCCATCGCAACATCGGTTCCAGTACCCATGGCGATTCCTATGTCCGCCTGAGCCAAAGCAGGAGCATCATTCACACCATCACCGGCCATGCCCACCACCTGGCCGGCGGCTTGCAGCTTCTTGACCGCCTCGGCTTTCCCCTCCGGCAACACCTCTGCTTCCACGCTGTCAATGCCCAGTCGCTTGGCCACCGCAAGTGCAGTCGTCCGGCTGTCCCCTGTGAGCATGGTAATTTGCACCTTCTCCTGATGCAGCAATCTCACAGCTTCTGTTGTCGACAACTTCACGGGATCGGCGACGCTGACCAGACCTGCTGCTTTCCCGTCCACGGTGATGAACATAACCGACTGACCTTCTTTCCGAAGCTGGTCCGCCTCGGCGCTCAGATCGGCGGCGGGTATATGCAACTCATCCAGAAGCGCGCGATTGCCCAGCGCAACCGAGTGACCATCCACGGTTCCGCGCACACCTTTCCCAGTGATGGAAGAAAAGTCTGTTGTCTTTTCCAAAGAAAGTCCCCTCTCCTTCGCGCCACGAACGATCGCATCCGCCAAAGGATGTTCGCTCCCTTGTTCGAGGCTTGCCGCCAGCCGAAGCAGCTCCGCTTCCGCGATCATACTGGAGCGTGCCAGGACTCCAGCAAGCTTCGGCTTGCCTTCCGTCAGCGTTCCTGTTTTATCCACCACCAGGGTGCTCATCTTTTCAAGCAGCTCCAGCGCTTCTGCGTTCCGAACTAAAACACCAGCGGTGGCGCCGCGCCCCATTCCCACCATGATGGACATTGGCGTTGCCAAACCGAGCGCACAGGGGCAAGCAATAATCAGGACCGCTACGGCGTTTACAAAGGCATGCCCCAGACGTGGCTCTGGCCCCCAAATAGCCCAAGCTATAAAAGTGAGAATCGCTGTAAGCACAACTGCGGGAACGAAGTAGGAAGCTACAGAGTCAGCTAAGCGCTGGATGGGCGCGCGGCTTCTTTGCGATTCACTCACCATCCGCACAATGCGACTAAGTACAGTGTCGCTCCCAACGCGTTCCGCACGTATCAGGAAGCTGCCTGTTCCATTCACGGTTCCTCCTGTAACGCGGTCGTTTGCCGCTTTCTCAACCGGAATGGGCTCTCCGGTAATCATGGATTCATCAATCGAACTCGTTCCCTCGGTCACAGTGCCATCAACAGGAATCTTTTCGCCGGGACGGACCCGCAGAATGTTGCCAATCTGAATTTGATCGATAGGCGTATCGCGCTCTTCACCCGACGAAGTGATCACGCGAGCGTTCTTCGGAGCAAGCCCAAGCAGAGACTTCAGAGCACTACTGGTCTGACTGCGCGCCCGCAACTCCAGGACCTGACCCACTAACACCAGCACTGTAATAACGGCGGCGGGCTCAAAGTAAAGTGGCGCTTCGCCATGCGAGCGGAAGGACGCCGGAATAAGGGCTGGAAAAAAGAGAGCAAGTAAGCTGAACACATAGGATGTGCCGGTGCCAAGCCCAATCAGCGTAAACATGTTGAGATGGCGGTTAACCAGCGACCTCCAGCCACGTTCAAAAAACGGCCAACCGGCCCACAGCACGACCGGTGTCGCCAAAGCAAACTGAATCCACCCAGTCGCAGTAGTGGAAAGCCAGTGCGCTCCGGGAATAAGATCGACAAGCATCAGGATCACGAGAGGCGCTGTCAGCGTAATACTGATCCAAAGCCTTCGCTTCATGTCGATCAGCTCTGGATTAACCTCTTCCCCCGTAACCTCACGCGGTTCTAGCGCCATGCCACAGATCGGGCATGCGCCCGGCTCGCTGCGTACGATCTCCGGATGCATCGGGCACGTATATTCCACGCGTTTCGCCTGCAGCTGAAACGTAACGGGCTCAAGCGCCATGCCACACTTCGGGCACGTTCCTGGCCCCTTCTGCCGCACTTCCGGGTCCATCGGACATGTATACTCGATATCCTCTTGGGCATTCGACCCGGGAGAAGCCGTCTTCTCACTCGGCTCTGAATACTGCCGGGGATTCGCCTTGAACTTCTCGACACACCCAGGGCCACAGAAGTAATAATCGATTCCTTCATGGGAGACGTGACCCGCCGCTGTCTTTTCGTCCACAAGCATTCCGCAAACCGGGTCCTGAAGAGATTGTTTTGGCGTTACATTCATGAGTTTCGTCCTTCCATGGCGCCTGCATTACGAGACGCAAAGGCTGGCCGCTTCTCTTCATATCTTATACCCCCCACCCGTATGCGGCACTCGCATGTGACGTATTGTCCGTCACCAGTCGACTGTTACCAACGCTGTCCCAGCCGGCTATGTAATCCTTTAGGCACCATGCGCAAAACGAATAAAGCTTGCCATGAGCCCGTCGATCACAGTGGACAGTTGCCCCGGCTCCGGCGTATTGAAGGCCAGGTCCGGGGCTTACAGCAGATGATCCGCGATCAGCGATACTGCATTGATGTCATAAACCAGATGGAGGCGATTACGGCGGCTTTACGCCGGGTCCAAAGTGACATGGTCAGAGACCACATCACAGCTGTAAGCCGGACCGCAATCGGTGGAGGTCTGTCTCAGGCAGACTGCAATAACATGGCGGATGAAATAGCGCAATTGGTTAAGCGCCGCTGATTATCCGCCGCGACTAGGCGTACCCGGTGAAGCGTAAAGCGCCGGAGTTCAAACAATAGCGTAATCCTGAAGGTGGAGGACCGTCGTCGAAGACATGCCCTAGATGTGCGTCGCACTTTCTGCACAGGACCTCCGTACGATTCAACGAAAGACTCAAATCAACTTCAGTATAGATGTTGTTTTTGGCGCTTGGTGCTGAGAAGCTCGGCCAACCTGTTCCGGAGTCGAATTGTTCCTGCGACCGGAAGACTGCGTTTCCACAGCAGACACAGCGGTACATACCGAGTTCGTGATTGTTCCAGTATCGGTTCGCAAACGCGAACTCGGTGCCTTTACGCCGGGTGATGGCGTATTCCTGCGCCGTCAACACCCTTCGCCAATCGCCGTCAGCCCGAATCAGCTTTCGGACACCAAGAACCCCTTCGCATTTGCCGCTCTTAGAGAAAAGCGTCAACTGAACTTCGGGACCGTCACCTCCTTGCATAGCATCGGATAATTTTCGCTCTCGCGGATAGCAGAACGCGCCTAGGCCGGCAAACGCGACTGCGCTGATGGCAAAGGCCCTGCGCGGAAATTGATCTATTGAGGCGGGTTCAAACAAAGGATCAGGCCATTTTTCTGGCCACTAACTATCTACTTCAAACGAAACTGTATAAAAGTAACGTCGCGCTGCGGATTCCCGTTCGTCTCAGCTACGAAGATTCCGCGAAAGCTGCGCATGCCGACAATTCGTCCGCGTGAAGTTTCGTGTATTTCGTCATGCCGACCATGATAAATACCTTTTTAAAATGATCCGAGAGCCCGAAGGTTTGGACCGACTGCCCGGTGTTGCGCGCCTGCATCAGCACCTGAATGATCAGCGCGATTCCACTCGAATTAATATATTCCACCTTCGAGAGATCCAACAAGATAAGCTTCACCTCAGGCGGCAGACCCTGATAGGTGCCCAGCACTGTCTCTTTCGATATGCTCGTTATGTCCCCGGAGAAGCGCAAAGCGGTAATCGGTTTGCCGGAAGGTCCTGCTGTCTCGCTCACTCTGACGCTGGTTGTCTTGCCTTGCATCTACTCCCCAACCCGCTTCTTCAAATGAATTACCAACCGCGCGCAACTGCCGGTCTGCTGAGAGTTGATCCACTCCGCTTCATCCATCAACGCCTCTATCAGGAACATTCCCATTCCGCGCGGGTTTTGCTCACCATCCATTTTTGAATCAATGTCCGGCAGCGGAGTCGGCCCCTCTGGACCGCTTCCCTGATCGCAGACCCTGACTTCGAGCGTCGTTGCTGTCATCGAAAGGATCACTCCCACCTTCAAAGACTCATCCATCCGGTTGCCATGCTCTATCGAGTTTATGCAGGCTTCCGCGACCGCAGTCTTTAAATCCTCCACGCGGTCGTCAGAGAATCCCATTAGCTTAGCTACGCTCTCCGCCGTGCTCATCGCCACCTTTTCGTGGCCTAGCTTCGACGGCAGGCTCAACACAAACACCCCGAGCACATCCTTATCCATACGCCCGTCTCATCCACGCCGCAGAAGCACAAGCGCAGTCATATCGTCTCGCCGCTCCGGCTCCGTCGTGAATGCTTCAAGTGTAGTCCAAATGTGGTCGAGTGCCGCTTCCGCGTCCTCCAACGGACCAGTGCGAAATGTATCGGTCAAGCGCTCTAAGCCAAACTCCTCGTCACCCCTGAACACCTCTGTCAACCCGTCTGTGTAGGCAAGCAACCGGGCGCCCTCTCCCAGTTCATATTTCTCGCTCGTATACTGAGCGGAAGCCAGCAAGCCAATTGGAGTTCCGCTCGCCTCTAGCAATGCCGGACCGTGCGCCGATGTTAGCCACAGCAAGGCCGCATTGTGGCCCGCATTCACAACTTCAAGTACATCGGCCTTCGGATCAAGACGAAACAGCACCGCCGTCACATAGCGGCGTCGTGCCTCCGGTCCTTCAGCATAGTGCAAGGCGTTCAATTGCCCGGCAACTTCCACCAGCGGTACACCCGCCGTAATCATGGCGCGAAAGGCTGCCCGGAATGAACTCGCAATCATGGCCGACGTCAGTCCCTTGCCCGCGACATCGGCCACAATCATAATCTCCTCACCTGACGGAAGCGGCATCAAGTCAAGATAGTCTCCACCCACCTCGTAGCAGGAAATAGAACGGATCGCAGTCTTATAGCCGCTTATTCCTTGCACCGATTGCGGCAGCAAGCTCCGTTGAATGGCCCTCGCGCTGGCCAGATCCTGCTCCACGCGCTGTAACTGAATGATCCGCTCGTGATTTCGGGCATTCTCAATGGCAATTGCGATTTGCAGAGTAAGGCGCTCGACAAAATCTGATTCCCCCAGTGTCAGTGCCAGCCCTTCACGCGGGATTACCACAAGATCAGTTATTAGCTCGCCCCCTTGGCCCGCAAGTGGAAAACGAAAGCTTCCGCCACCTTGCTCGGAACCATTCGGATTCAGCAGAACATGCGGCGGAATGCGGCCTTCCGAAAACGGAAAGGTGGTGAAATATGCGCCATCCATCTCCAGTTCACGCACTACAATCTCAAGCGCAACACGCAAGACCTCGTCGAGTTCTATGGTTGCGTGGATGCGCCGGCTCACTTCGAGAAGGGCTTGCAGCCGTGCTACTTGCTGTTGAAGTTCAAGCGTCTCGTTAACGTCCATGCCTCTCCCTCGCTGCTCCTCAAAAGACAAGATCCATACGTTATCATCCGTCACATGCGCCTAAGTCCCCGGCTTTTCGCTTTCACGGCGCTGATGTTTTCGGGGTCGCTAGCATGTCCGGCGCACGTCGTCGCTCCCACTCATCCGGGCGCCTCACTCGATGCTACGAATCTTGGAGACTCCATCAACCTCTCCGGCAATTGGGCCTTTCAGCCGGGCGATAACTCGCGCTGGTCCCAGCCGGATTTCGATGACTCGCATTGGCGCATCATCTCCACCCAGCAGTCCTGGCAAGACCAAGGAGTAAGTCGGCCTCGCGACTTCTTTTGGTACCGCCTGCGTGTCAGGTTGCCTGCTCAGCACCCTTCACTAAGTCTCTTATTCAACTACTCGGCTTTTCCGTACGAAGTCTACGTCAATGGCCACTTAGCCGGGCGCTATGGCCAATTGCCTCCTCACGAGAGAGTAGATGGAGCCTTGATCCGCGTTTTCGAAATCCCTCCTTCGGCTGCCGGCGGTGACATCACCATTGCTATTCGCTTCTTGTGTTGGTGGCGTTGGGAATCGCGCTATATATGGGGCGGAATCGTTGGCGAACGCGGCCTCGTGCTCGGCACTACTCGCGCCATCGACGACGAATACAGCGCTTGGCAGAGCGAAACACGGTATGAGTGGCTGCCGAACTATAGCGTCCGCTTCGTATCCATTCTTCTCGCAGCCGGCTTGCTCCTCTTGTACCGGACTCAGCGTCAGCAGGGCGAGTATCTTTGGATCGCCGCCTACTTCGTCTCCATAACCGCTTGGACCTTCTTCAACGATTTCCAGTCCATATCGCCCATCTCCGTTCAAGCCATCTACTATCTCGATGTCGGCTTGATTGCTATCAGTCAAATATTCCTGCTGCAGTTCGTCTTTGCATTCCTGCGTCAGTCCATTCCACTCTGGCTGCGCGTGTATCAGATGTCGCTGTTGGCCCTACCGTTGGCCGTTACGGTATATTTCGCGGGATGGATCAGTTTGAGTACCTATGATTTGACCGTCTTGCTCTGGGGGCTTCCCTATGCCTTTGTTATTCCCGCCCTCCTGCTTTGGCGATATTTTCGCGGACATAAAGAAGCCGGATTTCTTGTTATCCCTCTCCTCCTCGTCAATCTGAACGGCATCCTGCATAGTCTGGCTTGGCTGCTGTATGAACTCAGGCTGCGCGGCACCGACGCCCAATTCGTTCCTACTTTTCAGTTAGGCCCAATCCCCATCAAGACTGGCGAAGTCGATGGCCTCCTGTTCGTTCTAAGCATCGCCGCCGTGCTTCTCCATCGCTTCCACAAAACCAGCCGTGAGCAGGAGCGCGCTCATGCGGAGTTGGAGGCGGCCCGCACCATGCAAGAGGTAATGCTGCCCCAACACGTCGGTTCCACGCCGGGCTTCGCCATTGAGGCCGTCTACATACCCGCGCAGGAAGTCGGCGGCGATTTCTACCAACTCTTTCCGGGCGCAGATGAATCTATTCTCGTCGTCATCGGCGACGTCAGCGGCAAGGGCGTCAAGGCCGCTATGCTCGTCAGCCTCATAGTCGGGCTGCTACGGAAGATCGTTGAAATATCACGCGAGCCCGCCCGCGTCCTCAGCGACTTAAACGCTTCACTGTGGAACCACACGGGCGGCAGCTTTGCCACTTGTTGCTGCGCCCTGATCGGGCCGGACGGTCGTTTCCGCATCGCGAATGCAGGCCATCTTTCCCCATACTGTGACGGACGCGAACTCGAGATCCCAGGCGGATTACCTTTGGGTTTGGCGCCCGCCACTGCCTACGATCCGGTTGACTTCCATCTCACGCCTGGTAATCGCGTCGTATTCCTCTCCGACGGCGTCGTCGAAGCCCGCAGCAAGTCCGGCGAACTCTATGGCTTCGAGCGCGCCGGCACGGCTAGCACGGAACCTGCCGACCTGATTGCTATGGCAGCGCAACGCTTCGGGCAGGAAGACGACATCACCGTGCTAAGCGTCGAATTGCAACCTATTCCCGCTCTGACTTAGTAAGTGGGCTTTGGCCGCCTGCACTGAAATTTATCCGTAACTTATCGCGGGCCTCTTTCGAATCGTCTTTTTACGAAATCTATTCAAAACGCTGCAGCACAATTTCAGCCCACGCTCAGCGTCCGTGATTTCTTGCGCTCTGCCGCAGCGGCTCTGATCGGCTTGGAAGCATCTGCCTCTACCATCCTCGGACGCGAGCCAAGTGAGCGCCACGTCACTCGCCTGGAAGTTGCTGGCGCCGTAATCGAGATCAGTTTTGATCCAGATCGCTTCGATCTTTCAGCCGAACGTATCATGGCTTGGGTCGCGAAAGCCGCACAAGCGGTGGCCGTTTACTACGGCGTCTTCCCGGTTAAAAAGATGCGCGTGCGCATAGAGTCGTGGGACGACCAAACAGGTGTCTTTCACGGAACCACCTGGGGCTCCAAGCCGCCCTTTACCCGTATCTTCGTTGGACGCCAAACCACGCAGCAGCAGCTTGACCGGGACTGGATGATGACGCATGAGATGGTTCATACGGCATTTCCAGACATTGCCGACGAGCATCACTGGATCGAAGAAGGAATCGCTACCTACGTTGAACCGATAGCCAGGGTGCAGGCCGGTCAGCTGCCTGCCGGGAAGATATGGAATGACATGGTACGAGGAATGCCGAACGGGCAGCCTCGCGCCGGTGACGCCGGCTTGGACCACACGCACACCTGGGGCCGCACCTACTGGGGAGGAGCGCTGTTCTGTCTGTTGGCCGATGTGCAAATTCGCATGGTCACTCAGAACAAGGCAGGCCTGCAGCAAGCCTTGCGAGGCATTCAGCGTGCCGGTGGCGCCATCGACGCGGAGTGGAGCATCGAGAAGGCACTCGCCATCGGCGATACGGCGACTCAAACCGGAGTGCTCAGCATGCTCTACCGACAGATGAAAGACAAGCCGGTCAAAATCGATTTGAATTCGCTGTGGCGCAACTTGGGCGTAACGGTCAATGCAGGCGACGACGCGTCGTTCAACACTCAGGCGCCCTGGGCCGCTACGCGACTGTCCCTCACCTCACGCTTGCAGTCGTGACTCCGCCGCGCGATGCCAGAAAATCTGCCAGCAGCGTGACTTCGAGCCGATTGCATCGAATCACATTGCAGAGCGTAGCCGAGAAACAAGCTGCGGCATCATTCAACACGCGAAAGGTTTTCCTATGAAAAATTCAATGAAGAGTCTAATGATTACCGCTGCCGTTTCCGGCCTGCTCGGCGGAACTGCGGCCCGATTGGGCGCTGCAGAAACGGCGCCTCACACAGATGGTTCGGCCACTGTGAGTTCGGCGGTGAATTCAAACATCACAAGCGCTGGCAAGGTCTCCTTCCGGAATGTGTCAGACCAGGACACAGACAAGCACTCCTGCAAAGGCAAGAACGATTGCAAGGGCAAAGGCGGCTGCAAAGCGTCAAGCAATGGCTGTAAAGCCAAGAACGATTGCAAAGGCAAGGGCGGTTGCGCCACCGACGGTTCGAAGCCACCTCAAATCCTGTAGTTTTCCCTCTGTAGTTTCCTCTATGGACTGGTCCAGTCGTCGATTGAACCAGTCCTTCTTTTAGGAGCAAGTTCATCATGCCTGCAAACCGTTTCAATGGATATACCGACTACGGAGTCGGGATTGGATTGCGAATCCCCCACTACCGGCACATCTTGGAACGTAAGCCGGTGGTGGACTGGTTCGAAATCATTTCCGAGAACTACATGCTCGACGGGGGCAAGCCGCTTCGCGTCCTCGATCAGATTCTCGAGCAGTACCGCGTCGTGCAGCATGGTGTCTCAATGTATTTCGGATCCGCGGAACCGCTGAATCGCGAACACCTCAAGCGCCTCAAAGATCTAGTCCGCCGCACGCGCACACCCTGGCTTTCCGATCACCTCTGCTGGGGCAGCGTGGACGGCCGCTATACCCACGATTTATTGCCCATGCCCTATACGTTTGAAGCCGCCAAAATCACGGCCGATAACATCCGCTACGTGCAGGATTTTGTCGAGGTGCCGGTGGTGGTCGAGAACGTGAGCAGTTACGCCGAGTATCACCTCTCCGAAATGACCGAGTGGGAATTTCTAGCCGAAGTCGTGGAGCGAGCCGACTGCGGCATCTTGCTCGATGTCAACAATATCTACGTCTCATCGAAGAATCATTCGTTCGATCCAGCCACCTACGTGAATGCCGTGCCAGCCGATAGGGTCGCGCAAATTCATATTGCCGGGCATTCTAAGTTCGAAAAATATATTCTCGACACCCACGACCATCCCGTCATCGATCCCGTGTGGTCGCTGTATGCCAGGGCAATCGAGCGCTGCGGCCCTACCGCAACGCTCCTGGAGTGGGACGATAACATTCCCACCTTCGATGAAGTACACGCCGAAGCTTTAAAGGCCAATCGTTTCTTGCGCATTAACCACTCTTTGGAAAGTGCTGCTGTCCCCCTACCGAAGTCCGTGGACGCGGCTCTGGAGATTCGATGAGCGCCCTTCTCGATCTGCAGCGCCGCGTGGCGAAGGTAGTGATGCAGCCGCTGGCTCGGGGCGATCGAATGCGCCGCAGGTCACCCTCCGGCGAGTCTGTCAACGCGGAAGCGGAAGCGCTGGTTAAACCGAATAGCCTTCTCAGTTCGTTTGAGCGGTTGGAAATTTATAACCGCCAGTATTGGTTCCGCGTCCTTTCCTGTTTAAGCGAAGACTTTCCCGGGCTGCGGGCGATTGTTGGCGCCTCCAAATTTGATGGCCTCGCTCGCGAGTATCTCGCCGCCTGTCCTTCAGAATCGTTCACGTTGCGAAACCTGGGCTCGCGACTGGAGCAGTGGCTTCAGCTCAATCCCGCCTTCATCCAGCCAAGGCAAGCGCTCGCATTGGATATGGTCCGGCTGGAGTGGGCTCACATCGAAGCTTTCGATGGCGCCTACGAGCCTTCCTTAACGCCCGCCGACATCGAGTCAGATACTTCCGACGCCGGCTTCCATCTGCAGCCCTACATACGACTTCTCGAGTTGAACTATCCTGTCGACGACCTCTTGATTGAGATCCACAATTATGAAGGCGAGACCGACACCTCCAGCAACTCGGCCCGGCTCCACCAATTGAGAAGGCGCGTGCGCCAGTACCAGCAACCCGCGCCCGAGCGTATTTATTTGGCTGTTCACCGCGCGGACAACTCCATCTACTACAAGCGTCTCGCGCCTGAAGCGTTCCGCATGTTGAAAGCTCTAAAAGACCGGCTATCGTTCGAAGCCTCCTTCGAAGTAGCGTTTGAAAACAGTGCGATGTCAGAAGAAGAACGCGTCATCGCGCTTCAGAACTGGTTCGCGAATTGGGCAGAGCTAGGTTGGTTCTGCCGTCCTCTAAAACGTAATTAACTCAGCGAAAGGATCGGATTGACAATGCAAACCCGAAGTGTATCTACTCAGGCGATTTCCGCTTACAACGGCCTCTTTCATCTGGCCTCCTCCACGCAATCTCTTTTCTTGTTGGCGGTTCGCCTCTATTGGGGTTGGCAGTTCGCTCAATCCGGTTGGGGCAAGTTGCATAATTTGCCCAAAGTCACCGGCTTCTTCACCACTCTCGGTATTCCCGCTCCTGCCTTTTCCGCGTTTGCAGTGTCATGGCTCGAATTTGTGGGCGGCATTCTGTTGGCTCTGGGCATTGGCTCCCGCTTCATCGGCCTGCTGCTTGCCGCCGACATGTTTGTCGCATACCTCACCGCCGGCCGTGCTAATTTGCTTTTGATCTTCTCTGACCCCGGCAAGTTTTATTCGGACGACGCGTACACTTTCCTTTTCGCATCGCTCCTGATCCTCATCTTCGGGCCGGGCCGATTCGCGCTCGACGAGTTGCTGCAACACCGCTTTGCCTCGGAAACGCCCAGACCCGCAACCCTCACGGCGCGGGCGGCACCAGCCTATGACTGAGGCGCAACGCATTGGCGAGATGGCCGGGGAATCCGCTCCCTGGCGCCTTTGGGGACCGTACCTCAGCGAACGCCAATGGGGAACCGTCCGCGAAGATTACAGCGAACACGGAAACGCTTGGGAGTATCTGCCGCATGATCACGCCCGCAGCCGGGCCTACCGCTGGGGCGAAGACGGCATCGCCGGCGTTAGCGACCACGGGCAGCGGTTGTGCCTCGCGCTTGCACTCTGGAACGGCAACGATCCAATCTTAAAAGAGCGGCTGTTTGGATTGACCAACAGCCAGGGCAATCATGGCGAAGACGTCAAGGAACTCTACTACTACCTCGACGCAACGCCCTCCCACTCCTATCTGAAGATGCTTTATAAGTATCCTCAGCAAGCCTTCCCCTATCAGGCGCTGGTGGAAGAAAACCATCGCCGCAACACAGATCAGCCGGAGTTCGAGCTTCTCGATACCGGCGTGTTCGATGACAATCGTTATTTCGACGTCTTCGTCGAGTACGCCAAATCCTCCCCCACCGATCTGCTGATGCAGATTTCGATTCATAATCGCGGTCCGCAAGAGGCGGTCTTGCATGTGCTGCCGCAGTTGTGGTTTCGCAACACCTGGTCCTGGGGCAATGAAACTGTTAAACCTCAGCTTCGTGCCCTATCTGGATCGAGTATTCTCGCGAGCCATCACTCGCTCGGGGATTATCACTTTGACGCAGACCGCCCTGCCCAGCTTCTTTTCTGCGAGAACGAAACCAATACCGCCCGTGTCTTCAAGCTCGACGGCGGCGCTAAATACCGCAAAGATGCTTTCCACGATGCGATCGTGTTGGGCGACGCCTCCGCTACCAACCCAGACGCTTTGGGGACGAAGGCCGCCGCGCATTACTCGCTTACCATCCAGGCCGGAAGCTCCGAAATCATTAGGGTCCGCTTGTCGCGTGACGCTGACGGCGCACCGTTCGAAAAGTTCGATGAAATCCTCCGCGCCCGCAAGAAAGAAGCGGACGACTATTACAACGAGTTGCAGCGGGATGTGGCCAAAGGCGACTGCCGCGATGTACAACGCCAGGCCTTCTCAGGACTGATCTGGAGCAAGCAATTTTTTTACTATGACGTGCGGCAATGGTTGAAGGGCGATCCCGCTCAACCCGATCCTCCCTCTTCACGCAAGCATGGCCGCAATCAGGATTGGACTCATCTCAACAATGAAGACATCATCTCAATGCCTGACAAGTGGGAATACCCCTGGTACGCGGCTTGGGATCTTGCGTTCCATACCATTGCCCTTTCGCTGATCGACGCCGCTTTCGCCAAGCAACAACTTTTGCTGATAGGGCGCGAGTGGTATATGCACCCCAACGGGCAGTTGCCCGCCTACGAGTGGGGGTTCGGTGATGTCAATCCGCCGGTACATGGATGGGCCAGCTGGCGCGTTTTTCAGATTGACCGCAAGCAGCGGCGCCTCCAGAATCCGGGCGATCCGGGCGACCTCAACTTCCTCGAACGCGTGTTTCATAAGTTGATGCTGAACTTCACCTGGTGGGTCAATCGCAAGGACGACGCCGGCCGGAACATCTTCCAAGGCGGTTTTCTAGGGCTCGACAATATCGGCGTCTTCGACCGCAGCCAACCATTGCCCATGGGAGGCCGGATCTCCCAGGCCGACGGGACAAGCTGGATGGCGATGTACAGCTTGAACCTGATGCGCATTGCGCTTGAGCTGGCCCAACACAATCACGTCTACGAAGACATTGCCACAAAGTTTTTCGAGCACTTCCTGGCCATCGCCGAAGCCATGACAAACGTCGGCGAGACGGGCCTGGGCCTCTGGAACGAAGAAGACGGATTTTTCTACGACGTGCTTGAGGTTCCCGGCCAGCCGGCCATTCCGATGAAGATTCGATCGATGGTCGGCCTGATCCCGTTGTTCGCGGTTGAGACGCTCGATCCTGATCTGCTCGATGCCGTTCCCGAGTTCAAGAAGCGGCTCGAATGGTATCTCGACTATAGGCCGGACTTAGCTGCATTAGTCTCGCGCTGGAACGTGGGCGGCCAGCGAGAACGAAGGCTGCTTTCACTTCTTCGCGGGCATCGCATGAAACAGCTTTTGCGCCGCATGCTCGACGAGTCGGAGTTTTTCTCTCCTCACGGAATCAGGGCAGTTTCCCGCTACCATGCCGAGCATCCTTATGCTTTCAACTGGGGAGGCGACAGTCTTTCCGTCTCCTATCTGCCCGCAGAATCCAGCTCCGGAGAGTTCGGAGGAAATTCCAATTGGCGCGGCCCCGTCTGGTTTCCGGTGAACTACCTCCTCCTCGAATCCTTACAGAAATTCCACCACTACTACGGAGATGACTTCAAGGTAGAGTGTCCCACCGGCTCAGGCTGCTATTTAACGATGGACCAGATCGCCAACGAGCTGCGCCAACGACTGGTGAAACTCTTCCTGCGCGATGAGACCGGTGGTCGCCCTTCGCTCGCGCACTACGGGCAGTTTCAACTCGATCCGCACTTCCGCGATTATGTGCATTTCTACGAATATTTCCACGGCGACACCGGCCGCGGCGTGGGCGCTTCTCACCAGACCGGATGGACGGGGCTGGCCGCGAAGCTGATGCAGTCCCGGGTGACGGATTAGCTCGCGTTTCACGAGGACACATGCCTGTATCAATAGCGAATTCGCATGACGAGAGCGAGGCTTTGCCGGCACAAACCGATTCGGGCGCCCCGCCCCTTCAAAACCAAACACGACAGAGCCGGATGCGGCCGGCCATGCTCTGGAGACGCCCGCTGGTTGGGTCGCTATCCGGACTCATTGCCGGAATGGCCCTAGCCATTAGCCTGCACAATACGTTTCTGGGTTTAATTTTAGGCTTGCTCGTGGGAGGCGCCTACGCGCTAATTGCCGGATCCATCGCGACCCACTCGGTCGAAAACGTTTTCACCGCTGCCGCCCTGGGTTTTCCGCTATGGACAGTATTGAACACCATACTCATTCCGGTATTTTCCGGCCATGGTCCGCAGTGGTCCGCGCCAGGCATGCGGGCGCTACTCCCCGGGCTGGTTGGCTGGATCGTTTACGGCGCATTGCTCGGCGTGCTGATACCGGGTCTAAATGCAGTCTTGGCCAAACTCGCCGGCCCGGAACTGGCGGCCGCGCCCCAGCCGGCGGAGCAGCCTTCTCTCCGAATTGTCATCCTGGGCGGAGGCTTTGCCGGCATGGCAACGGCGCAACAACTGGAACGTCATTTTGGCGCGGACCTTCGCGTCAGCTTCACGCTCATCAGCGAAAGCAATGCACTTCTGTTCACTCCCATGCTGGCCGAAGTGGCCGGCGGTAGTCTCGAGCCCTCGCATATCAGCAGCCCGCTGCGCACCAGCCTGCATCGCACACAAGTGTTGCGGGCGCAAGTCACTGGCCTAGACTTCGAGCAGCGCTGCGTGCTTGCCGATTCCGGCGACGGCGCCCCGCCCTTGCGCATTCCCTATGACCATGCCGTTTTCGCGCTTGGCTCGAAGGCCAATTATTTTGGCAACGAGAATGTCCGAAAAAATTCTTTCGATTTCAAAGGTCTGCTGGACGCAATCCGAATCCGCAATCACGTGATTCAGATGTTCGAACTGGCCGACGCGGAGAAGAACGGCATGACCAGGCAGGAACTGCTGACATTCGTCATCGCAGGCGGCGGCTTCGCGGGCGTGGAGCTCGCGGGCGCTTTGAACGACTTTGCACGAGGTATTCTCGCCGACTATCCGCATCTTCGTCCGGAGGATGTCCAGGTGATCGTGGTCCATCCGCGCGACGTAATTCTCCCCGAGTTGAGCCAATCCCTTGGCGAGTACGCGCGCCGCCACATGGAGCTTCGCGGCGTCCGCTTTGAACTCGGCAGACGAGTTTTAGACGCAGGTCCCGACACTGTCAAATTGGACACCCATGAGATACGGACCCGCACACTGGTTTGGACCGCCGGGACGGTCCCAAGTCCTTTGCTCCATGACATTGGCTTAGAAACGGATAAGCGCGGAGCTGTGCTGGTCGACAACACGCTCGCCGTCGCGGGCAGAACCGGCTTATGGGCCCTCGGCGATTGCGCCGCCGTAGTCGATTCGAAGACCGGTAAGCCGTGCCCGCCCACTGCCCAGTTTGCCTTGCGGCAAGGACGCACCCTCGCCCGCAACATCAAGGCCGGCTTAGAAGGGCGTAAGCTCCAACCATTTCATCTCGATTCACTCGGCACTCTCTGCGTAGTTGGATACCACACGGCCTGCGCGGAGTTGAACTTGCCGCGGCCCATCGGCAAACCCATTCGCTTCTCCGGACTGCTCGCCTGGTTGATGTGGCGCGGAGTCTACGTCACTAAGTTGCCTGGCTTAGAACGTAAGGTTCGCGTTCTCCTGGACTGGACTGTCGAGCTTTTCTTCCCGCGCGACATTGTCCAGACCATTGATCTGAAGTAATCGACTTACTGTAACTGACCTGAAGTTACTAATTCTGAAGTAACTGGCTTGAAATGACGAACATGGCGCAAAACAAAACGGAGGGGAAAATGGACCCACCCATCCTGGGAGCGATGGTGGGCGCCATTGTAGGCGCTGCCGGAGGATTCTTGTCCATGGCCGGTGCACACTCGGGACTTCTTCCCGGACCGGCCACCGGTGCGCTGTTTGGAGCCTTATTCGGTTTCCTCTTCGCGCGCCGTTGCGCCAATCCCGGAGCGGGGCTTATCTGGGCGCTCGGCTACACTTTCTTGCTCTGGCTCGTGATTCCGGTCGGTGTCTTGCCTCTCGTCTCCGGAACCACGCTGCGCGCCGGGATGATGGCGACAACCATGCTGGCCACAACCAGAACCCAGTTCCCGGAACTGGTCGCCTACATCGTTTGCTTTGCCGCCCCTTTAGGGTTGGCCCTCGGCGCCCTTTCTATCATCCGGCCACAAATACGGCCCGGTGCATTCAGTCTGTCTCGCGCGCTCGTGGGCGGCAGTCTGGCCGGCGCCATCGCAGGCTTTATCTTCGGCCGCTGGATGTCTGCCGGAGGATTTTATCCCTTGATTGCCGGTTTGGTCCAGCCCGGCGCCTCCACCGGTGAGAGCCTTCACTACGCTGTCGCCATCGCCATCGGCTGTATCTTCGGTTTACTTTTCCAACGCGATATTCGCGGCCTCGGATCCAGCTTGGGCTGGGGCGCCGGTTATGGAATTCTGTGGTGGTTCCTGGGGCCCTTAACGCTGTGGCCCTTAGCAAGCCGGCACTCGATCGATTGGTCGTATTCGAATGCGGCTGATCTGTTTGGCCCACTCGTGGGTCATATTATCTACGGCCTGATCATTGGCTTTGTTTATGCGGCCGTCGACAGAATTTGGGTCCGCTTCTTCAACGAATCCGATCCCATTAATCGTGAGCCGGAAGGGTTCGGGTTGCGCGCTTGGAACGGCGTCAAATGGGGCCTGCTCGCTAGCTTAGCGGGAGGTTGTTTGTTTAGCGCCTTTTTGTTATCCACCGGCTTTCTATCGAAGCTCGCCGGTCTCGCCGACGGATCTTCCCCCGTGCTCGGATTCGCGGTTAACATGGCAGTCAGCGCCGCCATCGGCGTCAGCTACGGTTTGCTCTTCCAGCGCGAAGCGCCGGATCTTCCTTCGGGAATCTGTTGGGGAACAGTATACGGCCTCATCTGGTGGTTTGCCGGCCCGCTAACCCTTCTTCCTTTGTTTCTGACGGGTTCGTGTGACTGGAGATTGACAACCGCAGTCTCGCTGCTGCCGCTGCTGGCCGGCCATCTTCTCTATGGCATGGTGACTGCCACTGTCTTTTATTTGCTTGAGCGGAAACATGCCAAATGGCTGCTGCTCGATCCGCGCGTGGCGGCCCGCGAAGAAAGGCTTCGCAGGCCCGTCGAAACCCCCGCCCCAGCGCTGTGGGTGTTCGTTATGGGAGTCGGCTTGTTAGCGCCGATTGTGCTCGCTTAGGTATGAAAAGGAAACAAATGTTGAACACCGAGAAAGGAATTACTATGACCGAAGAAAACAAGATCACCAATTCTGCTGCCGAGGAACTACCTCCGGCAATGGATGACAAACTATCGCACGACGTTATCGCCGCACTCGCTTTCGAATACTGCCAGTCCCGAGGCGATATAGAAGGAAGTGCCAATGACGATTGGCTTAGAGCAGAGCGCCACCTCACGGAAGACCAAGAAAGCAGCTTCGCAGACAGTCACCCGGTTGCTAAAGCCGCAAGCGCATGAGAAGCGTCAGCGCGGTGACTCCCCACTAGTTAGTCGCTCCCCTGAGCGTCGTTTTCTCCGCATGACCATTGACCAGATTCCGCGCATACGCAGCATCAAACCGGAGTTGCATCATTGCGCCCAAAGCTCCGGCAAGCAGTCCGGTGATGCACCCTATCACGCAAATGCCAAAGTGCCAGAGCACAATGTGCCAAACGTCCCGATTCGTGCAATGCACCTCGAGGACACTTGTTCCAACAAGACCGGCAAGCATCCCGGCAGTAGCTCCGGCTACGCGAGGATGCATAACCGCTCCTCGCCACAGGAGCAAGGAAAACAGGATGGCGGCGGGAAGTGCATAGGGAAGGCCGGCCATGATGCAGTTCATGCCATCCCGTACAAAGTGAGGATCGCGCTCGTACTGAAAGCCGCCGGCAATGGCGAGCAGGATCAGTACGCTCACCCCTAGCGGGAGAAGAGCCGGTGAAAAATATTGCTCATGTCCAGGCATCATTTGAAGAACGCTGGAGAAGCTCAACAAGCCCGCGCTAGCGGCTAGCGAGGTGAAGATCACAGTCTTCTGCAACGCCGGCAAAGCGTCCCAGCCGTTCGATCCAAGACGATACACGCCCAAGGCGGTAAGCGCCAGGAAAGTTGCGGCAAAGAGTGCGATAAAGACCCCAGCCGGAGACAAGCGAGCCACCGGCTTCAGCGAGCCGAGTATCGGCGCCTCCAACCGCTGCAAGACATCCTGGGAAAGCTCAAATTCCGGATCGAAGTCCAGAACGCTCAGCAAGTCCCGGCACCTTGGGCAGTTCGCCACGTGCCATTGCGCCCCTTGCGGCAATCCGGACGCCGGCATGCGGCCCGGCGCAACGAGAATTCTATCTATCCCCTCGCAGTCCATTCCCACTCCCTACCTGGCGCCCATGGCCGATTCTGCTAACAAGAGCCTTAGCCTTTGATAAGCCCGGTGCGCCTTCTGCTTTACAGCCCCCACCGTTGAAGAGGTGGCTCGGGCGATTTCTTCCAGACTCAGCCCGTTGACTTTCAGCATGATCACCACCTGCCGCTGGCTGTCGGGCAATTCGGCAATAAGCACCTTAAACTCCGGAAGAGCATGCCGGGTTGATATGGGGTGCGAGGTTGGTTCCGGCACGTCTTCGAGCGCGGCTTCCCGCATGGAAGTGCGGAAGCGTTTACGGTAGTCATCCACGCGGACGTGCCTTGCAATCGCAAACACCCATGGCAGAACAGCCTGGCCCCTCTGGTACGTGTGGCGAGCCTTGTGAAGTTTCAACAACACTTCCTGTAGTAAATCTTCCGCCTCGCTGCGGTTGCCAAGCTGGCTCGCCAAAAAACGGTAAATAGGCGGGCTTACGGCTCCGATGAGTTTAGCCGTGGCCTCACTATCAGCGTGTTGATACAGCTCCATAAGATGTTCCAGGCTGAGTTGTTTTTCCGCTGTCTGGTCATCTGAGCCGCTCCCCATCCCGTGCTCTCGATTAGATATTCGTTTCAGCGGCGTCACAGGTCACACTGGAGTGGCTTTCTCAAGCTCTCTCTCAACTGGCAAGCTGATGGCCAACTATGCGCCTTCACACCTTGCACAATCACTACGCTGGGAAAAGTAACTTCTTCCCTGTTGTTCTTGAAGAATAGGTATGACCTCTAGCGCGAATTTTGAACCGGTCCCTTGCAGGGCTGAGCTGGAGTGTTGCGACGGCTTTCCGTATATGTGCGATAACTCGTACGATTACGACGAAGTTTCGTCATGAACTTGTCTATTCTTCAATCCATTAGCTTGGCTGTTGCTCAAGAACGCGATCTAGATTTAGTGCTGTTAAAGATCGTGCAGGGACTCGTGGACGATGTCGGCGGCATTGCTTTAGCACGCATATGGCTAACCGGCGCCGGCGACGTTTGCTTGCGTTCCCCGGCGCGCGATCATGCTCCCGAAGGCCAGGCCTGTTTGCATCTGATGGCAAGCGCCGGCAACCCAACCGCTTCTCCCGGAGAGGATTGGTCACGGCTCAACGGCGAGTTCTCCAGAATCCCGCTTGGCGTAGGCAAAATCGGCAGTGTCGGCCTCACCGGCGAACCGGTTCTTGTTTCCGATGTCTCGGTCAAGTGGACCACCAGCAGGCAGTTCGCTGAACGCGAGCAAATTCGAAGTTTCGCGGCCCAACCCCTCCTCTTCCGAGGAGACATATTAGGTGTCCTCGGCGTGTTTAGCCGAATCTATCTCGAGGAGCAACACTTCCATTGGTTGCGAACGTTCGCCGACCACGCTGCCGTTGCGCTCGCCCATTCGCGCGCCTTTCAGGAGAATGCGCATCTGCGTGAGTGCCTGGAAACCGAGAATGCTTTTCTCAGGGAAGAAGTGCGCAGTGCACTCGATTTCGGTGAAATCATCGGCCAAAGCTCGGCGCTAAAAACGGTGCTGGAGCAGATCGCATTAGTCGCGCCGACTGAGGCGACTGTTTTGATTCAGGGCGAATCGGGCACCGGCAAAGAACTCGTTGCACAGGCCATCCATGACCGCAGTCGCAGGCGCGATCGATCCATGGTTCGCGTGAACTGCGCCTCTATGCCACGAGAGCTTTTTGAGAGCGAATTCTTCGGTCATGCCAAAGGAGCTTTCACGGGAGCGCTGCGCGACCGGCCGGGCCGGTTCCAGTTGGCTGAAGGCGGAACCCTGTTCCTTGACGAGGTGGGTGAAATCCCTCTTGAATTGCAAGGTAAGCTCCTTCGCGTTCTTCAGGATGGCCGATACGAACGCGTGGGAGAGGATGTTACCCGGCAAGCTTTTGTGCGAATCATCGCCGCGACCAACCGGGATCTGCGCCAACAGCTGGCCAAGGGTACTTTTCGTGACGACCTGTATTACCGTCTGAGCGTCTTTCCGATTGAGATGCCGCCGCTACGGAACCGGAAGGAGGACATTCCGGCGCTAGCCGCGCACTTGATGCGACTGGCCTGCCACAGGCTTCGATTGCCCAATCTTGATTTCAAGCCGGCAGATTTGCAGCCACTCCTCGAGTACGGCTGGCCCGGCAACGTGCGTGAACTCCAGAATGTGATCGAACGCGCCGTCATTATGTCGCGCGACGGTCATCTTCAATTTGATCGCCTTGTGGCGCCGCTCCGCGATCCGGAAGCGCTTCCAACGCAAACAGAGCCGCCCGGTTCACCGCGACTTTCTTTCTTGCGTGAACAGGACTCCATCCAGCTTGAGCGCGAGAACCTGCTCGCGGTGCTTCAGCTCGCCGATGGCAGAATCAGCGGCAAGGGCGGCGCCGCTGAATTAATGGGGATCCGGCCCACTACCCTGCGTTCGCGGTTGAAAGCCAGAGGCATTAAATATCGCTCGTGATCTTGTGATCGAGTGCATGACGTCCGGCCGCGGTCCCAACACTTTTCGCTCTGACGCTCACTTGCGGTCGTTCATCGATTTCGAGTCTGAAGACATCGGGCCGGGCATAGTGACCATCTACATCGAGCAGCTGGCGCCCTTCGATCTGTATGCGAGCGTCAAGTGTCGCCGTCAAGATCGCGGCCTGGCCGTAAACAGGGCCTGCCAGGTAGCTGCCATCGGGGGCGATAATCGCGCTACCTCCTCGCAGCAGCAGCGGGTCACGCTCAGCCGGAATCTCATTCAAAAGCGAGCGCGCTTGCGACACGGTCTCGCTTGGGCCCGTTAAGCTCGCGCACAATTCGTCCCGGGAAAGCGTCGCTCCAGCCGCCAGCACGAAGCACTGCCCGCTAAAAGCATAATGCCGTGAGCTGACTAGATTCATCTCCTTCACTTCCGGCCATTGTGCGATGTGAACGAACTCGCGCTTGGCATGCATTGCCGAACAGGCCAGTGGCATCCAGTGTTCCCAGCAAATGAGACCGCCTATCGTCCCCAACGCCGTTTCTGGAGCAGCGAGCGTGCTCCCATCGCCCCGGGCCCAAATGAGGCGTTCGGTGTACGTTGGTATCAGCTTGCGGTGCACTCCCACCACATCACCGTTCTGGCCCAAATACACCATAGTGTTGTAGAGCGAGCCCCCTTTTCGTTCGCTGACTCCCATCACTACGATGCATTTATGCTTTCGAGCCGTATTGCCGAGAGACTTGATTTCCAGGCCGCCCAGTTCCAGACTGTTCTCATGGAAAAGCCGGAAGGCGGCCTTGGCAGGCGCGTGATTCCAAAGCGCCGCTCCCGGAGCAAGATCCAGCCACACCGGATATCCGGGAAGCCAAGTCTCGGGAAATGCGACAAGCTGGGCTCCGGCCTCGGCCGCTCTGCCGATCAACAACGAAGCTTTTTGGACGCCCTCGCGGAGGTTCAGGAACGCCGGGCTGTCCTGCACAACCGCCGCCTGTATTGTTGTGCCCAATCTAGTCATGCTAAGTGCCCTGCAAGCCGAGTTCCGCTTGGTGAACCGCCGGGTCGTGAGCCTATGCCGGCTAGGATTTCATCTCCGGTCGAGGAGGCGTCGTCGCGCGAGTGCTCCCCAAAATACGCAGCCAACTAACACAAAGGTGGAGGGTTCAGGAACGGCAGATACCGCCAGGTTATCCACTCCCCAGCTGGCGTCTGTGCTGCCGCCGCCCGTTCCAGCTATTGTCAACGAGGTAAGGTTCGTAAACCCGCTTAGAGAAAACGTGCTGAATGATCCTTCGACGGGAAGAACGAAGGATGTGGTGACAGTTGCGCCTCCGCTGAGCGTTCCCAGAAGAACTAAGCTGTCTGCATTTGGATTACCGTCTAGACCTCCTTGTGTCAGAAACAGCTTGGCGGCGTCGAATCCGAAAACGGAAAACAATTGGCCCCCGGCAGTTGTTACTACGACAGGAGAATCGAGGCTTGGTCCAGCAACCGCCAGATACTGGGACCCATCGTCCACGCATCCACCTGCACAGAGAGCAGGCTGATCAATGATGTGGAAGCTGTCGGATGTAAAGTTGAAGCCTTGCGTCGCTACAGTGCCGGATTGAATGGCATTGCCGGGCGGCGGCAGTAAATCGAAGGTAACGGTGTCGGCCCGCAACGGAATCAAAGTGAAGGTCAGCAAGGCGGAAAACGCGAACAATTTGCAAAAGTTTTGTCTCAAGACTCTCTTCATGATCAACCTGTTTCTCAATTCACGGCAATGCCACTTATCTTGGGTTGGTCCGCGGCGCCCACTGTAAACTTGATAACGATTTTGCCGCTGCTATCCGCAGCCGCCGAAAACAGTTCTTGGATTGCCTTGTTCTTCGCTCCCGCAGACCCAATGATGTCGAAGTTTGTCAGCACCGGATTGCCGTTAATCGCCACATTAAACTGCCGTTGCCCTGGGGAAGACCAATAAAATTCCGCGAAATACAAGGCGACGGAGTGAGTGGTTCCGGGCACGAATCCACCAACGGTGTAGGTGCTTGCGCCCCAGCGCTCGCTCTGGAAAACCGCTTGCGGCGGGACAGGAGCCGCAATCAATGACATGTCAATGCCTGAAAATGTCGTCGATGTATTACCGCCCGAGTAATCTACGTCGCTGACGAAGTTACCCACCTCGCCGGCCCCTGCATTAATAAGTACGCGTCCAGTGGTACTGACATTCCCCACCGGACTTACTACGATGCCGCTAATGGCAGGTTCGCCACTCACGCCGGGGGTAAGACTAACAACAATGCTTCCACTAAGTGGGTCGGCCGTTGTTGTGAACGATTCCTCAATCGCTTTGTATTCGGCGCCCGTCGTGGCAAAGATATCGAAATTGTTGAGCACGGGTTTGTTGTTAAGGCTTAGATTAAACCGCCGCTGCCCTGGTCCGCTCCAATGAGTCTCCGCAAAGTGCAGCTGAACGTTGTAAGTTAGGCCGGGAACCAGACCCGAGATGCTATATTTCGCGGCGCCCTCACGCGCCGTCTGATAGACGGCCTGCGGGGGCACCGGAGCGGGTATCAGCGAAGTGTCGATTGCGGCCGTCGTCGAGGTGGGCGTGCCCCCGGCAAAGTTACTGTCGGCGAAGAAGCTACCTTCTACGTCGCCACCGGCGTTCACGGAGAAGGGGCCGCTAACCCCAGCCGTAGCGGATCGATACACTCGAACGTAATCCACCGCCATCACGGCTGGATTGGGCGTTGTCTTGTCAGAGTATCCAGGGAAGTAACCGCCAATGGCAAGGTTCAGGATGATAAAGAACGGATGGTTGAATACCCAATCACCGGAGATGTCGTTGGCCTTTGTAATGGTGAAGTACGGCTTCGCCGGATCGTCACGATAAAACTGCGCTTGGTTAGGAGACCAGATCACGCCGTAAGTGTGATAACCCCCGTCGTCCACTCGACCGCCATTCGGAAATGAAAAGCGAGAACCGACACCATTGCCACCAGAGAAGGGGCTATGGATGGTAGACGAGGTAACGGAAGGTCCATACTGAGGGACCCACTCCATAATGTCCATCTCCCCACACAGCGGCCAAGCCGCGTTGTTGAAGTTCGATCCCAGCATCCAGAATGCCGGCCAAATACCTGCGCCTACCGGGAGCTTCATGCGCGCTTCAATCCGGCCATATTGGAAGTTAATCTGGGGGTATGTCCGCATTCGCGCGGAGGTCCACGTTCCGCCTGAGTTGACGGCTTGAACAATCAGGTTACCGCCGCCATCCTGAAACGCGTTCGGCATTGACGTATTGCAAGGTGCGGTATTAGAGCCAGGCGCGCAATACACCTCTTCTTCGTTGTTGCCCCATCCGCCACCTCCTATGTCATAGCCCCATTTCACGGCGTCCGGAACAGTGTTGGGCGGACCGTTGAATTCGTCTGACCAGACCAGGTCCCAAGCCTGGGCCTTGGCTAATTGCGGAACGGACAAGAATAAAGCTGCGACTACCGGGAGGCTGCAGAGTATCCCTCGTATCGGTCTTCGTGGAACCATGATGGGCGTGGCCTTTTGTCTTGCCTTTCTCAAAAAAATCCCAGTTGATAGACAAGAACGAAGCAAGTCTATACCAGCTTTAGTTAAAACGTTATCTCATTTACCGACTTAACTGATTGAATTTGGCTTCCGATCGGCAGCGCAATCTGAGCTCCCGCTGGCGTACCTTTATTAGTGATGGAGATCCTTTCTACAGAGGTTGCGCCGTACCTGGAAGACTCATCCGGATACCATGGCCGGGCTGACAAAGTATTTCTCCCTTCCGGCGTGAATGAAGTTCGTGAGCTTGTTCAGCAGGCTTCGGCCGGCCGCATTCCCATTACGGTTGCGGGAGCGGGCAGCGGTCTGACCGGCGCGCGCGTACCGCATGAAGGCTGGGTTATTTCGCTCGAACGCTTTCGCGCGATTGAGATCGAGCCGGGGAAGGCGCGTTGCGGAGTAGGCGTCATCTTAAAAGATCTGCAGCAGGCAGCGGCGCGCACGAAGCAATTTTTCGGCCCCAATCCGACGGAAACCTCCGCGTCGCTAGGAGGCATCATCAGCACCAATGCCGGCGGGGCGCGCAGCTTCCGTTTCGGATCGGTGCGCCATCATGTGCTTGCACTCGAGGTCACGTTCATGGATGGACGTACTGTACGTGTGAAGCGGGGCGATCAAGTGGACTTCCCTTACCGGCCCGTTCGTCTTCCGAGCACGACGAAGAACTCCGCCGGTTACTACCTGCAGCCGGAGTTGGACTGGGTTGATCTCTTTTGCGGCGCCGAGGGCACGCTTGGAATCATCACCGAGGCTGAACTTCAACTGCTCCCTGAACCGGCAGCGATCTTGAGCGGAGTTGTTTTCTTCCCGTCCGAGCAGCAGGCGCTCGACAGCGTGGATGGGTGGCGCACGCTACCGAACCTGAGGCTACTGGAGTCGATGGACGAACGTGCGCTCGACATTCTTCGGCCGCGCTATTCCACCATTTCGCCGGAAGCTCGCTCCGCGTTGCTTTTTGAACAGGACCTTGTGTCAGAAGAAGACAAGGAGGTGGACTTGTGGGCCGATCGCTTGATCGCTCAACAAGCTCTTGAGGAGGAATCCTGGTTCGGCTTTACAGCGGCGGACCGCGAGCGCTTTCGCGAATTCCGGCATGCGCTACCCGCCCTGGTGGTGGATAGAGCGCGGCGCACGGGCGCGAAATTCGGTACTGATTTCGCGGTACCTCTTGATCGCAACCGCGACTTATACGCCTACTACAGAGAGCGTTGTGACAAGTTGTTTCCGGGCGAATACACCATTTTCGGGCATATCGGCGATGCCAATGTACACGTGAACCTGCTGCCTTCCACGCCGGAGCGCGCTAAACGTGCTGAGGAACTAATGGAAGATTTCGCCCGCTACGTAGTCTCGCTCAAAGGCACTGTGGCGGCGGAACATGGCATTGGGAAGATCAAGACTAACTTGCTGAAGCTGATGTACTCCGCCGAGGAGTTACAGGCAATGAAGGATGTGAAACGGCACTTGGATCCCAATTGGCTACTGGGACAGGGGACGATCTTCGGGGCGGACCGGGTTTAAGCCATGCCCGACCAGTTCACAAATAAGGCTGCCAGCACGGCGCCACAAATGGGACCGAGGACGGGTATCCAGGCATAGCCCCAATCCGAACCGCCTTTGCCGGCAATCGGAAGCAGGGAGTGCGCCAGGCGCGGAGCGAGATCGCGCGCCGGATTGATGGCATAACCGGTGGTGCCGCCGAGAGACAGGCCGATGCTCCAAACCAATCCGCCAACTAGCAGGGGTCCCATGCCAGGAGACGCGCCGCCTGGTGCAAGCCGCTTCGAGGTAAAAGCAGTGGCCACCAGCACCAGAACAAAAGTTCCGATCAGTTCAGAAAGAAAATTGCTGACTGGGTTACGTATGGCGGGGATAGTACAGAAGACGGCAAGCTTGTCACTGACGCTTTCGGTTACCTTCCAATGCGGATGATAGAAGATCCAAACGAGCGTGGCGCCGAAGAACCCACCGGCAAGCTGCGCCGGGATGTAAATCCAGAGGCGCTCGGGATGCCCTGTCATCACAACGGACGCAATGGTAACTGCGGGATTCAGATGTTCGTCCCTGTCGCCTAGCGCCGCGGCCACTACGATTCCGGCGAAGACGGCTAATCCCCACGCGGTTGTGATCGCCATCCAGCCCGCATTCGCCGCCTTGGAGCGCGCCAACAGAACACCGGCAACTATGCCGTCGCCTAAGAGGACCAACAGTGCAGTTCCAACGAACTCGCCGACGGCAGGATGCATAACTGGATTCCCTATAGATCGTATTATGAACAGTTGAACTACGTACTTACGCTCGATCAGGGAACGACGAGTTCGAGAGCGATTCTTTACGATCACCGGGGCGCGATCCGCGGCATGGCGCAGCGGGAGTTCGAACAGATCTACCCAAGTCCCGGTTGGGTGGAGCATGATCCGGAAGAGATCTGGGCGTCACAAATGGGCGTTGCCATAGAAGCGCTGAGCCGCGCCCAGGTGCGTCCGCGGGATATTGCGGCGCTCGGTATCGCGAATCAGCGCGAGACCACAATCGTCTGGGAACGTAGCACCGGGAAGCCTGTGCACAACGCGATCGTGTGGCAGGACCGGCGCACCGCGGGCATATGCCACAAACTCCGCGAGGACGGCCTTGAAGATACCATCCGGCAGAAAACCGGATTACTGATCGATGCTTACTTTTCGGCAAGTAAGATCATGTGGATCCTGGACAACGTAGCAGGCGCGCGCGAGAAAGCAGAGGCCGGTGAACTCGCATTTGGAACTGTTGACAGCTGGATGATCTGGAAGCTAACCAGCGGAAACGTTCACGCGACGGACGCAACCAACGCCTCGCGCACGATGCTGTTTAACATACACGAAGGCGCATGGGACAGAGATCTCCTCAGCGCCATGCGCATTCCCGCCTCGATGCTTCCGGAGGTGCACTCCTCGAGCGAAGAGTATGCTCGCGTTTCCACAACTCCCGGGTTAGCCGATATCGTGATTGGCGGAGTTGCCGGAGACCAGCAGGCGGCATTATTCGGACAAGCCTGCTTCCGTCCCGGCATGGCGAAATGTACTTACGGCACAGGTGCATTCCTCCTACAGACGCTGGGCACGGAAGCGAAAGAATCAAAGAACCGCTTACTAACGACGGTCGCGTGGCAGCGAAATAACCGGCTGGAATATGCCATGGAGGGCAGCGTCTTCGTGGCTGGTTCGGTGGTGCAATGGCTACGGGATGGGCTGGGCCTCATCCGCTCCTCAGAAGAAGTAGAGTCGCTGGCCTTAAGCGTCCCTGACAACGGCGACGTGTATCTTGTCCCGGCATTTACGGGCCTGGGCGCTCCGCACTGGGATCCGCACGCGCGAGGCATCATTGTGGGCATCACGCGTGGAACAAAGGCGGGCCACATTGCGCGCGCTTCCTTAGAGAGCATCGCCTACCAAGTAGCAGATCTGCTGAGCGCAATGCAGGAAGACTCAGGCGTCCAAATTCATGAGTTACGCGTGGACGGTGGAGCAGCGCGGAACGATACTCTGATGCAGTTCCAAGCGGACTTGCTGGGCATACCGGTTGTGCGGCCCGCCATCACGGAAACAACATCGCTGGGCGCCGCGTATCTGGCAGGCCTTGCCGTTGGGTTCTGGAAAGACATGGAAGAGATCCAGACGCAATGGAAGGTTGGCAGAGAGTTCCATCCGGAGCGGGCCACGGCCGAAGTAAAAAGGCTTCGGAGCCGCTGGCAGCAGGCGCTGCAACGCTCAAAGATTTGGAGCGAGCCAACTGAATGACACGGCCGGAAATGCTGAAGCGGCTCCATTCGCATAGCAGCGAGTGGGACATCATCATTGCCGGCGGCGGGGCTACCGGTGTAGGTGTGGCGATCGACGCTGCTTCACGCGGCTATGACACGCTGCTTCTTGAAGGCAGCGATTTCGGCAAAGGAACTTCCAGCCGAAGTACAAAGCTGGTACACGGCGGCGTTCGTTACCTGGAGCAAGGCAACATTTCGCTGGTGATGGAAGCGCTGAAAGAGCGCGGGATTCTGAGACAGAATGCACCGCATCTGGTAAGCGATTTGGCTTTCGTGGTGCCGAACTATGACTGGTGGGAAGCGCCGTTCTATGGATTGGGGTTGAAAATCTACAATCTCCTTTCCGGGAAGTACGGATTCGGCGCGTCGAAAATTCTCTCGCGAGAAGAGACGCTGGAACATCTGCCGACGCTGAATCGAGAAGGTCTGCGCGGCGGTGTCATTTACTATGACGGTCAGTTCGATGACGCCCGTCTGCTGATCAACATGGTTGCAACAGCGGCGGAGCAAGGCGCCACGCTGATCAACTATGCGCGCGTGAATGCAGTGACGAAAGGTTCGGATGGGTTTGTGAACGGCGTGGTGGCTCGCGACGCGGAGAGCGGTGAAGAGTTCACAGCAACCGCCAAAGTGGTGGTCAATGCGACTGGCCCATTCACTGACTCTGTGCGCAAACTGGCGGATCCGGGTGTGGAAGCGATGATTTCACCCAGCCAGGGGGTTCACCTGGTGTTCGACCGCTCGTTTCTTCCCGGGAATTCGGCCATCATGGTTCCGCACACCAGCGATGGCCGCGTGTTGTTCGCCATTCCATGGCATGGCCATACGCTGGTGGGGACGACTGACACTCCCATTGCGGAGGCGACACTCGATCCTTCTCCGATGGAAGAGGAGATCGAATTCATCCTGAAAACGGCGGGCGAGTATCTGCACAAGGCGCCGGCTCGCGATGATGTGCTGAGCGTGTTCACTGGTATCCGGCCATTGGTGAAGGCGTCCGGCGCCGGCAACACGGCGGCGCTGTCGCGCGATCACACCATACAGATTGACGAATCAGGACTGCTGAACATCACCGGCGGCAAGTGGACCACTTACCGGCATATGGCAGAGGATTGCGTGAACCATGCGGCGACTCTTGGGAAACTGCCGGAACGAGAGTGCGTGACTAAAGGCCTGAGCATCCACGGATTCTTCGGGCAACCTGACCGGTCTGAGCATCTTTCGGTTTACGGCTCAGATGCGGCGGCTATACACGAACTGATGGACAGCGAGCCTGAGCTATCGCAACTCTTGACCAGTGCCCTGCCCTATGTGGGCGCGGAGGTCATCTGGGCAGTGCGCCACGAGATGGCGCGAACGCTGGACGATGTGTTGTCGCGGCGAACTCGCGCGTTGTTCCTGAACGCGGAAGCGGCGATTGAAGCTGCCGGGAAAGTGGCTTTCCTGATGGCTTGCGAACTGGGGCAGGATGCGCAATGGGAAGCGAACCAGCTGGCAGTGTTCCGCCGGGTTGCCGCGCGCTTCGTTTTGCCATCTAGCTGACATCTGGCTCCATCAACTCGTACGCCATCATGTGGCAAATGATGAGGTGGGCGTCTTCAATGCGGCCCATGTGCTGGACGGGCACGTGAATGTTCAACTCCACTGCCTGAGCAAGTTTGCCTCCGTCGCGGCCAGTCAAGCCGATTGTCTTGCAACCGACGGAGCGGGCATACTCAGCTGCGTGCACAACGTTAGGCGAGTTGCCGGACCCGCTGATAGCGATCAAAACGTCTCCGCGATCCGCGAAATTTTTCAATTGCTCGACAAAAATGCAATCGAAGTGGACGTCGTTTGAGTAGGCCGTCATTGTCGCGAGAGAATCGGTGAGAGCCATGATGCGAAAGCGCTTCTGACGTTGATAGCTGGCCCCTTTAACAACATCGCAGACAAAGTGAGAAGCGGTGGAAGCACTGCCACCATTGCCACAAGCGAAGATGTGGCGGCGCGCATCACGCGCTTCCCGCAGCCATGATGTTGCCAGCTCAACCTTCTCGATGTCGATGTGGGCAATGGCATCCACCACGTCTTGCTTATAGGTTGTCGCGAAGGTCATAGTTAATTCTTTCATTCCATTTCTTTCAATCGGGCGCGGCCGTTGTTTACCTTGCGGCAGCACTCGCATATTTTTTCCGGATGGCGGGGTCGGTGAGCATCTGGATGAAGATGCCTCCAACAACAGAGCGAGCCTGGAATCCGGCCTGCTTAGCGGTTTTTGTGTCGTACCAGTCGGTAAGCGGAACGCGGCTGGGCGATTCCTGGGCGAATGTATAAGCCGGTTCAAAGAGGTTGATGAAACCGTCGCGCGAGTGAGACAGAGAAGCGGTCCAAGTTAGCCAGTCGAGCTTGGTGTAATCAGCGCGGTTATCGAGCGGGAGACCGTACTTATTCGTGTGTGAGTTGTAAAAGGTTAGTTCCTTTTCGACTACGGACGGCGGGAAGAGATTCAAGTTGAGTAACTTGTCCCAGACAAGATTGTATTTCTGACTCCAAGTGCCGGTTTGATTAAAAGCCAGGCGAAAGTGATCCCCTTCGCTATCCATTTCAACCCAGCGGTTGGCGTAATCTCGGGCCAGGTCTAAGTATTGTTTCGCGACGTCCTGGTGGTTGAGTGTGTTGGCCAATTTGCCGTAGGCGGCTAAGGCGAGGATGGCTTTGATGGAAAGGTTGGCGTTGTGAGCGAGGTGGCCGGCGAAGTCGTCGGTGGAGAGCTGATTCTCCGGATCGAGACCTTTGGTGCGTAGATACTCGGCCCATTTGGTGAGGACCGGCCAATACTTTTCAGCGAACCCGGCATTGCCATCCACCTGAGCAATTCCGGCGACCATGAGGAGCATGTTGCCGCTCTCTTCGACTGGCATCTGGTTTTCTTCAGTCTTTTCACCGCCGCCATACTGCTGGCCGTTGGCTAACGGATAGCGGCCGAGATCATGCGGAGCGAAGGGGAACTTCCAACGCGGCAGGCCGGCGTAATCGAGAACCGGTTTGAGCTGCGCCTGGAGGAGGCGGGTGTTGAAGAGTAGGAAGAACGGGGCACTGGGATAAGTTACGTCGACGGTGTCGATGGAGCCGTTCGAAAAATTCTCCTTTGAGAAATAGAGCGGAGTGCCATCTATGTCGACGGTGAGTTTGTGGGCTGCGAGGGTTTGGGGAAAGGCGAGGGCGCACAAGCGCGCATACTCTTCTCCGCCGACGCGAGTGAGATCGGACATGAGTTCGCGGTCGAAAGCAGTGGAACGCTGGTCCAGCGCTGAATAGTCGGAGAGCGCGGTGCGCAACATGTCGATAGCCTCGGCGCCGTTAGCGCGCCAATAAGGGCGAAGGCGTCTCTCAAAGTAAGTGATGGAGAAGAGGTCGTCATAGGCAAGGACTAAGTGCCTGGAAACGGGCGAAGCGGCGACGGCGCCGAGATCAAAGGACGCGGCAAGAACGGGAAGGCGCTGCGCGTATGGCTGATCGATATTGAGATCGTCGGAATCCGGCACGTGGCCGGCGGTGGTAAAGCTGTCGATTGCGGCGGGCCTGACGGTGGCGGCTTGGACAGTTCCACTGGCGGGAGGCGCGACTAAGTAGAGGTAACCCCAATCAATGCGGAGATTGTCGCCTGACTTTTCAAGAATAGGCTGTTGCTGGGTTCCGAGGCGGAGCACATCAAGATCGCCAGCACGATAACGGGACCAGGCGACGGGCTGTTCCGGGATGTTCACGGCAATCTGCGAGGCGGCGTCGAAGTAGATTTGGACCTGATGGGGATTGCTATCGGAGGACTTAGCCGTCCAGGTGAGATAAGTAACTGGGCGCGAGACGAGCTCAAGATTCTGGGGCAGCGCGGCAGTAAGAAAAGTAAGTGTTACTTGAACGCCTGCGCCTTCGAACTGGTAGGTGGTGTGGGTGGGTAGAACCTGAAGACTGCGCTGAGGAAGAACAGGCGAGCGGCGAGGCTCAACACCCATGATGCGATAAATTTTGCCGTCTACGCGAACGAGGCTGGTGAGCGACTGAACGGTACCGGTCCAATGTTTGGTGGGTTCATCGGTGAGGTGGTCGGCCATGGACCAGAGGCTGAAGTAGGGATCGTGTGCGACGAGGGGGACAGCGGGCGGTCTTAGATCGGCAGCGGATGCAAGGGAGAGCGCTGATAACAATCCCACTGCAAGCGACAATCCGGGCGTGAGTTTCATATTTGACTGACTTTATCGTATGTTGCGCGGCCTTTCGGCGGAGGACCGTTAGGCCGCCCGAGTGGCATTCGAGAGTTCAGGAGCCGCTTCGTTTCGATCGCAGATGGGATTTTGCCGAACGAACTGGGCGTCGGGACTGGTTTCAATACTTGGCTGCGAAACGAAGCCAACGGCGGTTGCCGCTGCAGAGCGTTTTTGCGAAACGAAGCCAATTTGGTTTTGATGGTGCTGTTTCTTCAGCTTGAGCAGGGTGTTCAGAGCCTTGTAGAACGCGCGCTCATGGGTGGTCTGGTAGCGGAGGAAGAGGGCGAGCTGTTTTTCGTTGATTCCCTGATCAGTGAAGCAATGATTTTGGAGAGCGATGGCGCGCTGGGTGAGCCAATAGGACTGGGCCATCTCTTTTACGAGGAGTTCTTCGGTCCAAGTGGCGGGTTGATGTTCTTCGCGGAAGTCATGCAGGAGGGAGTCAAAGGCGGCGCTGTCTTCGCCCTCAATGATGACTTGGCCGGAAGCAAGACCGTGCTGCATGGAATTACGAGACGAAGCCAAGTTACCGGCGTGAGTGCGGGGGCCGGTGGACAGTTGGGCGTTAGCGCGGTTGATTTCGGCGCGGGTAGAAAACAAGTGGCGATTTTGCGAAACGAAGCCATGGCGTGACGTGGCAGATTCGCTGGAGGCTGCGGGCGGTTGGATTTCTGGATAGGCTTCAGCGGCGGGCGGACTAGCGGGATCAGACAGGCGGCTCTTCTTCAACTCCAACTTCTTAGCCTTGCGATCGGCTTCGCGGCGTTCTCTGCGTGCTTGACGAGGGGTCATCGCTTCATTTCTCCAAAAGAACTGGATCTAATTAGAATCGGGCAAGGAACGGCGGAATACCGTTCTTGCCCGGCAGAAGAGTAGCAGGGCGAATCAAATGAGCGGTTCCTTCCCGGGGGCCGGACCGAAGGTAAGTGGCTGAGAAGGTTCGGGAGGAATTTATTTTCTCGAGCTGTGATTCGATTGGGATCATTTGGCGAGCCGGGACGCATGGGTTGATAATATTCGAGTGTTTGTCGTTATAAGTCTTTGAAAATTTCCATGAAAACTTTAGCTTCCTTTTCGATTGTCTGTCTGGGTGCGCTGGCGTGCCTTACAGAGGGCGGCCAAACCGCGACTTCACCACTGGGCTTGTTTGAAGCACACCAGGACATTGGAACCACGCCAAAAACCGGCGCGGGCGAGTACGACTCAGCGAACGGAACATACCGCGTGACTGGAGGGGGCGCCAACATCTGGGCAAAGGCCGATGCCTTTCAGTTCATGTACCGCAAGCTGTCGGGAGATGTGACATTCACGGCCGATGTAAGTTTCGAAGGCAAGGGCGTGGAGGAACATCGCAAGGCAGCGCTGATGATCCGGCAGAGCCTGGACGCGGATTCGGCGTACGCCGATGCGGCGGTACATGGGAGCGGTCTCACTTCCTTGCAATACCGCGCCGAGGCGGGTGCGGCTACACAAGAAGTACAGTCCGACCTGAAGGGGCCGGTGCGCATCCGCATAGAGCGGCACGGGAACCAGTTCACGATGGCGGCGGGCAGCCCAGGCGGCGAGTTGAAGCCGATTGGTCCGGTTACGGTGGCGCTGACTGATCCGGTGTATGTGGGGTTGGCGGTAAGCGCGCACAATGCGGATGTTCTGGAGACGGCCGTCTTCTCAAATGTGACGTTGCAACAGGGGAAGCAATCGGGACAAGCGACGCCGAACGCGATCAAGAAAACTAACGTGTCAGTGTATGACTTAGCCAGTAAGTCAGTAAAGGTAATTACCACTCTTGATGGATTAGCCGAGGCGCCGAACTGGTCACCGGATGGGAAGTATCTGCTGATCAATGCGAACGGCGAACTTTTTCGTATGCCGGTGGAGGGCGGTGAACACGAGATGCAGAAGATCGATTTGGGTGGGATGGGGAAGTGCAACAACGACAAGGGATATTCGCCTGACGGGAAGCTGATTGCGTTTTCCTCTGGGGCGGCGGGGCAGGGCTCACAGGTTTATACAGTCGCTTCGAGCGGCGGGAGTCCGAAGATGCTAGTGCAGGAGACGCCGAGTTACTTTCACGCGTTCTCGCCTGATGGTAAGTGGCTGGCGATTGTGGCGCAGCGGGATAAGAACTTCGACTTATTCCGGTTGCCGGTGGGAGGCGGAGCGCAGCAGCGATTGACTTCGAGTCCTGGTTATGACGATGGGCCGGATTATTCTCCGGATGGGAAATGGATTTACTTTAACTCGGATCGCTCAGGTAAGTGGGATATCTGGCGTATGCCGGCTGGCGGGGCGGCCGCGGATGATAAGAAGGCTCAGCAGGTGACAAACGACGAGCAAGAGAACTGGTTTCCGCATTGCTCGCCGGATGGAAAATGGCTGGTGTTTATCACATTTCCGAAAGGGACGGCGGGTCACAACGATCACTTGAACGTTCAGTTGCGAATGATGCCACTGCCGGGTAAGCGGATAGAGCATGGCGCTGTTCAAACGCTGACGCAGTTTTTTGGGGGCCAGGGCACCATCAATGTAAACTCCTGGGCGCCTGATTCGAGTAAGTTCGCCTTTGTAAGTTACGAGCAGTGAGAGGAAAGTATGTACTCAAGACGGGATTTCGGGAAGATAGCGGCGGCTGGGCTGCCGCTGGCGCGGGCGCTGGCGCTGGCGGTTGCGAAGATTGACTCAAAGATAGAAGGCGTGCAGCTTGGAGTGCAGTCGTACAGCTTCCGCGATCTTCCGCTGGACGCGGCGATTCCAGCGATGGCCGCCGATGGGTTAGGGGAATGCGAGTTGTTTGCTCCTCACATAGAGGGTGGGCATACGGATCGGGCGCCGATGGCGGGAATGCGCGCTATGATCAGCCCGAGCACATTGCCGGCGAATGATCCGGCGGCCCAGGCGGCGGCGCGCAACGAGCTGCGTAAGTGGCGGATGACGGCGCCGATGGATTACTTTGCGGGGATTCGCCGGAAGTTCAGCGACGCCGGGATTGATCTGTACGCTTACAACTACAGCTTCCAAGACAATTTCACGGACGACGAGATTGATCGCGGTTTCGATATGGCGAAGGCGCTAGGGGCAAGGTTTATTACTGCTTCGACAACCGTGCCGGTGGCGAAGCGGGTGGCGCCTTTTGCCGAGAAGCACAAGATGGTGGTGGCGATGCACGGGCATTCGAACCTGAAAGATGCGAATGAGTTTGCCAAGCCGGAAAGTTTTGCGCAAGCGCTGGCAATGTCGAAGTATTTCAAGATCAACCTGGACATTGGGCACTTTACGGCGGCTGGTTACGATGCGGTGGATTACATCACTAAGAATCACGGGGACATTGTTCTTATCCATTTGAAGGACCGTAAGAAGGATGAGGGCCCGAACGTGCCTTGGGGCGAGGGCGATACTCCGATAAAGCAGGTGCTTTTGTTATTGAAGGAGAAGCGGTGGGGGATTCCGGCGTTTATTGAGTATGAGTATAAGGGGACGGGGAGTTCGGAACAGGAAGTTAGGAAGTGTTATGAGTGGGCTAAGGGGGCTTTGGCGAGTTAGGTTTTCGGATTTGGAATTCTGAGATTATGCCAAACAGCTTCACGTGGGCGTGGCTTCATGCGGATTGCACGAGCGGCTTCCTGTCAGATAGAGTGAAGTTGTGACGGCAGTGGAGGCATACGAGTTGACGACGCGAGGTGGAGCAACCGACTTTGCGCGGTTGATCGAAGCCTGTGAAACGTTCGGCCCTTATTGTCTGATCGGTGGTCTAGCGGTCAATTGCTATGTCGAACCGGTGTATACACTCGACGCGGATCTGGTGATGATTGCGGCGAGTCTCCCGCAGTTGGCTGTGTATTTGCGGGAGCACGGGTTTAAGACGGAAGAACATCCGCACTCGCTGAACGTCCTTGCGCCTGAAAGTGATCTCCGCATCCAGTTCAGCACGGACGAAAGATACCAGGCATTCCTGGACCGTTCTGTCGAGGCAGAGGTATTAGGAGTTCGGATGAAAGTCGCTAGTTTGGAAGACGTTGCGCAGGGAAAGCTCTGGGCGTACAGTGACCCACAGCGACGGTTGAGTAAGCGTAAGAAGGACGAACTGGATCTCATTCGACTGGCGGAAGCTTATCCGGAGTTGAAGGGTCGTTACCCCAGCGCGTTAGTGGAGCAAATGGAGCGCGGATAAGGGTGGGCGGCGGCCTTCGAATTCCGGAAGACTCCGATGCTAGGCGGCTTACTTTGATCGCATCACGATATCACCACTGAACGCTGCCCATGCGAGTGTGGGCGGCGTTGACGAGCTACGCAACTACGCAAGCCGATCTGTCATAATCCGGTCTAGAAAGGGTGCCGTGATGCGTGATAAAGACGTTTATGAACTCTACATTGATGCGTTCACGCCTGAGACGATACCGATGGCGCGTCTCGCGGCTTACCTGGCGAGCTTTGCAGAGTTGCTTGGTCATCCCGAACACGTACATTTTGGAAGGTTGAAGTCCGGGAGCGTAGGCGTTGCTGCCATTGTAGATGAAATTGCTCAACGCAAGGTCGAGAAACGGATGGAAGAGGTGCGCTACGGCGTGGGGTCGCAACCCGCTAGGAGAGCGCTTAAGAGTATCGACGATCAGCTCGCCGAAGATAACGCAATCGGCCGGATTTGCCGCGGAAAGGCGAAATTGATCGAGTTCCCCGGCAGGACTCGGCCTGTCGAAGGAAGACTTGGACCGGTGGAGCAGGCGGGCACTCTTGATGGTGAGGTTATCCAGATTGGTGGCCGAGACGAGACCATAAACATTCACTTGAAGGCCGGTGACCAGATCCATATATGCGTGACGTCGAAGGGTATTGCGCGCCGTCTGGCTCCATACATCTTCGGCAGTGTAATCCGCTTAAGAGGTAGTGGGACCTGGGCGCGCAAAGATTCCGGAGGTTGGATCCTGAAGCGTTTCGAGATCGTGGAGTTTGAAACCCTCGACGAGCGGCGGCTTTCAAAGGTCTTCGACGATTTGCGGACGCGCCTGACTCCGCCCGTTGGAGGCCGGATGAACCCGGTCGAGCTCATGGGTGAACTGCGAGATTGACCACGCAATGGTGGCATTCGATAACACAATTCTGTCGCTGTTGATCTTCCCCGACGCTGAGCTCCGACAGGGACCAAGCGGCCAAAAAGTTGAATTCGCGCGTGAGCGGGTTTTAGGGCTCGTGCAACAAATAGAGGACGCGTGCGAGCAAATTGTGGTGCCCGCACCGGTTCTGTCTGAATTGCTGGCGAATGAGGGCGTGGATGTGCAGGATGTGCTCACAACGCTGCACGGGTCCGCCTTTCTACGCGTCGAGAGCTTTGACGAGCGCGCGACCGTAGAACTTGCGATGCGTTTGCGCGACGCTCGGAAGACAGGGGATCAGCGCGAAGGGGTGCCGATCACAAAGGCTGCTATGAAGTTTGATCGGCAGATTGTGGCTATTGCGCTGGTTAGCGGTTCGAGCATCCTTTACTCGGACGATGATGGAGTAGCCAAGTTTGCGGAGGGCTGCGGGCTGGTGGTAAAGCGCGTTTTCGATCTACCTGTTCCGGCTTCACAAGGGGCGTTTCCTTTTTCTGATCCAGCTTCTAGAGCTCGCGCCGCAGCGGCAAGCGAGCCTGAAGCTGGGTTCGGCAGCTCGTCTACGGATCTGCTGGGTCCTATAGTTGACGAACGAGGAACTGCTGTTGAGAATGAATAATCACGTGACCTATCCAGGTGCATAAAACTTGCCAGCCGCTTGCCAATTGTTTGATCTTTGCTAGTAACCACGACCAAAGCTAGATTTTATAGCTGTCATAGCTCTTTCCTCGGTTCGTATTCTGCGGAAGAGCAAGTTCGTCAAGGCGTGGGCCATCGCTTTGTCATTCCTGTTAATGGGAGCAATGCGATGGGCATTAATAAGGGGTCGGAGCTCAATACCTCTACCTCTGACGTTTGGCGATAAGTTCCCTGATCTGCGGCACAAGATCGTGAGGAATACTCATGACTGCTTCAGAGGCCTCCACACCGGCCTCGTCCTCAGCTACTGCTTCCTCCTCCGTCTGCGTTTCGTAGGAGGACAATAGCCTACTTACTCTGGCTTCGTCCCAGCCTTTTGGGAAGTTACTTTGCTTCATGAATGCTTTCTCCTTCGGCGTCGGCGATAAGCGGCAAGCGGCTTGCCGGTCACTTCGTAGGCGGTGATCACGAATATGCTGTTCGGCTCCGGGTCCGGTACGTAGACCACGCGCAAGTATCTGCCGCTGCTTGTTTGTCCGAGCGCTACCCTGGATCCGTCGCGACCGGGGCGATCTTCGGCAGGTTTGTCCAATACTTCTGCAACCTCGTCCTCCCCTACTCCATGAGCATGAATGTGAGGTTCTCCGGTTGCCGGATCAATGTAGAATCTAACCTCCAATGTTGTTCATTCTATTGTCCCCTAACGGCCTGTCGCAGCGAGTGTGTTCGAGAAAACGCTTGCTGACGCGCGCGGCTCGGTCTCAGTTCGTGACCGGTAAGAAATGATGTGCTTCTTCAATGCGTTCGTGACAGCTCAGATCAACGAGCCAAGCTGCGAGTAGCCTGATATCCTGAAATTTCCTGTCAGAGAAACCCACTTAAGAAACGAATCCCGTTTCGCGATCTCAAGTTCTACAAGCCAGTTCCAAATTCATGCATATCAAGAAACAGCGTCTCCTGACACCGGGCCCCACGCCTCTTCTGCCATCCGCGTTGCACGCCATGATGGGTTCGGATATCCATCACCGTACGGAGGATTTCCGCAACCTCTATAAGCAGGTTCTCGCGGACTTGAAAATTGTCCTGGGCACCGCGAATGATGTGCTGGTGCTGGTGGCGTCGGGCAGCGGGGGCCTCGAAGCCTCGGTGCAAAATTTTTTTTCGCCGGGCGATGAAGTGCTGGTTTGTTCCGCGGGCAAATTTGGCGAGCGCTGGGTGGAGATGACCAAGGCGTTCGGCTTGAAGGCCACTGTCTTGAGCGCGGCTTACGGAGAAGCGGTGCAGCCGGAGGCGGTGGAGCAAGCGCTGGGGCAGAACAAGAACATCAAGGGCGTTTTCGTTCAAGCCTCTGAAACATCTACCGGGACCCAGCATGATGTGAAGGCGATGGGTCTGGCAGTCAAGAAGACGGACGCTGTATTTGTGGTGGACGCCATAACCGGTATCGGGACGATGCCTCTGGACATTGAGGGCTGGGGTCTCGACATCGTGATCGGTGGTTCGCAAAAGGCGTTCATGATTCCGCCGGGGCTGGCCTTTGTCGCGGTGAGCGCCAAGGCTTGGGACCTGGCCGATGCGGCCAAAGGCGCCCGCTACTATTTCGATTTGAAGCGTGAAAGAAAGAACGCCGCCACGGGCGAGTCCGCGTGGACGCCGAACACCGCTCTGCTGCTGGCTTTGGGAGAAGCGCTGAAGTACATCAAGTCCATTCAAATGGACAAGCTGATCGAGAATGCGCAGTTGTTGGCAAGAGCGACACGCGAGGCGATGAAGGAGTTGGGGCTGGAGCTCTTTTCGTCCTCTCCCGGCTCTTCGGTAACGGCCGTGCGAGCGCCTGGAGGAATGGATTCGGGCGTGATCATCAAGGAGTTTCGCACCCGCTTCAACGCCATCATCACGAACGGGCAAGGGTCGATGAAAGGCCAGATCTTCCGGTTTGCGCATCTGGGCTACTTTGACTTTCACGATCTGTTTGCGGTGATTGCGGAGCTCGAAATCATCTTAACCGCGCATGGTTACCCGGTGCGCTTTGGGGCCGGAGTGGCGGCCGTTCAGAATGTCTACGCCGAGGTGGCGCTTCCGAAGGAAGCGCTGGCGCTGAGCTAACCCGAACATCTAATGAAGATTCTTGTAGCGGAACCGCTCGCGCCGGCGGCCTTGGAATTGTTGCGCGCCGAGGCGGGGTGGGAGGTCATTGAAGCTGACCCGAAAACATACGCCGGCCACTTGGGCGATTGCGACGCTCTGGTGGTGCGCAGCGCCGTTAAGGTAAACAAAGACGTTCTCAGTGAAGCTCCCAAGCTTCGGGTGATCGGACGCGCCGGGGTAGGCGTGGATAACGTCGATCTGCCTGCGGCGACAGACGCCGGCGTACTGGTGATGAACACGCCCGGGGGCAATGCTGTTTCGGTTGCCGAGCACACGCTGGCTTTGATGCTTTCGATGGCGCGTTCCGTGCCGCAGGCAAGCGCTTCGACGAAAGCGGGCAAGTGGGAGAAGAAGAAGTTTCTGGGCAATGAGCTGCGCGGGAAAGCGTTGGGCGTAGTGGGCCTGGGCAGTGCAGGGCGCGAAGTGGTGAAACGCGCCAAGCCGTTCGAGATGCGAATTTTGGGCCATGACCCTTACGTGAGTTCGCAAAACGCGCGCGACTTGGGTATTGAGCTGATGCCGCTTGAGCAACTGTATGCCGAAAGCGACTACATCACGCTGCACGTCGCGCTGACTCCCGAGACCGATCACATGTTGAACAGCGAGGCCTTCTCAAAGATGAAGGCGGGTGTTCGCATTGTGAACTGCGCGCGCGGTGAGCTGGTCGATCCCGAAGCGCTACAGAAGGCGATCGAAGCCGGGCGGGTTGCGGGCGCGGCGCTTGATGTATTCGAGAAGGAGCCTCCCGGAGAAGATCCTCTTTTTAAACTGGAGCAGGTGCTGGCGACGCCGCACATCGCCGGTTCAACGGAAGAGGCGCAAGAGATTGTGGGCGTACGCATTGTGGAGCAGGTGATTGAGTATTTGAAGAGCGGCGTTGCTCTAAATGCCGTCAATATGCCTGCGCTGACAGCTGAGCAGTATCGCGCGCTGGGTCCGTACGTGAATTTGGCTGAGCGCCTGGGCCTGTTTCTAAGCCATATAACAGAAGGCAACGCGCACACGATTCGTTTTGAATACTCCGGCCATTTAGCCGATAACAATACGCAGCTGCTGCGCAACGCGGGGCTGGCAGGGGTGCTGGGCCGTTCCATGGAGTATCGCGCGAACGTGGTTAACGCTATGCAGATGGCTACACAGCGGGGCTTCCGGGTAGTAGAGCAGCGCGAGCCGGGACAGGCGCATATGGATTCGATTCGAATGGAACTGGAATCGGAGGCAGGTTCGTTTTCGGCTGTGGGCGCGGTGGTTTTGGACAAGCCGCGGCTGCTACAGGTGGAAGAAATCTCTTGTGAAGCTCCGCTCGACGGGAATCTGATGTATGCGAAGAACGAAGACGTTCCGGGCGTCATCGGGTTCCTGGGAACGGTGCTCGGGAAGAATGGCATTAACATCGCCAACTTCGCGTTGGGCCGCGAGGAAGCGGAGGCGAAGAAGTCCGGGAGCCCGCTTACCGCGATCTCTATTGTCGAGACCGATCAGCCTGTGCCCGACAGCGTCATCACGCAGCTATTCGAGAATAAGGCCGTGAAATTTGTGCGGCGCGTGGTGCTCAGCCGTTCGTAAATGGCTTTTGACGAACTCGCGCACAACGCACTGCGCCGCAGTTTAGCTCGCGGGCTGGTTCAGTATTGAATTTTCTGGATGCTTTGCGCCCATTCGACGAAGGGCGCTAAGGGGCTTTCCACCAACATGCAATTGCCCGGGATGGCACGCTTATCGGGCCGGAGATGCATTTGGTCATAAATGAAGGCGTCATCGAACCCGGCTTCGGCCGCGTTTTCTCGCGTGCAAGCGTAATGAAAGCCCGCCAGGCGCGCCCAATAAATGGCGCCCAAGCACATGGGGCAGGGTTCGCAGCTGGTGTAAAGCTCGCATCCATCGAGTTGGAACTCACCGAGTTCCAGACAGGCAGCGCGAATGGCTAACATTTCGGCATGGGCTGTGGGATCGGAGGTTGCGGTCACACAGTTCACGCCGGTTGCGATGATACTGCCGTTCTTCACGATCACGGCCCCGAAGGGACCTCCGCTTCCGCTCTGAACGTTCCGCACGGCGAGCTTGATCACGGCTTTCATCCACCCTTCATGACTTGTCTGCACGTTTACCTTTCACCTCATTCGTCAACGCCGGGCGTCAGGATCAGTGAGAGACGCGCCGCACTCATCTGAATATGGCACTTGACGGGCCGGTCTGTCTCGGCACGGTTCTGAAGGACCGTAATGCGCGCGCCCGTTGCCGTTGGCGAACGGGAACGTATACACTGATCACTTATGACTCGCCGGACCCTTGTTGGCTCGCTGGCATTGGCGGCAACGCTGAAGCCGCAATCTTCGCAGGCTCCCCACCCCCTGAGACAGAAACATACGGAGTGGAAGCCGAAGTTAGGCGTGCTGGGCCCTTACACGCCCGCTAACGTGGAATTTGCCAAGGCGCAAGGATTCACGAACTTGATTTTGGGCGCCGGGCGGCGGTCGACGCTGGACGCAACGACGGTGACGGACGCGCAGATTGAAGACGTGAAGGCGACGGTGGCCAAATACGGCATGCATGTCTCGGCGTTGCAGGTGGACGGCGATCATACGGCGGCAGACGCTGAGAAGCGCGCGCGTGAGAACGCGTACTTCGTGAAAGTGATTGAACTGGCGGGTAAGCTGGGTGTCCCTTACATCGGCAGTCAATCGGGCAAAAATCCTTCGAAACCCTTCGCCGAACAAGTGGATGAGATTGTGCGGGTGTACACGGAAAAGTATTTTCCAGCTTGCGAGCGGAACCACGTGCGCATTCTGTGGGAGCCGTATCCAGATGCCGCCAATCTCGCCACGAGTCCGGTAGGGTTCGATGCTTTATTCAAGGGCTTTGGCGATTCACCGTACGTTGGATTGCAGTACGACCCTTCGCACTTGGTGCGTCAATTCATGGACCCGATTCAAACCGCGCGCGACTTCGTGAATAAGATCTATGACGTACATCTGAAAGACACGGAGATTTTGTGGCCGGTGGTGCGCGCCGGCGGCATCACTCCGGTGAACGGGGCGAGATGGTGGCGCTACCGCATCCCGGGCATGGGTTCCATTAGCTGGCGGGAATTCTTCAGCGTGCTTCAGGATGTGGGCTATTCAGGCGGCATGAGCATTGAGCAGGAAGACCCGCTGTATGGGGGCGATAATAATCCGGGGCCTGACTTCAGCGAGGACTTCAAGATGGGATTCATCATGGCCAAACGTTATTTAACGCAATATGTGCCGTAGTTTTGGCGGGGAGCCCGGCGGCGCAGGTTCGACAAGTGATAGAAAATAGGTAAGGCATGGCACAGGTTAAAGCAGCGGGGAAAACATACGATGTTGTGATTGTCGGGTCCGGCGCGGGCGGCGGCGTGGCGGCTCACGTGCTGGCCAACGCAGGCGCCAAGATCTGCATGCTGGAGGCGGGTGAGTGGTATGACTGCACGAAGGAATCGAAGATGTTCGATTGGCCGTACAACGTGCCACATCGCGGCGCCGGGACTCGCGACAAAGCGTGGGGCTATTTTGATGCGACGACGGTAGGCGGCTGGCAAGTTCCGGGTGAGCCGTACACGAATGCGAGCGGTTCGGAGTGGCTGTGGTGGCGGGCGCGTATGCTGGGGGGCCGGACGAATCATTACGGACGCATCTCATTGCGGATGGGGCCGTACGATTTCAAGCCTTACAGCCGCGACGGCAAAGGCTCGGATTGGCCGATCAGCTATGAAGAGCTGGCTCCTTATTACGACAAGGCAGAGGAACTGATTGGAGTTTTCGGATCGCACGAAGGACTTGAAAACACGCCCGATGGGCAGTTCCTGCCTGCGCCGGCGCCGCGCGGTTACGAACGGCTGATAAAGGGTTCCTGCGACAAGTTAAGCATCCCGTGCATTCCATCGCGGCTGGCCATTCTGACGCGGCCTCACCACGGACGGGCAGCCTGTCACTATTGCGCGCAGTGTGGACGGTCTTGTGGGGTAAATGCGAATTTCAACTCTCCGGGCGTGCACATCTTTCCGGCCATGAAGACGGGCAACCTGGAAGTCCGAACGGGCGCCATGGTGCGGGAAGTTTTGCTAGGCCCGGACGGCCTAGCGAGCGGCGTATCTTACATTGATAAAAAGACCCGCAACGAAGTGGAAGTGCGCGCGAAGATCGTGGTTCTGGCGGCGAGCTGTTGCGAGACGGCCCGCCTCATGCTGAATTCGAAGAGCAGTCAATTCCCGAACGGCATTGCCAATTCTTCGGGACTGGTGGGGCGCTACATCATGGACACGGTGGGGTCGGCGGTCAGTGGGTTTCTGCCCATCATGCAAGATCTTCCGCCGCAGAACGAAGATGGCGTGGGGGGCATGCACATGTACATGCCGTGGTGGAATTATAAGCAGCAAAAAGCCGGCAAGATGCCGTTCGCACGCGGGTACCATATTGAGATCGGCGGCGGAAGGCAGCAGCCGGGGGTGGGCGCCCTCGGTGGTTATGCGGAGCGCTGGCTGGGAGGCGGATACGGCGTTGAGCTGAAGCAGAACCTGCGAAAGCTATACGGCTGTGAGGTGTACTTTTCCGGCCGCGGCGAGATGATTCCAAACGATAACAGCTATTGCGACATTGACCCGGCGGTGGTGGATCAGTGGGGCATCCCTGTGCTGCGCTTTCAGTTCAAGTGGAGCCAGGACGAGATCCTGCAGGCCAAGCACATGCAGGAAACGTTCCGGGAGATCATTGAGAACATGGGCGGCATTGTCACGCACAGCGCAGGCGCGGACAAGAACTGGGGTATCGCGCGCGGGGGCGAGATCATTCACGAAGTAGGCGCCGTGAAGATGGGGGACAGCCGTAAGAACTCGGTGCTGAATCAGTACTGCCAGTCGTGGGACGTGAAGAATTTATTTGTGACGGACGCGGCGCCGTTTGTCAGCAACGCCGATAAAAATCCGACGCTCACGATTTCGGCGCTGGGGTGGCGCACTTCGGAATACATCGCTGAGCAGGTAAAGAAATTAAACGTGAAAGTGTAAGGCCGGACCACATGCGAGAAAAAACTGAACCAGAATCGCCCAACGTAAGCCGCCGCGATCTTTTCAACATCATCGGTACTGTTCCGGCGATGGCAGTCGTGGCCGGCAGCGCCTTGGGGCAGAAGCACGACGCTCATGCGCATGGCGCGAGCGTGGCAACGGGCGGGGCCGCAGCTGGTCCGTACCGGCGAAAAACATTCGACGACCGGCAGTGGCGGACGGTAGGGGTATTATGCGCCTTGATCATCCCAGCCGATGAGCGGAGCGGCAGCGCGACGCAAGCAGGCGTGCCGGAATTTCTGGATGATTGGATCGCGTTCCGCACGGAACAGGACGGCAACCAAGACTTCCAGGCGGAGCTGTTCGGAGGCCTGATGTGGCTGGACCGCGAGTCAAATCGTCTCTTTGAGAAAGAGTTTGCGGAGGCCTCATCCGATCAGCAGAAGCAGATACTGGATCGTGTCGCCTACCCGAAGAAGGCCGCGAAAGAAGACCAGGCTTGGGCCACGTTCTTCAACCACTTTCGGAGCCTGACGGTGAGTGGTTTCTTCTCGAGCAAGATGGGCGTCGCGGACCTGCCGTATCTGGGCAATACGGTGGTAGTCGAGTGGAAAGGTTGCGATCCCAAGGTTTGGGCGATTATCGAGGAGCGCATGAAAAACGGCTATCACGGCATTCTGGAATCTAAGCCGTGGAGCACGGCATCCTAAGCGCTGTTTCGAGGGAGCGTGCTTGGTGTGCCGCCCCCTCACGGCGCGGAGCGTGCGATGGACTACGACGCACGCCCAGGTTTGTTTGCGCGCTGGCGTTCGCCACGGCGTTTGGCTGTTTGAGCGCGGGGTCGCCCGAGACGCAGGAGCCCTCGATACAGCTCTGGTATTACCACCACACCTACCTCTCGAATGACGACGCTCTGCGCACGAGTAAAGCGTTGGTGGATCGAGCGGCCGCGGCCGGGTACACGGGGATGTGCCTTTGGGACTCAAACGTCAATGTGCTGGGAAACGATTTCGCCTCTTACGAAACCGAAGGGCGCATTGGCGAGTTGCTGAGGTATGCAGCCCAAAAACACCTGAAGACGATGGTTGGTCCCGGCCTATTCGGTTACTCGAATGAGGTGTTGCAGACTAACCCAAACTGGGCGGAAGCGCAGCGCGTTGTGGGCACGGAGTTTCAGGTGGACCGGCCGGGCAAACAACTGACGCTGCATAACAGTTTCCCTGGCCTGGCGAACGCTGGGTTTGAAGATGGAAAAACGGCTTGGTTCGACACGGGTGATGCGGGAATAGGAGTCAATACGGTCGCCCATAGCGGCAAAGCCTCGGCGGTGATAGTCGATGCTCCCGGCAATGCTCGTCTTCGGCAAAAGTTCCCACTAACTCCGTGGCGGCAGTACCATCTGCGGGTTTTCTATAAGTCGTCGAACTTCAAGGGGCAGGCCATGATTGAAGTTTTGGACAAATCTAACTTCGATAAGGGGCGCGTGAACGCTTATTTCCCGGCGAGTGGTTCGCACGACTGGACGCAAGCGGATTACACCTTCAACAGCGAGGACAGCACAGAAGGTTATCTATATCTCGGGGTGTGGGGTGGAAGCTCCGGCATTCTTTGGTTTGACGACATACAAATAGAGGAGACTGCGCTGGTGTATCTGGTGCGCCGGTCCGGTGCGCCGTTGAAGATTTACGATCCACACGATCCGTCGAAAGTCTATCGGGAGGGCGCGGATTACAACTATGTATCTGACCCTCATGTGGAGACAACACGTACGCCGTTCAACGATAGTTACCACGCGCCCGCGCCGATTACACTTCCCAAAGGAACACGCCTGACTGCAGGCGGAACGGTGGCGGTGGATTCCTACTCGGCATTCCCTATTCCAGGTGCGCTGGGCGTCGCGATGTGTATGAGTGAGCCGGTAGTTTATAAGTGGATTGCGCAGAATGCCCGGGCAATAAAAAAGGTCTTACCCGCGGATGGCAGCGTTTGTCTGGGCTATGACGAGATCCGCCAGATGAACTCCTGCGCCAAGTGCCGCGCCAAGAACATGAGTGCGGGACAACTGCTGGCCTGGAGCATGGGACAGTCGCTTCAGGCGTACCAGACGATTATGCCGGAAACGCCTATGTACACGTGGAACGACATGTTTGATCCCTATCACAATGCGCGGGATCACTACTACTATGTGGAAGGCGACATTGCGGGGTCATGGAAAGGCGTTCCGAGAAATGTCATCATCATGAACTGGAACCTGGGCCACCTGAAGGAATCGCTGACGTGGTTTTCAGGTGGGGATGGCAGGCAACCTATTCCGCACCGGCAGGTGATCGCGGGATACTACGATTCGCACAACGGCGCAGCGGCGGCGCAGCAGGAACTATCAGGCGCTATCGGGATACCGGGAATACAAGGTCTGATGTACACCACGTGGGAAGACGACTACTCGCAACTGGAGAGCTTCGCGGCGACAGCAAGAGCGCACTGGGGTGAATACACCGCGAGCGTGCCGAAAGCCGGGCTCAACTATAGGCGGTAAGGGTACTTTGCCTGGAGCCGTAAGCTGTACCTTGTACGGACCCAGGGCAGTTGCGCCGACAGCTGGATGGCGCGTAACCTGACAAAGACCTAAGTTAGTAACTCGATTGAGATCCAGTAACCGTGGATTTGATCCGCCTTTCATACCAGTGGGCATCAGTAGCATCTATCAGGAACTTACCGGGGTTTTCAAGAAGGTATTCGACGATGACTCAATCGTAGTGCGTTCTGCGTATAAGCTATGCGACATGAAGCTTGCTTCTTACTCTCGCAATAGACTTTGCGACTCAGTGCCGCATTCTTCTGGAAACGGAAGATGAGGTGGGAAAGCGGATTCAATTTCTCGCGTCCCATGCGCTCGACGAAAGCCAATTGAGTCGCCTGGCTAAGATCATCCAGAAAAGTCAAAGAGCAGGACGGTCTTTGGAACCGTCGACGCCATTCCGCTTAGAGCTGCTGGGTAATGCGACGCTCGACTTTATCGTTCCATCGCTTGTTGCCACTGCCGCTCGTTACGGAATTGGGTTAGAGTGCATCAGAGCGGATTATGATCAGATCATTCACGAAGCTGTTTCACCCGAATCGATCATCAATCGTTCGCAGCCTGACGCTGTTCTGATTGCGACCGACTACCGGGCTCTTCCGCTGCGCGGCGATTAGGCAATGCGGCCGAAGCCCCTGATAGCGTTGGCGCGGCTTTAGATTATATCGAGACAGTGTGGAGTGGACCCCAAAGATGAGACACGGAAAATAGAGACACACTGCAGCGAACGGAGGTTCGAATGGCAGGAGCCCGAGTACACACATCGGAGTTTCGGATTTCAGTGGCGGAACGGATGCGAGAT